>OHBJ01002203.1_pt1 | contig 13244 bp, 16 predicted proteins | sample 1577241 | NCBI WGS metagenome assembly OHBJ01 (sample SAMEA3541594, study PRJEB24748) | human gut metagenome | biome: human gut; feature: human-associated habitat; material: faeces | place: China | collected 2012
TCAGCATTGCTTCTGCCGAAGATATTTTTGATTGATAGTCAAGATGAGCATAAATATTTGCCGTAGTGGAGAAGTCGCTGTGTCCGAGCCATTCCTGAATTTTTTTCATCGGCACGTTGTTCGCAAGCAATAGACTGGCATAGGTGTGGCGCAAATCGTGGAACCTTACCCTAGGCAATCCCGCCCGTTTCAGCACCCGGTGTCTCTCCGGCCCGGGCGACGGAGGTGCCGGAGAGAATGCCGCCGCCCTCCCCTGCGGTGTAGGCGATAGTCACCTGATCCCCGGCATTCAGGATCACCGCCAGGGGGTTCTCCGCGGCGTTGACGGCGTAGAAGGTGTCCTGTCCCTCCAGCCGCAGGAAGTAGTAGGAATTGCCGTCCAGCACAGCGGTGCGGATCTCAGCGATGGCGCCGCTGATCTCCTCCTGGTCAGAGGGAACAGCCTCCGCATCCCCGTCGGAGATGAGGCCGCTGTCGGCCAGTGCCCGGCGGTAATTGGCCTCGCACTCTGCTACGGTGCTGCCGGTCTCTACAATGTTGTACTGCTGGACGTTCACCATGGCGTACATCTTCACCAGACCGTCTTCACCCTTGAGGGACATGAAGTAGGTGGGCTGGTCGGCGATGTTCAGCAGCAACGGGAAGGTGGCCACGTAACGCATCTGCTGGACCTGACTCATGGCGCTGGCCTGCGCGGACGCCTCTGTGGCACCGGCGACAGAATAGAAGTGCGTCTCCTTGGTCCGCTGGTTGGAGAGGATGAATCCGATGTTGGACTGGTCGGATGTCACAGAGGTGACACCGGTATACATATACACGTCATCCCCGATGGCAATATAATTGTAGCCTTCTGTGGTGTGCGTCACATCCCGCTGGCCGAAAATGGAGTTGATAAAGCCGTTGTGGTACATTCCGTAATAATCGTACTGCTCCATAATCAGATTCGCGTCATAGACGTGGTCCACCCAGTTGGGGACCTCCTCATAATACTGGCTCTCCCCGGTAACGGCGTTCACCAGAACGGCCCCCTGGATGTCCGTGCCGCCGAAGAGGCCGATGGTCTTCACCATGCGGGGGCAGACCCAGTAGGGCTCGCCCTCTTCATTGATCTCAAACACCGGATCGGCAAACATATATGTGGGATAGTGGAACCGCAGGTGGCGGGGCAGATACCGCCCGAAATGCTCGGCGGTGGTATATTTCATCCCCTCGTCCAGGCGGACCACTTCCGCCTCCTGGGTCACCATGTCGATAATCAGATAAGCGGGCAGGCCCGCGGAGCGGTTGGTGAACCACTTGACCAGATCTCCATAGGCCAGGGAAGTCACGCGCACCGGGCGACCCTGGTAGTTGATCTGGGTGTAGGAGGGCAGGATCTCAAACTGGGAGACCATATCCGCCAGTTCGCCCAGTTTGCGGCTGCCCAGGCGCGCGGCGGCGCCGCGCCGGGCATGGCGCTTTTGATGATATCGACAAGTTCCAGCGTCGTTTCCACGGGCTTTTTCTCCCGCGCGCGGACAATGTTTCCCGCAATGCGGTTGGCGTAGCGCTCCTCGCCGTAGTCGCGCAGGATGCGCACGAGCTCCCGCTCCGGCCATGTGTTCACGACCGTCCACGCCGTCACCGGTGCGCTCTGATCCATGCGCATGTCGAGCGGCGCGTCCGCCATATAGGAAAAGCCGCGTTCGGCTTCGTCGAGCTGCGGCGAGGATACGCCGAGATCGAAGAGCATCCCGTTCACCCGGTCTATGCCGAGATCGTCGAGGATCTTTCCGAGCGAGCGGAAATTTCCGTGGACGAACGTGATGCGCTCCGCCCACGGCGCGAGGCGCGCCTTTGACCGCTCGATGGCGGTCTCGTCCTGATCGATGGCGATGAGCCGTCCGGTCGTGAGCCGCTTGGCGATCTCCATGGAGTGACCGCCGAGACCGAGCGTCCCGTCCACATAGATCCCGTCCGGCTTTATATTCAGATTTTCAATGCATTCGTGCAGAAGCACGCTTTTGTGTTCCGGCATATCAAAACTCCAGCTCTTCCATGACGGCGGCAATGTTCTCCGGCGTCATTTCCGCATCGTGGATCTCGTTCCAGCGCGCGCTGTCCCAGAGCTCCGCATGGTTGTTGCAGCCGACGATGGTCACGTCCTTCGTGAGGCCGGCATAGTCCCGCAGATTCTGCGGCAGGAGAATGCGGCCCTGCGCGTCCGCCTCACAGCGTGCGGCAAAGGCGAAGAGCGGGCGCATCCTGCGCTGCTTTACGAACGGCATCGCGTCCACCTTATCGGAAAAGCGCTGCCAGCTCTCGGCGCTGTACGCCGAAAGGCAGCGATCCATCGAAAGCGTCACATAGAAAACGCCGCCGAGCTCGTCCCGCAGGCGCGAGGGCACCGCAAGACGCCCCTTGGCATCGAGCGTGTGCATATATTCGCCGGTCATACGCGACGCCTCCCTTCTCTGTTCGCACGTGGACAACCGTGACACTTTGCCCCACTTTGCCCCACTATGCTGTTTTATTATAAAAGGCAGGGGGCAAAAATGCAAGAGCAAAATTCCGTTGGAACAGTGCATCTTCCGTGGCGAACGGCCCATATGTTGTATAAAAAACGCAAAAAGAGCCGCCGGAGCGCAGTATATGGTGCGCTCCGGCAGCTTCCGTCTCGTTATTGACAAATGGTTACGATTGGGCAGGCAAAATTCGCTTTTCAGGAGAATTTCGTCCGTTCAGGCGGAGGTTGATTTCGGCCAGCATTTCAAGCTGTTCTGCGGTAAAAATCCGCGCAAGGTCGGCATATTCCTTCTGTACGGCAAAATAAGTTCGTTCTGCTGCACGGCTATCGGTATCGTAGCCAAATTCAGCACAGAAATCATCAAATGTGCCGGGATCTGACTTTTCGACTGCCGCAAGAATATCATAGGCATTGGGCCTTGCTTTGGTTTTCATTTTCCGCAGCTCTTTGTATGCTCTGGTCTTTTGGACGGCGGTCAAGTCGGCAAACGGGGTTTTGTACAGCTTTTCAGCATAGGATTGAATTGTCGTCTGCTGGATGGTTGTATTGTTGATAGAATCCCAAAAAGTATCAGTCATGGAACCTTTGGGCGTGGTCAGCTTAAACTGGTACATGGCACGCGGAGCGCTTTCTTTCCAGTTGGTGTTGACGACGAAGCCAACGAAATCAATTTGCATGGTAGCGTTGGTTTTGGCAAGGAAATCCTGAGCCTGCTGAAGATATTCGTTCATTGAAATCATCCTTTCATGATTATACGAAAATGATATAGTTACCGTTGGAAACATGGAGCACGGTAGTACGCTGTTCCAGCTTTTTGACAAGAGCAACGATATAATCATCCTGGTCAAATTCATCATCGGTTTCGATATCGTTGTCGGCTTTGTAGTCTTCGATGGGGTAAGCATAACCTTTATCGTTGATAAGGTCATCAAACGAACAGCAAGCACCTTCGCCGTATTCGGTGCAATCGCCGCAGATGGCAACGGCATCAAGCTCCATGTTGGGATCGATATCGTTGTAATAGGCGAGCAGGGTTTCATAGCCTTCACACGAATAATAATCGCGGCCACAAGCGGCAAAGCGGTTTTGCATGGTGGAAACATCAATAGTGATTTTCATTTTGGTACTTCCTTTCAGCGGAGCTTAGAGGTAGTGGGCGGGAAACGCCTGACCGACTTCTTTATAGGTGGTGAAGATGGGGCCGTGGTGGCAGATAAAATCATGCAGGCCGGCACGCAGGGCACTGAAGATTGCGTCTTCGTTGTAATGAGCGGATGCTTTGTTATAATCGCGCTGCCAGGTGGTAAAGTAGGTCCGAATCGCTTTGGATTCCCAATCATTTTGGAGGAAGGCGGGGCTTCCTTTCGTTTTATGATTTGGATTTGCTTTTGAAAATGGTGGTAGGATGCTTTCTTCCCCCGGCCTACCAACTCCGGGCATAGGGGTGTTTTAGCCTTCAATGGTGGGGGCAGTGACGCCAGCGGCCTTCTGGCGCTCTTCTTCCAGCTTGGCAGAATGTTCTTCAATGGCCTTGCCATGCTTTTCTTCCAGGTCAGTGATGGCGGCTTTGATAGATTCAATCTGGCCTTCAATGTTCGTGACCTTCTTGGTCGCGGCGGCCACCTGTTCGTCCATCTCTTTGGTGTGGTTCTTGGCGGCCACCTTGCCAATGGTTTTCTGAATAAAATCAAGTTCCTTCTTGGCAGTTTCCAAGTCTTTTTCACGGTCGGCCAGAGCCTTCTTGGCCTTGCGGATACGCTTGGGCAGAGTGGACATAGCCTTCTGGTAGTCGCGTTCCCAGTCGGGGGCAAAGGTGGTGCCGTTCAAAACGACCGCCAATTCAAGTTCCAGCTTCTTGATGAAAGCATTCAAAGCAACGTTGACATGGTACGCCTTACCATCGTTGAAAACATCGTTCTTGACAGCGAAAGCGCGGATATTCTCAAAGAAGTGCATACCGGCCTGGGTAGAGCCGACACGCAAATCGGGGTCACACAGACGGAGAAGGCGGGTCAGGTCATCGGCCAAAAACTTCTTGCGCTGGTCGAGGTCTTCCGGCTTGCAGGTATTCAGACCCTTGGCAGACAGGTAGACGGCGGATTCAGCGTCACAGAGGGCTTCCCAATCTTCCTGGGAAAGTACCCATTCACGCTTGTCGGGGTCTGGCATTTTGCCCTTTTCGATAGTGCCGTTCTTGACGGCCTTGAAGCGGGCAACGTTGGTTGCAAACTTCTTGTCATCATCCCCACGGGTGCGGTTAGTGTTGACAGAACGGGCGGCGGTAACGATAGCGGTAGCAGTAGAAGTGAACATAAGATACTTCCTTTCTTGCCTTTTCGGCGATAAAATATTGACAGAGTGGTAAGCTCTGTGGTAAACTACAGATAAGAGGACGGAGTGCCGCCGTATAAACAGTGACACCCCGCTTGCCTATGCGGCTCCGGCTTCGATAGCTTCATCGAGTGTTGCGTACTCGATGCCATCAGAGCCTATGTAACCAAAGTCGGTGTACATTGGCAAGACCCCCTTTTCTGCCGCCTAGGTATAGCATGGGCGGCTTTTTTCTACCCTTGCGGGCAGTGGAAAGCAGGCCAAGAAACAGTGACCTGCTGGGCTGTGCTGGGGTTATGTATTTACTATCAAACCTTGACTAGCCTATTGTTTTTTAACGTTCCAAGGTTGATGTTTGTAAAGTTTACAAAATGCAGTCAACGTATACGCACGCAACTTTAATCAGACTGCCAGCCGGAACTTCCGCCGTTTGGGGGACGACTTTATATCCGTGCATTTTCCTGACTTGCCGCTAACCCGAATAGCGGTAGTTTCTGGAAACTATCCCCGCGGAATGCAGGGCGGCCACATTTTTTTCTAACTGTGACTGTTAGTGCTTTGTTGAACCGGTTATTCAGTCTTACCTAATCCTTCAACCACAAGTGCGGTGCGTTCCTACAAACGCCCTTACATAGGCTCGATTTGCTTCCGGGTACCTAGAAAAACGTATTTCTAGCATATTATTCAATTATCAAGCTACTTCACTTGAACTGTACTGTTAGGGTACACTTCAAGCTTTTGACACCCTCTTACTAAACATTTACACACTTTTCGGGCTGAAAACTTGTGTTCTCTCATATGGTGCTAACCCATGTTCTCACAGTGTCTAAAGGGTACAGCTATACCCTAACCCTACTTGCACTTTTGGTGCATAGCCGGGTGCCTACAAGAAACACTTTTTGCGCATGTATTGCACAAGTTTACAACTTTGGCTTTTTGTCAATGGCCGCTTGATTCTCATGATACAGCCCTTGCTATACCGCCGGAACGGTAGACAACATGCAAGGGTATCCACCAACAAAAAGCGCGTGTATTTGTTCAGTTGTCTAGGTGCTATATCGTGGGCGATTATGGGCACCGCGTTAGCGGGTTTTGTCCGTGTCGCTTTCGACAATCACATAATACCACAGTAGAATTTTGACCTGATTTTTGCAAGGGCGCCCACGGGGGCGCTTTATGCGTATATAAAGGTACAAATCCGCAAAATGTGGTGTGTAAAGCCAGCAAGGTGTACTAAATATGGGGCTGTATAGGGTAAAATTTGACGGTATACCGCTAAAAATCTGCTACTTGCAAACCACGTTCAATAGTTTGCATAGGGGGGCAGGTTAAAAAGAAAAAATAACGTGTGAGCGTGGAAAATGGGTTAGTTATCCCCTCTCACTCCCGGCTCTCAAAACACAAACCAACGTACCTACGCGGTTTCTCACCTCTCCACCTCCCCACCTCCTCTCCTCCTTTCTCTAAGCCCCTCCCTTCCTCCTTCAAACCCCTGTTTCCTTAATCGTTCCCTTTCTCGGAGAAAACCGCATAACAATCCGCTTTCCAGGCTCCTTTGGGGCCTTATTTTTTTACCCAAAAACGCCATAAAAACGTGCAATTTGGCCACTAAAACGCACAAAAACAGCGCCAAAACGCTAAAAAACGCATTATTTCCGCTCGAAAACGCCTCGGAACGACTCTGGCGGAGCTTTTTGACCCCCGAAACGCCCCAACATTGGCCCCACCGGAGGTTAAATCCCGGCAATTCCATGGCAAATCCTGGCAATAGGCGCTACTATAAGACGGCTGCAGGCTCTGTGAGTGCTGTTTTGGCCTCTAACGTGCCATATATATAAAGGAAGGCACCCTACGGGGACGAATTGAGATCCCACTGCCGCAGATTGGGTCCCACTGCCGCAGGCGGGGGGATAGTTTCCATTACAACACCAATCGGGTTTCTTTGGGTGGGTACTCCCACAGGAGTATAACGGCACCGTAGCCCATACAACCGCAGCTCAATTCTTTCGCCACATACAGGCGGAGCCTGTGTTACGCTTTCTCCTGAAATTTATTTTTTGCCGCTGTTGACTTCTTGTAATTAGCGGTGCTATAATAGAACCATAAGATAAAGCTCCGCAGGATAAAGCTCCGCAGGACACACCACACAGGAGGAAAGCCCACTATGAAAAAAAGAAACAGCGTAGCTCACTTTATCCCCCGCACTGTTACTATGCAGGAAGCCACAGAGGCCAAAGGCGGGCTGGACCTACAAGGTGCTGCAAGCTTACTGATGGCGATGATGCAGACAAGCGCCGATGCTGACGGCCACAACGCCCTGATGGAACAGCTGGCATCCGCCATGGGTTATAAGTTGGTACGCAAAACACCACAGCCGCGCCAGCGGAGCCGCAGTAAGAAAGCCCGTGCCGCCCGCTATGCACAACCCAAACTGAGCCTGGTAAAAACCAATGGTGTGGCAAAACCAACGCCGGCAGAGCCGATCCGCAGCCGCGAGGACTTTAACGCCATAGCCACCTACCTGCACACCCAGGGACGCCCGTATAACAGGCAGCGGAACTATACCTTATTTATATGTGGTGTGACACTGGGCCTGCGTGTGGGCGATCTTTTACGCCTTACCGTTGATGATGTGTGGGATTGTGAGCACAACTGCCCGCGCCACCGCGTAATTATCATCAATGAAAAGACCGGCAAGCGCACCAATGACCTGATTACCCCGCTGGCAGCAGGCGCGATTACCGCCCTGATTGAAGAGATGCGGAGCCGAACCATGAATGTGCTGAAGCCTTGCTGGCCATTGTTCCAGAGTATGCGCAGCCCAAAGGGGGTACCGCAGCCGCTGGACGAAACCCAGGTGTGGCGGATCTTAAACCAAGCGGCCAAAGAGTGCGGCATTAAAGAGCATATTAGTACCCACAGCCTGCGCAAGACCTATGGCTATGCTGCAAACCACGCCATGACGGAGGCCGGGCTGCCGGCTGGCCAGGTGATGGAAACGCTGCAAAACAAGTTCCACCACAGCAGCCAGAGCATTACGATGCGCTACATTGGCTTGAGCCAGGAGCAGATTGATGCAACGGCAATGGCAGTAGATACAGTGTTGGGAGTGCCGCCGTTGGCTACTATATAGCGATGCCCATTAAATTTGGGTGCCTGGCAAGCACCCACTTTTTTACTTTTATTAAATACAAGTTTTCGCAAATTAAGGAGGCAAATAATTCATGGAAAATCACGACACAGGCACCATCAATAGCTCCGCTAGATATTGTTTGGCAAAGCCGGGCGACAAAGTGCGAATTACCAAAACACACCGGGCGGGTATACACCAATATGCGGCCTGCGAGGGCGATACGTTTGTTGTTACCAAAGTGACGGACGACCAGATCCCCTATGGGCGGTGGCTGCAGCCGAGCGGTGTGCTGGCCGCCAGTGAGCTGAAACTTGACCCAAACTGCTGCACGTTACTTACACCGGCTGCTACACCAGAGCCAACCACGCTGCGCAGTGTGACGATTGATGTGAGCGACCCAAAGGCAGCACATAAGGCCGTGGATAATGCGTGCGCAGAGTACCAGGCCAGCCAGACGATCCACTGGAGCACGGCAGAGACATGCAGCGCAAAACTGAGCGCCCGAAGAATGCTGGCCCCGCTATGTGAGCAGGGTATCAGCATGGTTTGGTTTGTTAAATCAGACCCAGGCCGCTGGAATGTTTGTTTGAAATGCGACAATGGCACGTCGGATACATGGGCGAAAAGTCATGGCTATTCTACCAACTGTGTGCAAATTACCTTTAACAAGAACGTAGAGTTCAATGAATGGATTGGCCGTTACGCCTGCCTGTGCGCATTGACGGGCAACCCTATTGCCGATGTCGTTATGCGCAGCATCAAGATTGACACCTGAATAATTAACAAAGTTTTGGAGGTAAAAAAACCAATGAAGAAAATTCCTACCTTATATAAACGCGAGTTCAGTGACCACAAGATTACCGGAATCCATGACGAGATTACGCCAGGCTGTGAGGCGGCGCTGACGGATGAGAGTATTGCCACATTGAAGCTTGACGGTGCTTGCTGTGCGATTATTAACGGCGAATTCTACAAGCGCTTTGATGCCAAGCCGGGCAGAGCAGTGCCGGAGGGTGCGATTCCGTGTGACGAGCCAGACCCGGTAACTGGCCACTGGCCCCACTGGGTGAAAGTGGCGGCAGATAACCCCGCGGACAAATGGTTTGTGAAGGCGCGAAACAACAGCCTGGAGAACCTGCTGGATGCAACTTATGAGGCGATTGGACCGCACTTCCAGAAGAATCCATACGGGCTGGACAAGGACGTGCTGGTGCGGCATGGCACGATCAGTATTGACATCCCGAACCTAAGCTTTGAGGGAATCCGGCGCGGGTTGGAGTTGGCCGCCATAGAGGGCATCGTGTTCTGGCATGAAGGAGCACCGCTGTGCAAAATCAAGCGCAGTGACTTTGGCTTTAAGTGGCCGGTGACGCAAGACGAGCTGAACGCGGAGTTTGGGGCAAATAATCCTGACCCGTGCAAGTTGGTGCGGCGAACGGCGGCTATGTACAGCAGGCATGAATTTCCGGCAGATATGACCAAGATGTTTGATGCTGAACATGAAGCCACCAAGGAGGAGGAAGAGTGATGAAAGGTATTATTTTAGCAGGAGGTTCAGGCACACGTCTGTACCCATTAACAAAAGTAACAAGTAAACAGCTTTTGCCGATCTACGACAAACCGATGATTTATTATCCGATGTCCGTTCTGATGAATGCTGGCATTCGTGATATTTTGATTATTTCCACACCGCAGGATACACCTCGTTTCGAGAACCTGCTGGGTGATGGACACCAGTTTGGTGTGAATTTGACCTATGCGGTTCAGCCATCACCGGATGGACTGGCACAGGCCTTTATTATTGGTGCTGATTTCATCGGGAACGACTCTGTGGCTATGGTGCTTGGCGACAACATCTTTGCGGGCCACGGATTGAAGAAGAGATTAAATGCAGCAATGGAAAAGGCAGAAAACGGCAAAGGTGCAACGGTGTTTGGCTATTATGTGGACGATCCGGAGCGTTTCGGAATTGTTGAATTTGACAAGAACGGTAAGGCCATTTCTATCGAGGAGAAGCCGGAGCATCCGAAGAGCAACTATTGCGTAACCGGTCTGTATTTCTACGATAACCGTGTGGTCGAGTTTGCAAAGAACCTGAAACCTTCTGCGCGTGGTGAACTGGAAATCACTGACCTGAATCGTATTTATCTGGAAGATGGTTCCCTGAATGTAGAACTGCTGGGGCAGGGCTTTACTTGGCTGGATACCGGTACACATGAGAGCTTGGTGGATGCCACCAATTTCGTGAAGACTGTTGAGCAGCATCAGCATCGCAAGATTGCCTGCTTGGAGGAGATTGCGTACCTGAATGGCTGGATCAGCAAGGATGAACTGATGGAAGTCTATGAGGTCATGAAGAAGAATCAGTACGGCCAGTATTTGAAAGATGTTATGGACGGCAAGGCATGAAAATTATTGACTTCGAACGCAAGGGCAACCTGGTACGGTTCTACCTGGGTGATGATGACCTAGTGGAATGGTACGGCGACGACTGGAACGATACGCCGTATGAGCATAATGCGGAGCGAGTCTATGACAAATACATCAAAGGCCACTGCGATATGATGTTCCCATTTGACGACCTGGTACTGGAACCTTGCTGCGGGACCTGCAACAGCGGCTGGTGCAAAGATGATATGGTGGAGCAGAAAGTGCCCTGTATTATTCAGGTGCCGGTTGCAGTACATAGTGACAGCTTTGATGAAAGTTTTGACCACTGGGTAGGGGCCAAGGGAGTGCATAAATTTTATTTTGGAGACCATATGGAGCCGAGCGCTATGGCTGCTACCAATCCTCATTCTTGAATAATAACTTTGGAGATTTTTAACAATGGAACAGACATGCTTTAGATATTCCGTACAGCCACAGACGGAACACATTAAGGATTACACTCATACAATCGCCGTAATGTTTGAAGACATGGTAGATTATGCAGACCGCAATGGCCTTGACCGGAACGAGGTAGTAAGCGAGATGCTGCACGACATGAACGCTATGAGCGGTTACTGCGATATGAATAAATACCGGCCGTTGCCGGAATAAGGATGAAAAATATGACGGAACAAGAATACATTAAACAAGCACCAACAGCCACGATTTTTGACGGCTTAATTAAAGCAAAAAGCGTCCTGAACAGTCATAACAACATAATGGTTTCTATAAGTGGTGGTGCAGACAGTGACAATATGATTGACATTGTTGAACATCTGCGCCCCCGTGACGATAAACACCATGTTACATATGTGTGGTTTGATACTGGTGTTGAAATGGATGCTACAAAGCGGCATTTGTCATTTCTTGAAGAAAAATACGACATTAAAATCCATCGTGAGCGCGGGAAAATGCAGGTAGCCGGAGCAGTTCGTAATGTTGGTTATCCGTTTTATAGTAAGCAATTTGCCGAGTACATTGGACGCCTACAGAAACACAATTTCCAATGGGAAGATCAACCGTTTGATGTCCTGTGCGCCAAATACCCGAATTGTAAGGCTGCCCTTCGCTGGTGGTGTAACGCTTGGAAAGACGAACCGCATAAACCACTCCAGACCGAAATTGCATCTGCTAGGTTTCTTAAAGAGTTTATGATTGAGAACCCTCCGACTTTCAAAATTTCAAGTCGTTGCTGCAATGAGTCTAAGAAAAAAGTAGGAGATTCCGTGCGGAAAAAATATGGAGGAGACATCCAATTAGTCGGAATACGAAAAGCTGAAGGTGGAGTGCGTTCAACGAGTGTTAAAAGTTGTATGACAGACGGAGCACATGGAAAGCAGTATTATCCACTGTTTTGGTGGAAAGCTGAGGATAAGTCAGCATTTGAAGCAACCTATAACATAATCCATAGTGATGCTTATACAGTATATGGATGCAAGCGCACAGGTTGCGCAGGATGCCCATTTGCTGGACGTCATAACAAAGAACTTGCCATACTTCATCAATACGAACCAAAATTGGCGAACGCTGTAGAACATATTTTTGCCCCAGCATATGAATATGCCAACAAATATCAGGAATACAAAAATATGCGTAAAGCTATGAATAAGGGGTCTTGATAATCATAATTGAATTATGGCGCGGCAGCTGAAAGCCAGTAGGCAAACTTGATTTTGAATAAGGAGAAAAAACCACAATGCGATTGATTGATGCTGATGCCATGCAGGTTGAATGGCTAACCAAAGGGCTTGACGATAGAACTTATGACACAAACGATGTGCTTGATAGCATTGACGAGCAGCCTACCATTGACCCTGAATATAAAAGACCCGCAACCTATATCGTTGGTGAACAGGTACAGACTGAACATATCAAAGATTACAACCGCACGATCGCCTTAATGTTTGAAGATATGGTGGATTTTGCCGATCGTTATGGTTTTAGCCGTGATGAGATAGTAAATAGTATGATTTACGATATGCACACTTTGAGCGGCTACTGCGACATGAATAGATATCGGTCGATGCCGAGATGAGGGAGGAATACACAAATGTCTAAGTTAAAAATCGCCAGTGCTATAACTTACGCTTGCGCTGTGGCCACTGTGGTATTGGCTGGTGGGGCCGCTATACACCTTGGCCTTTGCTTAGAGGCTAAAGCGCCAAAGGCTGTAGCCACAACTACTGTACATATCACGCACAAGATCTCCTACGCATTCCTTGAAACGCGGCCGTATACAAACCGGTATGGCGGCATTTGCGGCGCTGACACATACCTGCACTGCGGCGTGATACAGGATGATGGGAGCGTAAAAGAAGAAACCAAGGATATAGATTACGTCACCATAAAATACGCCGATGAAGATTACAGCTACAAGGCCGACTTTTACGACCGCACCACATACGACAACGGATCGTTCGAAGATCGGTATACCAGCACGGTGTACTACCTAACCGACGAGATGATGCAAGACCTGGGTACCGGAGGCAGCCAATGAACGAGGCGTGGGAATCTACGGTGGACGCCATATTGATGATTTATTTATGGGGACCGTTGATGTTGTTGGCATTGAGTGCTGCATGGACGCTACTGATTTTTGGCGCGTGGAAGATAACAACAATAGCAAAACACATTACCAAGAGATATTACGAAAAGTTCATATGTAAAATTTTCATGAACAATAAAAACGAAAAATGAGGTGAAAAAATTTTTATGGCACGACTGATTGATGCGGAGGAGTTTGAGGCGTACTGCATTGAGCGCGACCCGAAGTATTCAGAGGCCGAATGTCCATTCTTTCTGGAGAGCGATGAGTTTGTCGCCAGTTTTCTTCCAGTCTGTACT
>OHBJ01002207.1_pt1 | contig 13227 bp, 9 predicted proteins | sample 1577241 | NCBI WGS metagenome assembly OHBJ01 (sample SAMEA3541594, study PRJEB24748) | human gut metagenome | biome: human gut; feature: human-associated habitat; material: faeces | place: China | collected 2012
AAATATGTCTGAGATATTTTGAATTATCTCAGACATATTTTCGATTATCTCCCTTATATTTTCAATTTACTGCGGGAACTTTTTTACCGCGAAAAAAAAATATTTTTTTCACGCGAAGCAAATTTTATATAGAACCGCCTCCCCGCCGGTTTTCTGCCGGACAGTTCCGCACCACCGGCTGCAGTACCGGCCGCAACGCCGCTTTGCACGCAACAAAAAGCCGCGACATCCATTTCATAACGCCGCGCACCTTATTTTTGTGCTGTAAAACACAACGCACAGCAAATAAATGTTATCTTTACCGCAGAAAAACCAATACGACATCCAATAATTTTCACATAACAACCCAACCATGAAAAAAAATCTCATAAGCAAAATGTTCTTACGCGGAATCATCACATCATTCGCACTTGCAGTGGGAATGTGCATGCCTTCGGGACTGTCGGCACAGAAACTCGTTAAGGTGGAACTGCCCGCCGGAGGCCCCGAAACGCCGGAAAACCGCCTCATCAAGCTACGCGACGCAATGGAATCGGCCAAAACCACCGGCGAACGGGCATACATACTCAGCGAAACGGGCAAGACCGGCACTTTCATAGGCATGATGTACGCAGGAAACTACCTCGACGACAAGGAACTGGGCAAGGTAGCCGCGCAGGCCGTAACCGAAATAGCCTTGCAACATCCCGAATACGACGGCACGAACACCCGCGCCCTGCTGCACTCATGCGAGCCTCTCGTTAGCGGAAAGCAGCGCAAGGCCATACGCGAATTCCTTGCAAAACCCGCCGGAAGCCCCGGATTTGTCAGCGCATTCAACGGCAAAGACCTGACCGGCTGGAAAGGCCTCGTGGAAAACCCCATAACCCGTGCTAAAATGTCGCCCGACGAACTGCTGCGCAAACAAGTAGTGGCCGACGAGGCAATGAAAAAGGACTGGGTGGTAGAGAACGGGCTTATCTGCTACGTGGGCAACGGCTTCGACAATCTTTGCACCAAGAAAAAATACGGCGACTTCGAAATGTATGTCGACTGGCAGCTCGACCCGACGGGCAAAGAACCCGATGCCGGAATCTACCTGCGCGGCACACCGCAGGTTCAGATTTGGGACACAGCCCGCGTGAACGTCGGCGCACAGGTAGGCAGCGGCGGACTCTACAACAACCAGAAAAACCGCAGCACTCCCACATCGGTGGCCGACAACAAAACCGGAATGTGGAACAGTTTCTACATCAAGATGACAGGCGACAAGGTTACCGTAGTGCTCAACGGAGTGAAAGTGGTGGACAACGTGGTTCTTGAAAACTACTGGGACCGCAACCAGCCTATTTTCCCCGTGGAACAGATTGAACTCCAGGCACACGGCAGCAAAGTGTACTACCGCGACATTTACATAAAGGGCACACCAATAGACTAAAGCCTGAACGCCCGCACCGCGGCACGGAAAACATACAAACACAGGCAGACACGCGACACAACGGCAGACAAAGTGGCCGACAATTGCGTGCCTGCCTCGTTTTTTAACTGTTTTAAACCTTATTTCATTCAAACACACATAAATAAGTGCCCGTTCTTCGCCGTTAATCACTAACTTTGCCCGTGACGGAACGTTCCGCCGAAAAACATGTTCAACAAAAAACTATTCAGTCATGGCAAAAATAGCTTTGATGGGCAATGCGATGAACACCTGCGGTTCCCTTCCCGCAACAGGTGCGGCTGCCCCCGATTTCGAAGGCGTTAAAGGCGACCTTTCTTCCGTAAAACTCAGCGACCTGCTCGGACGAAAAGTAATACTCAACATATTTCCGAGCCTGGATACCGCAACCTGCGCCGCGTCGGTAAGACGTTTCAACTCCGAAGCCTCGAAACTCGAAAACACTGTGGTTCTCTGCCTGTCGCAGGACCTTCCTTTCGCACAGTCGCGCTTCTGCACGGTAGAGGGACTTGAAAACGTTATTGCAGTGTCACTCTTCCGCGAACCAGGGTTCGGCAAAAGCTACGGTACTCTCATCACCGACGGCCCCCTTCGCGGATTGCAGGCACGCGCCGTGGTGGTGGTCGACGAGAACGGTAAGATAACCCACACGCAATTGGTTGAAAAGGTGGAAAACGAGCCCGACTATGCGGCCGCATTGAACGCATTGAAATAAAAACGCCGTTGCGGCAGAGCCGTAACAAACAAAAAATATGACGGAAAGTCTTACAGTAGGCTTTCCGTCATATTTTTTCATAACAGCGGCACCGACTTCAGAAAAATTCCCGCTTTAAAGAAGAATCGCTGCTTTCCGTAAAATCCGCGCTGCCTTGCCATAAGAGTTTGCGGACAAAAACGGTCAGCGACTAAGCATTTGAAAATCAGCACGTGTATATATAGCAAAAAATATGTCTGAGATATTTTGAATTATCTCAGACATATTTTCGATTATCTCCCTTGTATTTTCAATTACCTGCGGGAACTTTTTTATACGTACAAAAAAAGAAAAAATATTTTTAGAGAAAGAAATTCCTTGCAGTAAAGCGAATCTTATTTTCGGTATAACGGCATTAAGAAACAACAATCCCCTCGTGTTGAATCATGAGGGGATTGTTGTTATGTAGCAAACCTATTATTTGCAGACGCGTTCAAGCCTTTTCATTATAGCGAACATGAATATCGCAGCCAATAGGCACAAAGCGATAAGTATACCCCAGATAGCTACGAGCGGAAGGTCGCCCCATAGACGTCCGGTAACCTGTACGGCATAATTGCCAACCGCCGTGGCAGCGAACCAGCCGCCCATCATAGCGCCCTTGAGCTTGGGAGGAGCTACCTTTGATACGAACGAAATGCCCATAGGCGAAAGCAAAAGCTCGGCAAACGTGAGCACGAGATAGGTTGAGATGAGCAGATTGGGGCTCGCAGGATTGCTGAGCAGAGTGGCATCGCCTTTCAGAGCAGACGGCGTAGGCATTCCCATACTTCCTAACGTCAACAGGCAATACGCCACTGCCGCAACAAGCATACCGATAGCTATCTTGCGAGGTGCCGACGGTTCTTTGCCTTTGTTTGCCAAAGATGTGAACAGCAATAGCGAGAACGGCGTCAATGCAACCACGAAGAACGGATTGAACTGCTGGAATTCCTGCGGAAGAATCTGGATTGTATCATTCATATTTGCATAAATAGCTCCCACTCCTGCAATCGAAAGCACCGAAACCACTGCAGCTATGACTTTGGCGCGTGAAGTCTTCGACTGGAACACTGCAAACATCGCATAAACCAAAACTGCAATCAGCGCCAGGCCCCACACGTTGAAACCGATACGGCTGAATCCTGTTACGGAAGCCGCCGTATAGTCTCGCGCAAAATAAGTAAGCGTAAGACCGTTCTGGTGGAACGCCATCCAGAAGAATATCACGACTATATAAACCAAAATCAGAGCTATGACACGCTGCTTGGACTCGGCGGGTGTGATCTGCTCAACGGCGGCAGAAGTTTTGCTCTCGGCAGACGGTTTTGCCTTGACGCTGCTTTCAACCGACTTGAACGACGAACGGAAAGAGAAATATATCAGAGCCGAAACAATCAACGAAATGCAGGCTACGCCGAAACCGTAATTATATGCCTGCGACAGGCTGTCGATATATTGAGTGCTGAATTCCTGAAGAGTTCCGCTAAAGTTTGTAGCAACAGTGTGGTTGTCGATAAGTCCCTGGAGCAGGCTTTCATTAGCGGGAGTGCATGTGCCGTCCATAATCTGATGTGCAATAGCAGGCACGCGGCCGTCGTAAATGAAGCCGTCCTTACCCATCATCCAGTTAGTCACCGCCGTTGCAGCCGTGGGAGCGAACATAGCACCTATGTTTATAGCCATATAGAATATGGAGAATGCCGTATCGCGCTTATGACTGTACCGCGGGTCGTCATAAAGATTTCCCACCATAACCTGAAGATTGCCTTTAAACAATCCCGTACCGATTGCAATCAATGCAAGCGCACCGATCATGCTCCAATATCCGAGATTTCCGGAGTCGGTAGGTATAGCAAGAAACAGGTATCCTACAAACATGACAAGCATACCGAGTTTCACCATTTTCCCGAAACCGAACTTGTCGGCAAGGAAGCCGCCGATAAGCGGAAGGAAATAAACTCCTGCAAGGAAACCGGAATATATTCCCGCAGCCTCGCCTTCGTCATAACCGAACTTTGCCTGCATGAAGAGCGTAAAGATTGCAAGCATAGTATAATATCCAAAACGCTCGCCTGTATTCGCTAAGGCCAGCGCATAAAGCCCTTTGGGTTGTCCTTCGAACATTATAATTTGATTTTAAGAATTAATATTTAGGTTGTTTGTTATTATATTATCACACCAAATCTGCAAACGAGGCCTTCGACGCATTTGCCAAATCGTGAGGCGAAATTTTTATCTGCAGCCCTTTCACGCCCGCGCTAACATATATTTCATCGAAGTTGCAGGCCGACGCATTTATATATGTAGGAAATTGTTTCTTCATTCCTATAGGCGAACAGCCGCCCCGTATGTAGCCCGTAGTGGGAAGCAGTTCTTTCAACGGCAGAGGCGAACATTTCTTGTTGCCGCTCACTTGTGCCGCTTTCTTCAGATCTATCTCGCTGTCTCCAGGCACGACACAAACAAAATAGCCGCTCTTATCGCCATGCAGCACAATGGTTTTAAAAACCTGCTCTACGTTCTCGCCAAGCGATTCCGCAACATGAGAAGCACTCAAATCGCTCTCATCCACTTCGTAAGTCACAAGCTCGTATTTTATATTGTCATGCTCCAGAAGCCGAGCTACATTTGTTTTCTTGATTTCCTTGTGTTTCATGGCTTATACGTCTTTGCTCTTGTTCCTGTATTCCGCATAACGCGCCAATTCCTTTGCGATAAAGCCCGATGTATAGCCCACGCCGCCTTCGGCTATTTCCTCCGGCGTGCCGACAGCAAGTATTTTCCCGCCGCCGGCGCCTCCCTCGGGCCCCATATCTATTATATAATCGGCTTGCTTTATTACGTCCATGTTATGCTCTATAACCACGACCGTATTCCCTTTTCCTACCAGGCGATTGAGAACCGACATAAGCACACGGATGTCTTCGAAATGCAAGCCGGTCGTCGGCTCGTCGAGAATGTACATCGTGCGCCCTGTGTCGCGCTTCGACAGTTCGGAGGCAAGTTTTACACGCTGGCTTTCACCGCCCGACAAAGTAGTGGAAGACTGCCCTAACTTGATATAACCAAGTCCCACCTCCTGAAAAACTTTTATTTTGTTCAAGATAGAAGGTATATTCTCAAAGAAATCCACCGCCTGGTTTATTGTCATGTCGAGCACATCGGATATGCTCCTCCCTCGAAAGCGAACTTCAAGCGTTTCGCGGTTATATCGCCGCCCGTGGCAGGTTTCGCAAGGAACTAAAACCGACGGCATAAAATTCATCTCTATTGTTTTGTAACCGTTTCCTTTGCAAGTCTCGCACCTTCCGCCGCTCACATTAAAAGAAAAGCGTCCGGCGCCGTATCCCCGCATTTTCGCTTCGGGAAGCGAGGCGAACAAATTACGAATGTCGGAGAACACGCCGCAATAGGTAGCAGGATTCGATCGCGGAGTGCGACCCAACGGACTTTGGTCTACGTTTACTATTTTGTTCACGTACTCCAGGCCTTTTATTTCCTTATAAGGAAGCGGCTCCCGCATTGAACCGTACAATTTTCCTGATATTATCGGCAATAATGTGTCATTTATCAACGTTGACTTGCCGCTGCCCGACACGCCCGTCACACAAACAAGCATTCCAAACGGAATTTCAATATCCACATCTTTAAGGTTATTGCCGGTTGCCCCGATAAGTTTCACCGACTTGCCGTTGAAGGCGCGACGCTCGGCAGGAATTTCTATTGCAGTAGTTCCGTTAAGGTATTGCGCCGTGAGAGTATCGGAACGAAGCATTTCGCCGACAGTTCCCTGAAACACGACTTCTCCGCCCAGGCGCCCCGCACGCGGTCCGAGGTCAACCACATAATCCGCAGCCAACATCATATCGCGGTCGTGCTCTACTACAATCACCGTGTTACCCATATCTCGGAGTTTCTTAAGAGATTTTATGAGCCTCACGTTGTCGCGCTCGTGCAAACCTATGCTCGGTTCATCCAAGATATACAAAACATTAACGAGACCGGAACCTACCTGGGTTGCAAGCCTTATTCTCTGCCCCTCTCCGCCCGACAAGCTCACTGAAGAACGATTAAGCGACAAATAGTCAAGCCCCACATCGATAAGAAAGCCCAGACGTTTACGTATTTCCTTTATTATTTCATGCCCTATGGTTCTCTGACGCTCCGACAAAGTTTCCTCAACGGCCGACATCCAGTCTGCGAGTTCTGATATATCCATTGAGGCCAGTTCGTAGATATTTTTCCCATTTATGCGGAAACACAAGGCTTCTTTGTTCAGACGTGCTCCGTTGCATACGGGACAGACGCGCTTCGTTGCGAACTGTTCCATCCATTTCTTCATTGCTGCCGAATCGTCTCTCTGCGCCACTTGTTCTATATAACGCGCAAGACCTTCGAATGTCGTGAAAAAATCGCTCGACGTATGCACCAAGTCAGCGTCGATACGCACCTGTTCGTTAGAGCCGTTAAGTATTTCATCTATCGCTTCGTCGGGAATATCCTCTACAGGCGTAGACAAGTCGCAGCCATAGTTTTTCAGCACAGCCTCTATTTTCCAAAAAATCAAGGATTGCTTTGCTTTTCCCAGCGGTACGATTGCACCGTTTTTTATAGACAGTTTCCTGTCGGGGATTACCTTATCGAGGTCTATTGCACTGACGTAACCCAAACCTTTACACTTTGGGCAGGCTCCTATCGTTGTGTTGAACGAAAAGTTGTTCGGCGCGGGGTCGCTATAAGATATACCCGACGTAGGGCACATCAGACGTTTTGAATAATACTTCACACTTCCGGTGGTAGCGTCCTGCACCATTATCAAGCCATTTCCGCGTTCCAAAGCCAGGTTCACGCTCTTTTTCAGACGCTGCATATCCTTTTCGTGAACGATAGTCTTGTCCACCACGAGTTCTATATCGTGATTTTTATACCTGTCGAGTTTCATGCCTTTGGTTATCTCAACAACGCGACCGTCCACGCGGACATTCAGAAAGCCTCTGCGGCGTTCGGTTTCGAAGAGCTCTTTGTAATGTCCTTTCCTGTTTCGAATCAGAGGCGCAAGTATATAGATTTTATGTTCCGCATAATCTTTCAGTACAAGGTCGAGAAGCTGTTCTTCAGTATAGCGTACCATTTTCTCGCCCGTAACATAAGAATAAGCCTCTCCCGCCCTTGCCATAAGCAAACGCAGGTAATCGTATATTTCGGTTATTGTTCCTACGGTAGAGCGCGGATTCTTATTCGTGGTTTTCTGTTCTATGCTTATCACAGGGCTCAGACCGGAGATTTTGTCTACATCGGGACGTTCAAGGTGGTCCATAAAGTTCCGCGCATAAGCCGAAAAAGTTTCTATATAGCGCCTTTGCCCTTCGGCATAGATTGTGTCGAAAGCGAGAGAACTTTTTCCGCTGCCGCTAAGGCCCGTTATTACGGTAAGGCTGTTTCGCGGAATGGTTACATCTATGTTTTTAAGATTGTTAACCCTCGCACCGAGCACTATAATTTTTCGTTCCCTGCTCGATTCGGGTTTAATTTCCTGCAGCGCCTCCGCTTGTGTCTTCTGAATCATAACCGCGTAATAAATTCACATCCCGGCGAATATTGTAATTGCGTCCGTCGGCTCCGCGGGCCTTTATGATAACGTAATACACGCCGTCTTTTGCAGCATGCCCGCTGATTGTTCCGTCCCAGCCGCCGTCTATGTCAGTCCATTCGTATATTTTCTTTCCCCAACGGTTAAAAATATACCCATGAAAACTTATAATACTCTGATATCCCTCTTTCACCTTGAAAATGTCGTTCTGTCCGTCGCCATTAGGCGAAAAAGCATTGGGAATCTCCAGTTTCGAGGTACTTATGCTCACCGAGAAAGGATCGTCCATAGAATATTCCACCGTATCAGTGCCTTGAACGAAACTGATTATCAATTCGATATTAAACGAGCCGGATTCCCTGAACGTATAATCCGCTTCCTCGTCGTACCTTATCAGAAAAGGATTCTCCCTGTCTCTGTTTTCATAAAACCGCCATTCATAGTAAGGGGTATAGCCTCCCACGTTGGTTGCATTCGCCACAAAACGGGCAACAACCGGCGCAGAGCCTTCATAGCTGTTGACTTCATCAACGCTATCTCCTTTTATTATTGTCATGACAGGAAGTGCCGACGGCAGCTCGTCATCGGCAAACGCTTCATTACATGCAAATGCAATCATTGCAATCAGGATGAAAACTATCCGTTTCATTTTATTCTTTTGGTGCGAAGTTACAATTTATATTGGTAATAACGGAATTTTTGCATTTATTGATATAATCCTGCAGCCATTTATTTTCGGAAGGACAATATGCAACAAAAAGCATGTACAAAGCACAAAACCAACGGTTTAAAGCTCTTTTATTAAAGATTTTCCCCAATAATTCCACGTCCTGTCGCATTTTTCTCACCCGCCAGATGTTACGGAAAACAAATTCTGCCAGAAACAATAAATCCGCTCCCATGCGTTTCAATATACATCTGAAAAATCAGTGGCTTTGCAGACAAAAACGGTCACCCGCCAAATAATTGATAATCAACAGGTGTATATATAGCAAAAAATATGTCTGAGATATTTTGAATTATCTCAGACATATTTTCGATTATCTCCCTTGTATTTTCAATTTACTGCGGGAAGTTTTTTACACGCACAAAAAAAATATTTTTTTTCGTACGAAGCCGTTTTTTATAAAACCCTCTCACTTCGATTCTCTGCGGGTATGGCTTCGTTCATATAAGACTCATGCTTGAATACTAACAAGATAATTCAAAATATGTCCGGTATATTTTTTCTGACGGCATTTACCACCGTTTTTACGCAAGATATGATTATTTTTGTGCGTGAATACAACTTTCATTTCATGCGAACCAACAGTCTTTTACGAAAAATACCGCTGTTTTTCATAGTATCGCTGTTTGCTTTATGCAATATGAACGCTCAGACAACACCGACGGAACATATAGTAAAAGCAGGCGAGACACTATACGGCATAGCGTCGATGTACAACACCAACGTAAATGCTCTCAAAAACGCCAATTCCGGTATTTCGGACAACATCGCGGTGGGACAGAGACTTATCATCCCAACAGTAAGGGGAACTCAGATTTTCCACACAATAGCGGCCAAAGAAACATTGTTTTCGATTTCGCGCAAATACAACGTGGAAATATCAAAAATAACAAATGCGAATCCGGGACTTAACGAACAAAATTTCAAAGCCGGAACAACCATTATCATACCAGCCGACAACTTTGCGGAAACGAAAGTCGACACGGCGCCCGCACACTCCGAAGGCATAGCCGGCTCGAACTGCCGCGAAATGTACAAGGTAAAGAAAAAAGATACATTCTTCACCATAGCAAAAAAGTTCGACCTTACCGTAGACGAACTGGCCGCCGCCAATCCCGACGTATCAGCCTCGGGTTACAACATACAGAAAGGTGATTACATCTGCATTCCGTTCTCCGTCGACAAATCGCAGATAATAAACAACCAACAGGCCTTCGAACAGGCAGGCAAGGCCGCTCCGAAAAACACCGTACACATCTCGCTGCTCATGCCTTTCTATGAAAACGGAGCCGACGCAAAGAAATCATTCGTTTTCTACCGCGGACTTCTTGCAGCGGCAGACAGTTTGCGGAAGAGCGGCATTTCGTTCGACATAACTGCAAAAGACGCCGGCACATCAGTTGCCGACATCAACAAGACGCTGAGCGACGGTTCGCTCGACAGCTCTGACTTGCTCATAGCTTCGGCCGACGAAGCGCAGCTCAACGCCATTGCCGACTACTGCAAGAACAAAAAAATCAGACTTTACCTTCCGTTCAACAGCGAGTTCGGCGACGTTTTCAACAACCCGCAGATAATTCTCGCACAGCAGCCAAAATCATACGAACAAGTATCTGCCATACAGTATTTCATAAGCAAATACGGAGAATACAACATCATTTACATCGACTGCAACACCCAGCAAGGGCGTAACAACTACATAGACCAGCTGCTACCCTCTCTGAAACTCAACGGGAAAACATATACAACGGTAAACATCGAAGCCAGCGACGATATATTACTCCGGGCTTTCAACCCCGCAAAACGTAACGCGATAGTGCTGTCGTCATCTTCAAAAAACAGTTTCAAGGCATTGGCAAAGCGCCTCGACAACATAGCGTCCTCAATAAGTTCTATGGACTATTTCGTTTTCGGACACAAGGAATGGACCGATTTCGAACTGGCTACAAGAAACACTTTCTTCAAATACGACGTAACAATACTCACACCGCAATACATAAACGTGTTCTCGCCCTGCTACGCACAATATCTTTCCTACTACAAAAGCAATTTCAAACAAACACCTTCGTCGTCCGACCAGCGCACATTCTTTCTCGGATTCGATTCCGGCATGTATCTGCTCGGCCTTATATCATCATACGGGCCAACTTTCAACACGCAGACAATCCGGACTGTTCCTATTGAAAAACCTATATCATATACACGGGTAAACAACTGGAGCGGAATGATAAACAAGGCATACAGAGTTGTGCGCTTCACCAAATCACACACAACAGAAATAACAGACCATGCGCAATAACGTTGTTCTTACAATAATCTCGTTACTTTTTATTTTTCCCAGGTTGCAAGCGCAAATCGGCGAACGCCGCAGCGAACTAAGCGTAGGTATCACTTCGGGAGTCAGCCTTAACTCCGTGGATTTCGACCCTACCATAAAGCAGAACTACCTTTCGAGTTTTACCGGCGGTGTGGCAATGCGATATACCTGCGAAAAATATTTCAGCACGGTCTGTACTCTTCAGTTAGAGCTTAACTACGCACAACTCGGCTGGAACGAGAACATTCTAAACAGCCAGGGCGAACCTCTTCCCGACACTTACAAACGAAAGCTAAGCTACATACAGCTGCCTTTACTGGCCCGTTTAGGCTGGGGAAGAGAGAAACGCGGCCTTATGTTCTACATAACAGCCGGCCCTCAGATAGGGTATTGCATTAGCGACGTTTCCGAGCGCAGTTCGGAGTGGACGCTGAACACAGAAGGCAATCCCGACCGTCCCAACAATATGTATGAACAATACGATCTGGAAGTAAAAAACAAGATAGACTACGGAATAACGGGTGGTTTAGGACTTGAGCTAAACACAAAGATAGGTCATTTCACCTTAGAAGGACGTTATTATTACGGACTGTCGGATATTTTCGGCAATTCCAAGAAAGATGTTTTCGCCCGCTCAGCCAACGGCACGATAGTAGCGAAAATAGGATACTACATCACTATCAAGAACAACGACTAATCACGTAAAAGTTGCTATTAACGACGTTGGAGCAACCGTCAATCACACAAAGACTGCGACCGGCCACATAAAAACAGCGGTTTATCACACAAGCACAACGGCCTCTACTACAAATGCGGCGGCAAAGGCGTAAATCGATAAGTTACGGTAAGGATTATTTTTTGTTTTCTGTATTCTGTTGACTTGCGCTTTCACTCTGCAGAAGAACCTTGTCGATTTCCTCAAACTTCTCCCCCATGTTAAGCGAAAGATAGATACGGTACAAAGGCCTTCCCCAACGGTCAATCCTGTCGGCGGCCAGCGTTCTGTACTGTTCCAGAAACGGAAGTGCGGAACGGTACAGTTTGTCGGCCTCACGCTTCACATTGCGCATTTCGGTCATTCCCATATTCGCCGTAACCTTTTCGTCGCATGCCACGGCCTTTGCAAAATACGAGGCTCCTATATTATAATAAGCCTCGGTGTAAGTGGAATCATTGTGCAAAAGACTTTTCGAAGCGGTAATGCATTCGTCGTAACGTTTCATCTTGAGATAGACAAGGCTTTTCCCATACAGAGAGATTACCGAGCGCGGGTCGTAAGTCAGCATTGAATCCGTAAGCGCCAGTGCCTTGTCGAACAATCCCTGTTCGTTGTAATAATCCAGAAGATTGGTAAAGAAATAATAGTTTGTGGGAAATTCCTTAACGCCTGTATGCAGATTTTCTATCCTCTTCTCGGTGTCCCCCTTTGCCGCATACATTTCTGTGGCAAGCTCCAGTTCTTTCGCGCGATAGGTAGTATCGTTGAGAGCCTTTTCATAATAAGCGAAAAATTTTTCCGCGTCTTTCATCTGATAAGCGCACACGGTTGCCCAGTAAGCCGCACGGATACTGCGCACGCTGTCTTTCTTAGACGCCTTGCCTCCGAAAACAGGATACGTAGGAGCGTCCAGATACATCGATAAAAGTTTGTAGGCTTCCGGAAAATTGCTTTTCGCCACAAAATACAGTCCGCCGTTATTGAGGTTCGGGTACAAACGTCTCAGCACCGATTCGTGAGGCTTGCGGTATCGTATTTTAATATGTCCTTTCTCGTCAGGTTTGCTATCTAAAGTATCGCAACGTATTGCATAATCGAAAAGACCGTAAACACTGTTGAACAAGGCTGCCGTATCGAGGTTCTGCTTCAGATAGGCCTGTTCGTTAAGAGCATTGTTCTTTCTCAAATATGCTTCAAAGCCGTAATGATACAGTTCGGGGCTGTCCTTGAATTTCTCGTTCTTCTCACATTCCTGCACAGCCTTCAGGGCTGCGTCCCCATTATTCGCTTTCAGTTGCGCACGAATATTTTTGTATTCTTTCTGTCCGCTAACCGACAGCGACACAAACAGCAAAGCAAATATCAAAACATATTTTTTCATATAGTCTCCTCTATTCTTAATGCGATATAAGGACATCCGCGCCCTATTACAGCGCAAAGATATGTATTACAGACATTTCTGTTACCATGCCGCCTTATTCCGCCATACAAAGTTAGCGTAAATCGTCTATAAATAAATTAAAATAAGATTTTTTAAACTCTTTATCAAAACGTTCACTCATCAGAAAAAGGCTGTTCGGTAAAGAAAATCGGTTGGAAACTTCATTCCGCAACTGAACTCTCAAAAAAAATAATTTTTTTTCTTACACGTAAAAAAGTTCCCGCAGCAAATTGAAAATACAAGGGAGATAATCGAAAATATGT
>OHBJ01002210.1_pt1 | contig 13222 bp, 12 predicted proteins | sample 1577241 | NCBI WGS metagenome assembly OHBJ01 (sample SAMEA3541594, study PRJEB24748) | human gut metagenome | biome: human gut; feature: human-associated habitat; material: faeces | place: China | collected 2012
CGTCTAAGGGTGGGCGCGCAAGGGCAAGCGCTTCAATCTCCGCAGCATCATTGAGGTTTGGACCGGCATCCTCCGTGCTGGACAAGGCGCGCGCAAGAAGCTGAATCGTTACTTGCTGCGCGGTGTGGTTCTGAAAGAGCCAGTCAGCGGTTATTGGCATAAGCGAGACCTCCTTTTGTGTCGGTTCACTATGTAGTGTAAATTTAAGAGGCATTTTGTGACAAGAATTTCAAAAAAATTTTTTAAAAGAAAATGGGGCCAGAACCTTAAAAGGTCCTGCCCCTTGACTACAAATTAGTTTACCATTGCCGTCTTTTCAGCAAGCATGGCACCTCACTCAATCCAGCTCATTCTTCTGAAAAAGTACAATCTCCCTTTTCATACGCATAAGTAATCCATTTCAGGTTCTGATTATCATGTGTCACATTACTTATACAGTACACTATAATACTCATATATACAGTTATGGAACTCATTGATATCAAAATCTGCAAAATATAAGATATCGTGTCTTATCTCAATAGCATCAGATTCAAATTCATCATCAGCGTCATAGTAATCTTCAAATTGATATTTTTTCTCTTTTATTGTTGCTGAAAATGTTTGGCCATCTGTAAATGTAGTCAAAAGCCACATGCCATCTACATTCTCAAATGTAATAAAGAGTTCTTCACTTTCACTATCTATTTCCCGGATTAATGATTGATAGCGTTCCGTCAGGAAGTGAAGCAGCCGATATGGGATGAGAAGAGTATCGATACCTCTCTATTCATTGATGATGACGGTACGCCTTACCTTTATTTCGTGCGTTTTACAGATGGCAACGTCATCTGGGTGGCAGAGATGAACGATGACCTAACCGGCATCAAGCAGGAGACGCTGACAGAGTGCATTAAGGTGGGAGAGCCTTGGGAACTTTCGCAGGACAAGCCTGCTAAGGTGGCCGAAGGTCCTTCAATTTTGAAGAAAGAGGGTGTCTACTACCTGGTTTATTCAGCCAATCACTTTGAAAGCAAGAACTACGGAGTGGGTTACGCGACTTCGAACAGCCCGATGGGACCGTGGAAGAAATACGAGGGAAATCCGATTCTGCAACATGCCGACGGCTTGATGGGTACCGGTCATGGAGCACCCTTCTGCTGTAAGGACGGTAGCTGGAAATACATTTTCCATGCACATTGGGATTCCACGAAAGTACAGCCGCGCACTTCGTATATCAAGGATTTTGCCATTTCCGACCAGGGAACGGTTTCTATCGGTGGCTCTCTTATCCGTCCGCAGGTATTGGGCAGTACATCACCCGAAAAGTAAAATGAAAGAATGAAAAGAATACATTGTATGAAGAAGTTTCTTGTATTATCAGTGTTATGCAGTCTGATAGCCTGTTCCTCGTCATCGGCTACAAAAGAGGATAAACCGGAAGAACAACAGCCGAAGAATGTCTATCGCAATCCGGTGATAGATTATAGTTTGCCAGACCCTTCTGTCATTGAGGGAGATGATGGATACTACTATTTGTATGCCACCGAGGACATACGCAATCTGCCGATTCACCGTTCCAAGAACCTGGTGGATTGGGAGTATGTAGGTACTGCCTTTACGGACCGTACGCGGCCTGATTTTGAGCCGAACGGCGGTTTGTGGGCGCCGGACATCAACAAGATAGGTGATAAATACGTGCTCTATTATTCTATGTCTGTTTGGGGAGGCGAGTTAACTTGCGGCATCGGTTGTGCTACTGCCGATAAGCCTGAGGGACCTTTTACGGACCACGGAAAGATGTTCCGCAGCAATGAAATCAATGTACAGAACTCCATCGACCCTTTCTATATAGAGGATGGAGGGAAGAAATATCTTTTCTGGGGCAGTTTTCGAGGAATCTATGCGATTGAACTGTCTGATGACGGACTCTCTCTGAAGGACGGCGCCACACCGCAGCAAGTGGCAGGAACCGCTTACGAAGGTACCTATATTCACAAGAAGGACGGGCATTACTACTTCTTTGCTTCCATAGGAAGTTGTTGTGAGGGATTGAAGAGTACTTACACTACTGTTGTAGGCCGTTCAGATAATCTTTTCGGCCCCTATGTCAACAAGAATGGCGGTAGCATGATGGATAACAAGCACGAAGTGCTGATTCAGAAAAGCAATTCCTTTGTGGGTACCGGTCATAATTCGGAGATTGTGACGGACAATGCCGGCAATGACTGGTTCTTCTATCATGCGGTGAGCACAAAGAAGCCTGAAGGCCGTGTATTGATGTTGGATAAGATTAGCTGGGAAGACGGATGGCCGACGGTAGAAGGCTCCGTTGCATCCACGGAAGCGGAGAAACCGAAATTTTGACAAGTATGAAGAAATCTATTTTAATCTCCTTGTTGGCCTTATTGATGATGGGCTGTCAAGTATCGGGTGGCAGTTCCTTGAAAGTGGAGGAAACCACTGTTGAAATGCGGAAGAATCCCGAAGGAGTAGCTGTATCGGCTCCCCGTTTCTCATGGCAACTGGTAACCGACAAGCAGGATGTGATGCAGACTGCTTATCAGATTGAAGTGGCGGACTCGGAAAAGGGCTTGCAGGCCGGCTCCGGGCTGGTATGGAACAGCGGTCGTGTGGAGTCTGGCCAATCGGTGCTAGTGAAGTACGCAGGGGCGTCTTTGGAGTCGGGACAGAAATATTGGTGGCGTGTCACTGTATGGACAAATACCGGTGACAAGGCGCAAAGTAGTATCCAATATTGGTCAATGGCTTTGCTGGACAGTTCGGACTGGAAAGCCGGCTGGATTGGACTGAACGACAGTACAAACTTGAAACTGGACGGTGAGCGGACCATCCTTCCGGCACGTTATCTGCGGAAGGAGTTTGATTTGCCGTCACAGCCGAAGCGTGCAGTCCTTTATGTTTCGGGAGTAGGCTCTTCCGTATGCTATATGAATGGCGAGAGGATTGGAAACGATGTATTCGGTCCTTTGCCTACCTGGTACGATGCTTCTGTATCTTATCTGACCTATGATGTCACCCCCTTGTTGAAGTCCGGTACCAATACGATAGGCGTGGCTCTGGGCAACGGCCGCTATCTTTCCATGCGCGCCAATGGGATGGTAGGTTTTGGTTTGCCCCGTCTCATGGCGCAGTTGAATATAGAGTACGACAATGGTGAGACGGTGTCGGTAGCCAGCGATGACTCCTGGAAAGTGACGAACTGCGGTCCTATAACCGCAAACAACGAATTTGACGGTGAACATTACGATGCCCGCTTGGAATTGGGTAAATGGACGGAAAACGGCTATGATGATTCCGGATGGCAGTTGGCCGAACGGATGGAGGCTCCCAAAGGAAAACTTGTGGCACAGCTCTCTCCGAGTCTGAAGGTGATGGAGGAGATAAAGCCAATATCCGTTAAATCGGTAGGTGATGGAAGATATATCGTGGATATGGGGCAGAATATGGTAGGAATACAGCAGGTGAAACTGCGTGGCAAGAAGGACAAGCCCATTACTATGCGTTTTGCCGAAGTGCTGAAGGACAATGGTACGGAACTGTATCTTGACAACCTGCGCAGTGCCCTTGTCACGGATATTTATACTCCTGCTGCTGACGGTGAGTTTGTTTGGGAACCGTTGTTTGTTTACCATGGTTTCCGTTTTATGGAAATATCCGGTTTGGACTATGAACCGGCAGCGGATGATTTCACCGGTAAGGTGGTGTATGATGAAATGGCAACGAACGGTACGTTCGAGACTTCCGAGGAGTTGATTAACAGACTTCACAAGAATGCCTATTGGGGAATCCGTGGAAACTATCGCGGTATGCCTACCGACTGCCCCCAGCGTGATGAACGTCTTGGATGGCTGGGCGACCGCACTACCGGTGCCTATGGTGAAAGTTTCATTTTCGGCAATGCCTTGATGTATAAGAAGTGGCTGGTGGATATAGAAGAGTCCATGAATGAAAATGGAAGTATCTCTGTGGTATCTCCCCGTTACTGGACCATCTTCCATGATGACGTGACTTGGCCGGCTGCCTATTTTTACGTAGCCGACATGCTTTACCGCCAGTTTGGCGATGATAGCTCCATCAAAGAGCGCTATCCGTCCATGAAGCGCTGGGTAAACCACATGACGGAGACCAAAATGAAGGACTATATTCTGGTGAAGGATGAATACGGGGATTGGTGCATGCCTCCCGAGTCGCCGGAGCTGATTCATTCGGAAGACCCTGCCCGGAAGACGAACGGCGAAGTGCTGAGTACAACGGTGTTTTACAGCATTCTGCAACTGATGGAGAAGTTCGCGCAAATGAACGGACTTCCGGCAGATGCCGAAGAGTATGCCGCACTTGCTATTAAAATCAAGGACGCTTATAACAAGAAATTCTTCAATCCCGGGACTGCACAGTATGACAACAATACGGTGACGGCGAACCTGCTTTCCCTCAGACTGGGTCTGGTTCCCGACGGATATGAAGATAAAGTATTTGCCAATGTCGTGGAGAAGACGGAAAAAGACTGTAAGGGACATGTCAGTGCCGGTGTGCTTGGCATCCAGCATCTGATGCGCGGACTTACCGAGTACGGTGGACTGGAACTTGCCTATAAGATAGTGACCAATGACACTTATCCCTCATGGGGCTACATGATTAAGAAGGGTGCAACCACCATTTGGGAATTATGGAATGGTGACACGGCAAATCCGGCGATGAATTCAAGAAACCATGTGATGCTTTTGGGAGATCTGCTGATATGGTTCTATGAGGATCTTGCCGGTATAAAAAATGCTCCCGCTTCCGTCGGGTTCAAGCAGATTCTGATGGAACCGGTATTCCCGGAAAAACTGAATTATGTGAATGCTTCGCATGTATCGCCTTATGGCAGAATAGGAAGTTCCTGGAAACGTGATGGCAATAAGCTGGAGTGGAACGTTGAGATTCCTGCCAATACAACCGCTACGGTCAAGCTGCCGCTTGACTTCCATGTACAGGTAGATGCCGGTCAGGCGGGGATTCATTCCGTGGAGGAGGCTGACGGTAAGCTGGTAGTCGAATTGGGCTCCGGCAAGTATGTATTCATGTCTGAATGATATTTTTCTAACAACAATAAAACAGATGTAACTATGAGACTAAAAAGATTGTTTTTGGGGGTAATGCTTTTGGCAGGCATTACGGGTGCAGGAGCGGCAAATGTTGCTCCGGAAGACATCTCTGCCTCTATTTCCTTAAAAGTGCCGGGGAATGATGCCAAGCAATATCCGCTGGCCTTGCAGAAGATGCAGGATGGTATGTACAGCTGCCGGGCTTCGGAAACGTTGCCGTTGGACATCATCCGCCAGGTGGTGGACAAGGATGGCAAACAGCGCATTACCGTCACACTCAAGGCGCTGGAAAATGTGTATTTCAACTACGGGGAACAGATAAAGACCGGTTACAAGCATTCGGACTGCCAGTTCTACATGCCGGGCTTCTGGTATCGCCGCAACCTGCGTTCGCCGAAGGAAGCTCCTTCTTTCCACACATCGGACAGTTGGCTGGTGCGTGAGGACCGTTTGAGCACTCCGCTGACGGCAGCTTTCAATCCGGCAAGCGGTACGTCCATGTCGGTTATCCGTATTGACAAGTTCGACAAGGAAGCTTTGACCACTCATAAGGAGGGAGAGGTAATCTTGTCCGGCGAGACTTCCATCGGATATACCGGTTTCTGCAATGTGGATGGTGTGACTGTCTTGGCATACGGTTTCCCCTATAAGGAAGCACCGAAGACATATATCCGCAAATTGACGCTGGCTCCTGCCGTTGAGGCTTTCCAGTTGCTGCGTAAGGGCGATAGCATCTCCATGACTTGGGAGGTGTCCGAAAGGAATGCTGCCGATTTCTCGGAATGCGTACAGCGCACCTGGGAGTATTGTTATGACACTAACCGCCCGAAACCGGTTGACACACCTTACACGGTAGACCGCATGAAGGAGGTGATGAGCAACTTCTTTGTGGAAAGCTATGTCAGCAATACCCCCACTCATTATTACTCCGGTGTAGAGTTGGAGACTGCTACTTGTGCCAATACCGATGTTGCCGAAGTGGGCTTTGTGGGACGTACGTTGCTGAACGCTTTCAATGCTTTGGAGTATGGCAAACAGCAGAACCGCCAAGACCTGGTGGACAATGCCAACCATATCTTTGACACTTATCTCCAGAACGGTTTTTCGCCTGCCGGTTTCTTCAACGAAGTGGTGCACTACAACCGCGGCTTCAAGGAAACTAGACATAGCATCCGCCGTCAGTCCGAGGGAGTGTATGCCATCTTGAACTATTTGAACTACGAGAAACAGCAGAAGCGTAAACACCCCGAATGGGAGAAACGCATCAAGGGCATGCTGGACAGCTTCCTCAAGTTGCAGAACGAGGACGGCAGCTTCCCGCGCAAGTTCAAGGATGATTTCTCTATCGTGGATGCCAGCGGTGGTAGCACGCCTTCGGCAACATTGCCTTTGGTGATGGCGTCCAAGTATTTCAAGGACAAACGTTATCTGGCAAGCGCCAAGCGTACGGTAGACTATCTGGAGAAGGAACTGATATCCAAAGCCGATTATTTCTCTTCTACGCTGGATGCCAACTGCGAGGACAAGGAAGCCTCCTTGTATGCTGCTACGGCTGCTTATTACCTGGCTTTGGTTACCAAAGGAGAAGAGCGTGCACACTATGCCGGTTTGGCAAAGAAAGCCGCTTATTTTGCTTTGTCGTGGTATTATACTTGGGATGTTCCTTTTGCCGAAGGTCAGATGCTGGGAGATATCGGCTTGAAAACCCGTGGTTGGGGAAATGTGTCGGTAGAGAATAACCATATCGATGTATTTATCTTCGAATTTGCCGATGTACTGCATTGGCTCTCCAAGGAGTACAACGAGCCGCGCTTCTCTGACTTTGCCGAGGTGATTTCCACTTCCATGCGCCAGTTACTGCCGTATGAAGGACACATGTGCGGCATTGCCAAAGTAGGCTATTACCCGGAAGTGGTGCAGCATACCAATTGGGATTACGGACGTAACGGAAAGGGATATTACAACAATATCTTCGCTCCGGGCTGGACGGTTGCTTCTTTGTGGGAGTTGTTCACTCCGGGACGTGCGGAGCAGTTCTTGTTGAAAAAATGATAGTCTAAACAGTAACCAATATTGTATTTATGAATAAGATGATGACTTTGTTGGCAAGCGTGATGCTATTGGCATCGGCTTGCACGGGCAAACAGGCGAGTGAAAAGACTGCTTCTGGACTGGAACCTGCGAACTTCCGTACGGAAGTGGATGGCAAGCAGACAGACTTGTTTGTTTTGGAGAATAAGAATGGTATGGAAGTTTGTATTACGAATTTCGGTGGACGTATTGTATCAGTGATGGTGCCGGACAAGGATGGCGTTATGCGTGATGTGGTGCTGGGCTTCGATTCCATTCAGGACTACATCAAGTTCCCTTCGGATTTCGGCGCTACCATCGGACGTTATGCCAACCGCATCAACCAGGGTAAGATTACAGTGGATGGGGTAGAGTATCAGCTGCCGCGCAACAATTACGGTCATTGCCTGCATGGAGGTCCCAAGGGATACCAATATCAAGTGTTCGATGCCCGCCAGTTGAGTAATCAGGTTTTAGAACTGACTTATCTGTCGAAAGACGGAGAGGAGGGCTTCCCGGGTAACCTGACCTGCAAGGTCACTTTCTCGCTGACAGATGACGATGCCATCGACATTCGTTACAGTGCCGAAACAGACCGTACCACTGTTGTCAATATGACGAACCATTCTTACTTTAACCTGGACGGTGACCCCTCCAAGTCCAATTCGGATTATCTGCTCACTATCGATGCAGATGCTTATACCCCCGTGGACAGTACCTTCATGACTACCGGTGAGATTGTTTCCGTAGAAGGTACGGATATGGATTTCCGCACTCCTACTGCTGTTGGCGCCCGTATCGACAATGACTTTGAGCAGTTGAAGAACGGCAAGGGCTATGACCATAACTGGGTACTCAATACGAAGGGTGACATCACCCGTCCGTGTGCCACCCTCGAATCTCCCGTGACGGGCATTGTCCTTGATGTCTATACCAACGAGCCGGGCATTCAGATTTATGCCGGTAACTTCCTGGATGGCACACTGACCGGAAAGAAAGGTATCGTGTACGGTCATCGTGCGTCCGTCTGTTTGGAGACGCAGAAATATCCCGATACGCCCAACAAGCCGGAATGGCCTTCGGCGTTGCTGAAGCCGGGAGAGAAGTATGACAGTCATTGCATCTATCGCTTTTCGGTGAAGAAATAAATATAGGGGATGTGTCATCTGTGTGCTATCAACCGTTTTGATACCCTCTTATTGTATGGCCTTTTTTGTGAATCTAAAATATAATATACAATGAGACACTTTAGTGTTTTTTTATTGGCTACTTTATTCCCTTTGATTTTCATGGGTTGCAAAAGTGAGGAAGACTCTTATCCTCCTATTCATTATGGATACAATTTAGCATTTGTCGATGAAAATGGCAATGATTTGATTGAGGGAATGCAAACCGGTCTTGGAAGAAATGGTAAGCCTGCTTTGAGAGAGAAAGATTACTCCTATAAATTGGTAGAACCCGATTCTAAAGATGACTTTACCGGACCGGACTGTATCTATGTGGAAAGCAGGGACGGACTTTTTACTTTGGCAATCTTTGATGCACTATGGGATGGATATAAATATGACAAGAAGCCTGAAGTATTGAGGCGTACGTTTGTTTGTCCCTATATCTTTGGTGACGGAGAGGAATATTCCATTATTTCCCATTGGAAGTACAATGATGGTTATGGCAGTGTTGAACTTATTAGAGTAACTATAGATGGTGTGGATGCCCGCATCGAATCAGGAGCAGACAAATATCACCCGTTAGTTGTCGTTGTGTTGGCAAAGTAACTTGTTTTTCTTAAATACTCTGTCTTGGTAAAATCAGCACTTTATCAAGACAGAGTTTTTATTCTTTGGATTTACCGCATCGCCAGCGCCTTATTTTCCGCCTCCTCCATAATCTCCCGTTCTCCCGGCCCTTTGTCATTGATGCCGCAAAGGTGGAGGATGCCGTGGATGATGACCCGGTACAGTTCGCGTTCGTAGTTGTTATCGGCGAACTGTTCCGCATTGGTGCGTACGGTATCAAGGCTGATGAAGAGGTCACCGCTGAGACGGTTTCCTTCGCAATAGTCGAAGGTAATGATATCTGTATAATAATCATGTTGCAGATATTGGCGGTTCACTTCGAGTATCTTCTCGTCCGAGCAGAAGATGTAGGCGATTTCACCGACTCTTTTTCCGTAAGTGGCGGCTACGGATTTTATCCATTCCGTGGTTTCACGCTTCTTGATGGATGGCATTTCCACGCCGTCTGTCTGATAACTAATCATTTTATTTACGATTTAATGATTTACGATGTACGATTGAAATTACGTTCTTGCGATTAAGCTAGTTCTTTTAAAAGAAGAATAAGTAACTGATGATGATGGCTGCAATGATGCCGGAAAAATCGGCAATCAGCCCACACGTCACGGCATTCCTCGTTTTGGTGATACCTACGCTGCCGAAATACACAGCAAGGATATAGAACGTAGTATCCGAAGCACCGCGTACCACGCAGCTCATACGGCTGACGAATGAATCGGGACCATATTGCTTCATGGTGTCAATCATCAGTCCGTTGGCACCGCTGCCGCTCAGTGACTTCATCAAGGCAGTGGGCAGGGCACCTACAAAACTGGTATCTACACCGAATAGTCCTACTACATAACCGATACCGTTCACCAGTATATCCATGGCGCCGGAAGTGCGGAAAACGGCGATTCCAACGAGAAAAGCAACCAGATAAGGGATAATGCGTATGGCAGTGGTAAAGCCTTCTTTGGCTCCTTCTATAAAGGCATCGTATACATTGATTTTCTTCCATAGCCCCCAGAGGATGAACAGCAGGATGATGGAGAACAGCAGTATGTTGGCAATTAAAGTGGAATATACACCCATTTCATCACGGCTAATCTGTGTGAACAGATAAATGAGTGCGGCAAAGAAAAGACTGATGCAGCCAATCAGGATAAGTATGGGCTTGTTCAGCAGGTTGATGCGTTGTGCAATGCTGACGGCAATGACACCGACAATGGTCGAGATGGCGGTCGTTATCAGTGTGGGGATAAAGATGTCCGTGGGTTGGGCGGCACCCATCTGCGAGCGATACATCATGATGCTGACGGGGATAAGTATCAGTCCCGAAGTGTTGAGTACAAGGAACATTACCATCGGATTGGTGGCAGTATCCTTTTTCGGGTTTAGTTCCTGAAGTTCCTTCATGGCTTTCAGCCCCATTGGGGTAGCGGCATTGTCCAGCCCCAGCATGTTGGCAGAGAGATTCATGAATATGGAACCCATGGCAGGATGTCCTTTCGGTATTTCGGGAAAGAGACGGCAGAATACCGGACTCAGCCAACGGGAGAGGGCATTGATCATGCCGCTGTTTTCGCCTATTTTCATCACGCCGAGCCAGAGGGCGAGTATTCCCGTCAGTCCCAGGGATATTTCAAAAGCTGTTTTGGAAGAGGAGAAGGTGGAGTTGACGAGTTCTGTGAATATCTCCACATCACCCATAAAGATGAGTTTGCAGAGGGCCACGATGAATGCGATGACGAAGAATGCTACCCAGATGTAATTTAAAACCATGTATCGTTACTTTGTTTCTAATGGATTAATATTTGTTTTCGTTGGCAAGATTCCAGGCGTTGAGGAAAGCTGCTTTGGTTATTTCTATCATTTTCTCCCAGTTCAGCCGATCGGTGTGGTCCGAAGGCTGGTGATAATCGGGATGTCCGTCTGTGTGGTACCAGATGATGGGGATGTTGCACAGGGCAAAAGAAGCATTGTCACTTCCTCCCGTGGGGCGGTCCCAGGCGCGGTAGTCCGGTTGCAGGCGCAAGCTGTAGCGTGCAATGTCCTGCTTCAGCCAGTCGCCGAATACGGGGTGGGCGGCGGTGTAGAAGTAGACAACGTGTTGAGGCTGCTCGGGCTTATTGTTACGGCCTATCATGTCGAAATTGAGATAACCTTTCACCTGGCTGATGAAAGGACAGCTTTGTACAAAGTATTTTGAGCCGAGCAATCCCTTTTCTTCCCCATCCCAAAAGGCAAAGATGACCGTGCGCAGAGGCTTCTGTCCGGTGGCAAGAAATGCACGGGCTATCTGCAGGACGGCAGAGACACCGGAGGCATTGTCGTCTGCACCGTTGTATATCCGGTCGTTTGCCAGCGTCTCGTCCACACCCAGATGGTCGAAGTGGGCACCTACGATGACATATTCATCCGGTCGTTCTCCCGGGATGGTTCCCAATACATTACTCATCTGCAGGATGCGGTGGACGCCTTGTTTAAGGATGGCGATGGAGTCGGGATGCACTTGCCACCGTCCCCGTTGTTGGCGTTCCTTGTTGTAAGCCTTGAAGGGTTGGTAATAATTGTCCTTTTCCAGCGGGGCAATGCCGGCTTCTTTCAGGCAGGATGCCAGATAGCGGGCAGCCAGTCGTGAACCGTGCATGCCTGCTTCGCGTCCTTGCAGCTCATCGTCGGCCAGAAAGCCGACAATAGCCTTGGCCGAAGTGCGGCTGATGCTTTGCAACCCCTTTTCTTGTGGAGATTGTGCATGTAAGGATAGTGCGAAAGAAAGGCAGCAGATTGCTCCCAAAACAGCTTTATACATGTCGTACGGTTTTAAGGATTGGACATACCGGTTGCAAAATTAAAGATAACTTTCCATAGTTTCTATATAAATGTTGTATTTTTGTCCATTGGCAGATGAATTCAAATCCGTGTAAATCAAATGAGAGAAGGATGAAAAAGAAGAATGAAGCAGTGGAAACCGTCTTGTGCGAACGTGTGCTTTCGGCAGAAGAAGTGGCGTGCATCTCGGTACAGATTCAGCAGGAATTGGAGGCGTATATCGACCCGGTGAAAAGGGAGTATCTTCCCCGTTTCTTCAAGACCGGAAAGGGGCAGTATGGCGAGGGGGATAAGTTTCTGGGAGTGGTGGTACCCAACACCCGGCAGGTGGCAAAGCAGCACAAGCACGAACCTTTTGGGGTAATGGCAACCTTGCTTCAGAGTGAATGGCACGAGTGTCGCCTTTGTGCCTTGCTGATGTTGGTGGAGCGATTCAAAAAGAGCGATGAAAAGGGGAAAAAGGAGATTTATGACTTTTACCTTTCGCAAACGGGCCGTATCAATAATTGGGATTTGGTCGATTTGTCTGCCCCCGGCATTGTGGGCGAATATTTGAAAGACAAACTTCGTAAAGACCTCTACCGGCTGGCGGATAGTCCGCTGCTTTGGGACCAGCGCATTGCTGTGGTATCTACCTATACACTTATCAAAAATGGTGATTTCATCGATATATTAGCCCTTTCGGAGCGGCTGCTCCATCATAAGCATGACTTGATGCAAAAGGCGGTAGGATGGATGCTCCGGGAGATGGGTAAGCGGGACAAGGACTTGCTGGTACAATTCTTGGAGAAGTATTGCAGGACGATGCCGCGAACGATGTTGCGCTATGCCATAGAGAAGTTTCCGGAGGAGGAGCGCAAGGAGTTTATGAAGCGCTGATGGGGAATGAAAATCGTGAAACTGTATTTTTATGGGTTTGCATTTTTATGTAAAGGTAGGCTTGCTTTGGGGGAACAGTAAATACTTTTCCATTTCTATACTTTTTAGGAAATAAATTAGTTCTTTTGCAGCAAGAACTATAAAACTGCTATGAAACGGGTCGATTCAGTCATATCACTGATATATTCTATGTCCAAAGCGGAAAAGAAAGCTTTCTCCGTCCAAATGTTGAAGGATAAGGAGGAAAAAGACTATTTGGTGATATATGATATCATTACCAAAAGTAAGCAACTGGATAGTAAAAATGTAAAGGGGGAATTTCATAAGCGCAGGCCTGGTGGTTCGTTTGAAGTCTCTATTCAATATTTGTATGAAAGACTGACGGATAGTTTGCTCACTTTGCGAAAGAAGAAAGATATCTATTATGACCTACTGAACAATTTGTGTAAAGCCCGTATGCTTTACGAACGTTCTTTATTTGAAGAATGTTTTGAGATACTTTCAGACACGATAGAACAAGCAACATATTATGAAAACAATGAAGTGCTGACCATTGCCTTAAAGCTGGAGTTG
>OHBJ01002212.1_pt1 | contig 13219 bp, 7 predicted proteins | sample 1577241 | NCBI WGS metagenome assembly OHBJ01 (sample SAMEA3541594, study PRJEB24748) | human gut metagenome | biome: human gut; feature: human-associated habitat; material: faeces | place: China | collected 2012
CTGTTAAAAAAGCTGTCATATGATGCAATTCAGCCATTTGTACAGCTGCAGGATGCAACAGACGAAAAGGGCAATCTGAAGAACCCAAACATCAAGGGTGTGTGGTTTGAGACAGAGTATCAGAGAAATTATCCGTTTAAAACACTGGCAAGCTCAGTTATCGGCTTTACCTCCGCCGGAAATGTAGGTACAACCGGACTCGAAAACTATTACAATGACACCTTAAATGGTGTAAATGGCAGGGAGTACGGCTATCTGAATGCAGACAATGATTTCCAGAAGACAGTAATTGCTGCACAAAACGGAAATACCCTGTATACAACTATAGACGCAAATATCCAGTCGATTGTTGAGGATAAGATAAAACTGTTCTCAGATACTTATGCAAATAATGCAAGAGAAGGACTTGGCGCAGAAAATATTGCAGTCATTATAGAAAATCCTAAAAATGGTGAGATACTGGCAATGGCGAATTATCCGAATTTTGATTTGAATAATCCAAGGGATATGAGTGCATATTACAGTGAGGAACAGCTTGCGGCATTTAAAAAGGACAGTACTCAGGAGATGGATGCACTAAATAAGCTGTGGCAGAACTTCTGTGTTACACATACATATGAGCCGGGGTCTGTACAGAAGCCTTTTACCGTGGCATGTGGACTGGATACAGGCACGCTCACTACTGATATGACATTTTTATGTGATGGATATGAGATGTTTGGCAGTGAAAAGGTATCATGCGTCAACCGTAGCGGACATGGCATAGAGACACTTGAAAAGGCACTCATGGATTCATGTAATGATGCACTCATGCAGATGTCATATAAGATTGGTGCAGAAAATTTTCTGTACTATCAGAGTGTATTTGGCTTTGGTCAAAAGACAGGTGTTGACCTGCCGGGTGAGGCTAATACATCAACGCTCATGTATACACTCGACAATATAAAGCCTGTCGATTTAGCGACAAACGTATTCGGACAGAACTATAACTGTACCATGATAGAGATGGTCAGTGCATTTTCTTCACTGGTGAATGGCGGCAATTATTATCAGCCGCACGTAGTAAAGAAAATCGCAGATGACAACGGCAATACAGTAAAGACAATTGAGCCTACACTGCTAAAAAAGACAGTGTCAGAGAATACAAGTGCGACACTTAAAAACTACCTGCAGAACGTAGTTGCAAACGGAACCGGTAAGGTGGCAAAGGTTGACGGATACTCAATGGGAGGCAAGACAGGAACAGCACAGATGTATGATGAGACAACGCACCTTAGAAAGAGGGGCAGCTATCTTGTATCATTTATAGGCTGTGTGCCTGCGCAGGATCCGCAGCTTGTTATTTACACTGTAATCGACCAGCCGAATGTACAGGATCAGCCTCACAGTAACTATGCACAGAACCTGACCAGAGAGATATTAAAGGAAGTACTTCCGTATATGAATATATACCCTGATGAGGAACAGACCGGTGTAAATGCTGACCTTACGATAACAGGCACAAATCCTCCGACAGGAGAAAAGGTCACCCAGGAGGGTGAGCAGGGCGAATAGAGAATAGCCTCAATATTTTTTGCATATATTAGTGTAAAAATATTGAGGCATTTTTGTTTATGATACTTAACAATACGCGCTACAGAAGAAAAATATGCGTATTTTGCAGTATACTGACAGCTGTTCTTATCGCCTTGTGTTTCAGGCTGTTTTATCTCATGATAGTAAAAGGCGATTATTACAGTAAAAAGGCAAGTGCGCTTCAGGAAAGAGAGCGTGATATTGCAGGAATACGCGGAGATATAGTGGATAGAAATGAAAGGATAATAGCGACAAATGAAACTGCATATAACATAAGCGTTATACACAATCAGATAACCGACAAGGAAGCAGTCATCTCTGTTTTAAGCAGTGAGCTTTCGATTGACGAAAAGACTATCCGCAGTAAGGTGGATAAGGTTACATCCATTGAAAAAATAAAGAACAATGTCTCTAAAAAAACAGGCGATAAAATACTATCATATGGCTTGGCAGGGATAAAGGTTGACGAGTCAAGTGTCAGGTACTATCCGCTTAATGAGTTGTTTTCAAAGGTTATAGGCTTTGCAGGAGCAGATGGTCAGGGTGTTGTTGGGCTTGAAACCACATATGATGAAATTCTGCGTGGCACACCCGGGCGGATATACACTGTATGTGATGGCAGAGGTGTGGAGGTGAAGGGCTATAAGGAGAGAAGAGAAGCTCCCAAAAAAGGAGACACACTTGTCACCACACTCGACATAAATATACAAAGAGTATGTGAGAAAAATGCAATGATGGCATATGCACAAAACCTGGCAGACAGTGTGAGTATAATTGCCTTAAACCCTAAAAATGGAGAAATATATGCCATGACCGACTACCCGGAATATAATTTGAATGATCCTTTTTCATGTGAAAACCATGATGAAGCCTGGAGAAACGGATGTGTAAGTGATACATATGAGCCCGGTTCAGTATTCAAGATAATTACGGCAGGAATCGCACTGGAGGAGGATGTGGTGAGCCTTGATGACCGCTTTTACTGCCCGGGATATATTACTGTGGAGGACAGACGCATACACTGCCATAAGAGAACAGGACATGGAAGTGAGACCTTTGTGCAGGGAATACAGAATTCATGCAATCCGGTCTTTATTGATTTAGGCCTTAGAATAGGCAGTGAGAGGTATTATGCTGATTTCATGAGGTTTGGTCTGCTTGATAAGACAGGTATTGATTTGCCGGGAGAGGCCGCCACCATAATGCATCAGCCGGATAAGATAGGCCAGGTGGAGCTTGCAACAATTTCATTTGGACAGTCATTCCAGCTCACACCTATCGAACTTATGACAACAGTATCATCGCTTATAAATGGTGGTAACAGAATTACTCCTCATATAGGTAAGGAGATTCATGGCACAGAAGGTACGGTAAAAGAGGTGCTGTCCTTTGAACAGACGTCAGGTATATGCAGTGAAGAGACCTCTGATACACTGCGAAAGCTTTTGGAGGGCGTGGTAGCAGAGGGCTCAGGAAAAAATGCAAAGGTTGAAGGTTATGCGATAGGAGGAAAGACTGCTACATCGCAGACACTTCCGAGAAGTGACAATGTATATATAGCCTCGTTCCTTGGGTTTTATCCGGTGGATGATCCGGCACTTATGGTGCTTGTGAAAATAAATAATCCAAAGGGCGGTGCATACTATGGCGGAACAATCGCTGCACCGGTTGCAGCTGAAATATTTAGGGAAATCATACCGTATGCACAGGAGATAGGAGTGTGTAACTGATTTACGGGCTCTTGCGAAATAGAACCAAATAACGTATACTATAATTTAATGATTAAGGCAGTCGTTTGGAGAATTTGATTTGTTAAACATATCCATACGGATGGCTGCAATAAAAGATGGAGGAATAAAAATGAGCTTACAAGGAAAAAAGGTACTTGTTGTCGGAACAGGAAAGAGTGGCATTGCAGCGACTGAACTTTTGTGCGCAAATGGCATCGATACAGTATTGTTTGATGGAAATAAAGAACTGGATTCAAAAACACTTTATGAGAAAGCACCAAAGCTTAAGGAGGTGCCGCTTATTTTAGGCGACATGACAGATGAACAGATTGATGAGTTTGATGTGGCTGTGCTAAGTCCGGGAGTACCAACAGACATTCCTATGGTCAATTCCTTACGTGACAGGGGCGTTAAAATATGGGGTGAGATAGAGCTTGCATACACATTTGGGGCAGGTGAGATCATCGCTATCACAGGAACCAACGGAAAGACGACCACTACAGCGCTGACAGGTGAGATAATGAAGAATTACTTTAAGGATGTGAGAGTGGTAGGAAATATCGGAATCCCTTATACATCAATGGTCACAGGAAGCACCGGTGAGACAGTAACGGTTGCAGAGATATCAAGCTTCCAGCTCGAGACGATAGATACCTTTAAGCCACATGTAAGCGCAATTTTAAATATCACACCAGATCACCTGAATCGACACCATACTATGGAAAATTACATCAGGGCAAAGGAGGATATCACAAAAAATCAGACAGCAGATGATTACTGCGTGTTAAACTACGAGGACGAGGTGCTTAGAGATTTTGCAGCAGAGTGCCCGGCTAAGGTTATATTTTTCAGCAGTAGGTCTGAGCTTTCAGAGGGCTTTTATCTGGACGGAGACATCATCATATACGCACACGACGGTGTACGCGATGAGGTAATTGATGTAAATGAGCTGAATCTCCTTGGAAAGCATAATTTTGAGAATGTGATGGCAGCGTGTGCCATGTCTATAAGCTTTGGGGTACCGATGGATAAGATTGTCGAGGTGCTTAAGGTATTTAAGGCAGTTGAGCACAGGATAGAGTACGTGACCGAAAAGAGGGGAGTCAGATTCTACAACGATTCAAAGGGCACCAATCCTGATGCAGCCATTCAGGGTATACGTGCCATGAACAGACCGACACTTCTCATTGGCGGTGGATATGATAAGCAGTCTGAGTATGATGAGTGGATAGAGGCCTTTGACGGCAAAGTAAAGGAGCTTGTGCTTATCGGTCAGACTGCAGATAAAATCGAAGAGTGTGCACACAGACACGGATTCATGAATACTGTAAAGAAGGATACGTTTGAGGATGCAGTAAATTATTGCTATGAGCATGCTGTTTCAGGTGATGCAGTGCTCTTATCACCTGCATGTGCAAGCTGGGGCATGTTTCCTAACTATGAGGAGCGCGGACGTATCTTTAAGGAAATAGTAAAAGGATTTAAGGAGTAAATATTTTGGCAGGAAAGCGTAGAAGAAGTAGCAAGAATAAAGAAAAAAAAGAAAAAGGAATACCTTATTTCGACTACAACCTGTTGTTTATAGTTATATTTCTGCTCTGCTTTGGTCTTGTAATGCTATATAGCTCGAGTGCATACACATCGGCCATCAAAAATCATGACAGCATGCACTATCTTAAGCTTCAGATACGAAATATTGTACTGGGACTTATACCTATGGTATTTCTGGCAAAGGTCGACTACAGATATTGGAAAAAGCTTGGCTTTTTTGCGTATATAGCATCGCTTATACTGTGTGTGCTTGTGTTTGTGCCGAAAATAGGCTCAAGCTCACATGGTTCATCGAGATGGATTGGCATAGGACCAATACAGTTCCAGCCTTCAGAAGTGGCTAAAATTGCGGTCATACTGTTTATGGCTATGATTATAGACAAGATACCCAAGCAGTTTGATAAATTTTTAAGTCTGGTAAAGGTGCTTGCTATGCTTATTCCGCTCATAATAGTTGTTGCAATCAGCAATCTGAGTACGGCAGTTATCATCATAGGCATTTCGGTCTGTATGTTGTTTGTCGCAAGCCCAAAGTATCTGCAGTTTATTATTGTAGCAGTGGCGGTAGTTGTGTTTGCAGTGGCGTTTGTCATGCTGGCAGGCTATAGAAGTACACGTATTGAGGCATGGCTGCATCCGGAGACTGCGGGAACAGACGCAGTATTCCAGACTATGATGGGACTTTATGCAATAGGCTCGGGCGGATTGTTTGGAAAAGGACTTGGAGAGAGCTTACAGAAGCTTGGCAATGTGCCGGAGTCACAAAATGATATGATATTTACAATTATTTGTGAAGAGCTCGGACTGTTTGGAGCTATCTGCCTTATTTTACTTTTTATACTGCTTATATGGCGTATGATGGTCATTGCAAACAATGCAAGGGATTTGTATGGCTCACTTTTAGTGATTGGTGTGATGAGTCATATTGCAATCCAGGTGATACTGAATATTGCGGTAGTTACCAATTCACTTCCAAATACCGGTGTTATTCTGCCGTTTATCAGCTATGGAGGTACGTCAATCATATTCCTGATGGCGGAAATAGGGCTTGTTTTGTCTGTGTCAAGAGGCATCAGGCTTGAAAATGTGTAGATTAAGGCGTGTAATATAATGATTAAGAAAAAAAGAAAACATAAAAAGAGATTAAAGCATTTTTTTATGGGACTGCTAATTACGATAGCAGTGCTCGCGATACTGTTTCTCATTGCACTTAAGCTGTTTACGGTAAAAAAGGTAGTTGTCGAGGGCAATGAGCTTTACGACCAAAAGACTATAGAGGATGCGGTGCTTAATGATAAGTACTCATGGAACTCACTGTATGTCTATCTGAAATATAAGGTAAAGGATACAAAAAAAATACCGTTTATTGATACAATGAGCATAAGCCTGGATAGTCCGCATACTCTTCATATATCAGTTTATGAAAAAGGAATGCTTGGATACATATATATTCCGGGAATTAATGAGAATGCATATTTTGATAAGGATGGCTTTGTGGTGGAGACATCCTCAGACACGGTGCCGGGTGTGCCATGTATAGACGGCATAAGCTGTGACAAGGTAGTGCTTTATGAGAAGCTGCCTATAAAGCAGACTATGCTAAAAGATATCCTTGAGCTTACCCAGGGATTAAAAAGGCAGGACCTTGTGCCGGATTCTGTGGATTATGGTGCGCAAAATGCACCGGTAGCCAAGTATGGTAATGTGAGTGTGATAATTGGTGACACGACAAAGCTTACACGTAAAATAGAGAGGCTTAAGGCTATCATGCCATCGCTTGAGGGACAGTCCGGTACACTACATTTAGAGAGCTGGACGGAAGAAACAACAAATATTGTGTTTGACAAGTCAGAATAATGTAAAACTAAATAAAAAAAATCATATTTTATAGTTGATTATTTTGGAGAAAAATTATATTATAGAATAAATGAGTTTAAGAATATTCGATATTTTTATATAGAAAATTAAATTTTGGGAAAGAAAGAGGAGGAATCACCTTGCTTGAGATAAGAACTAACGAGGCTGATAACAGCGCAAAGATTATTGTCATTGGAGTCGGAGGAGCCGGTAACAATGCAGTTAACAGAATGATTGATGAGAATATTGGTGGAGTAGAGTTTATCGGTATCAATACAGATAAGCAGGCTTTACAGCTTTGTAAGGCTCCTACACTTATACAGATTGGAGAGAAGCTTACAAAGGGGCTCGGCGCAGGTGCGCAGCCTGAGATCGGTCAGAAGGCCGCTGAGGAGAGCGCAGAGGAGCTTCAGGCAGCAGTAAAGGGTGCTGATATGGTATTCGTCACATGCGGTATGGGAGGCGGAACCGGTACAGGTGCAGCTCCTGTTGTTGCAAAGATAGCAAAGGATCAGGGCATACTTACAGTTGGTGTTGTTACAAAACCATTCAAATTTGAGGCAAAGCAGCGAATGATTAATGCTGTTTCAGGAATAGAGAGACTTAAGGAGAGCGTTGATACACTTATTGTCATTCCAAATGATAAGCTTCTTGAGATAGTAGACCGTCGCACAACAATGCCGGATGCACTCAAGAAGGCAGATGAGGTATTGCAGCAGGCAGTTCAGGGAATCACTGATCTTATTAATCTTCCTGCACTTATCAACCTTGACTTCGCAGATGTACAGACTGTCATGAAGGACAAGGGTATGGCACATATCGGTATCGGTAGTGCACAGGGGGATGATAAGGCTATCGAAGCTGTTAAGCTTGCGGTTGCTTCACCTCTTCTTGAGACAAAGATAAATGGTGCAACACATGTCATTATCAATATCTCAGGAGATATCTCTCTTATGGATGCAAACGATGCAGCAAGCTACGTACAGGATCTGGCAGGAGAGAATGCCAATATTATCTTTGGTGCCAAGTTTGATGAGAGCATGACTGATCAGGCTTCTATCACTGTTATTGCTACAGGACTGGAGGATGTTTCAGAGAAGATAGATATGCCGGGCAAGCAGGCAGCGCCTGGTGCAGGAATTGCAGGCGGTATGCAAAACCGTATGGTATATCCGAATCAGACAGTTGCAAGACCTGTTTCAGGCATGGGAACACAGTCCACAGCAACAGCAGGACTTCACACAACAGCAACAAGCGGACTTCATACAGCTGCCCAGCCACAGCAGACAGCACCTGCACATGCATATACAGGTATCCAGAAGCCACGCCAGCCTGAGAGCACGGTTAAGCCTGTAGAGATTAATATTCCGGATTTCCTTAAGAATTCAAGACGATAGTTTATAGGACATGCAGCTTTTGGGCTGCATGTCTTTTTTGCTTATTGTCGACATATTACGGCACTTAAAAACCTGCTTTTACGCTATTCTTGTCTGTGAAAGTGAGGTGAAAAATTATCTATGCATTTTATCTCGATATTTTTCTTCTTCGTACATTTATCACCAATTGTCTCATACTTATATTTGTCATATATATGCTAAAAATCCCATTGATCGGGACGGTGGTACGTCTGATTGCTTCTGCGGTTGGTGCATCGGTATGTGAATGTGTACTGCTTCTTTTGGCAGGCAGCTACCTGATCCTGCTGCGCCGCATCGCCAGCTACATCATGCCCCTGCATCTGGTGGACCCGCACTCCGAGCTCTTCAGCCCGGCCAACTGCACCTCGCTGCACGACGTCATGCGCTACGCCCATGAAAAAAGCTACAGCGAGATGTTCCTCATCTCCGACAGCGTCACCGAAGGCAGCATGGGCGCGGCCAGCCAGCTGGTCTGCCCTGTGCCGCTGGACCTGTATGTCATCGACCTCGGCGGCGGCCTCAAGAATCCCGAGTCCCGCCGCGTCACGCCCGAGGACGTCATCAGCGAGCCTTTCGCGGAAGTGCTGTCCGGCATGCTCAATCCCGCCGTCCAGGCCCGTGGCCCCCGCCCCATCAACATGCGGGGCTTCCTGTCGGTCATGAGCCAGAACATGAGCGGCGGCAACCAGCAGGGCGGCCAGCGTTTCGGCGACCGCAGCTATGCCATCGTCTCGGACCGTTATGTGAACTTCTCCTCGCGCGTGGGCTATCACTACGCCATCCTGGACAGCTGGTGCGGCGAGACCCTGAGCAAGAACTACATCCGCTTCGAGTTCGCCGGTGGGGCGGCCGGCAGCGTGCAGCGCGAACGGCGCGTGCGCTGCATCGGGGTCATCCTGACGGAACTGGGCTTTACTGTAGAAATAGTGGGCGACCGTATCCGCGCCCGCTACCAGAAGTATCCCCGTCTGGATGTCCTCTCGCGCCTGGACCAGCTGGGCCGCCTGCTCATCATGACCCGCCAGATGGACATGCTCATGACCTCCGACGCGGCCGTGCACGGCTATGCCATGAAGTTCCTCAACGGCGAATATCACTGATCCTCCGCGGAGGACCGTTTGTTGTCATGGAAGCCCCTCCCTTGCGGAGGGGCTTTCCCGTTCCTCTCTCTTTCGGCGGAGTGACCACTTTTTTGTGTTGATCGGGTTGCGGACGCAACCAAATAGCCTTAGATTGTCTCGTCTCCCTCTCCCTTTTCAGCAAGGCGGTCTCCCATGCTCCCCACGCTGCCCGACAACGAAAAAAAACAGACGCTCTTCAGCCGCGATTTCATCCTGCTTTTCTGTATGGCCATGTGCAACAACAGCTATATGGCCGTCTTTTACTGCTTCGAACAATGGCTGGAAGGTTTGCAAGTCAGCCCCAACTGGCGCGGCATATTGCTTTCGGCCCTGTTCGCCATGGTCCTGCTCTGGCGGCCCCTGGCCAGCATCGTGCTGCTCTCGCGCAGCAAGCTGCCCGCCCTGCTGGTCACCATCTGCCTTTCCAGCTGCATCATGCTGGCCTATCCCTTCATCCACGGGCCCGACAGCATCTGGCTGATCCTGGGCCTGCGCATCGCCCAGGGCATCTCGCTGGCGGTCTACTCCAGCTGCGTAGTGGCCGTGCTGGTCAGCTGCATCCCCAAGGGCCAAAGCGCCCGGGGCTTCGCCATCTTCTCCCTGACCACGCTGCTGCCCTATTCCATCATCCCGGCCGTGGGCGAGCAGATCCTGCCCCTGCTGGGCGGTGAGCCCCGCCTGTTCGCCCTCATGGCCGTGCTGGCCATCCCCGCCCTGTGCATGCTCGTGCCCCTGGCCCCCAAGCTGCGCAAGCCCGAGATCTCCGCCGATACGGCCAGGAACCAGATGACGCCTCGGGCCATCCTCTATTCCATGACCCATTCCGGCCTGGGCTGCATCTATCTGGCCTGCCTTTCCTTCAGCATCATGACTGCCCTGGCCATCTACTTCATGAAGGGCCTGTGCGTGACCACCGGCGCCACCCCGGCCATGTTCTTCATGGGCTACACCACCACCATCATCCTGGTGCGCCTGTTCGGCGGGCATGTGCTGGATACCCTGCCCCGCTACCGCATCGTGCCCCTTTGTGCCGTGGCGCTGGCCATCAGCATGACCGGTCTGGCCTGGGGCCCCCTCTGGGCCTTCCTGCCCCTGACCATCCTGTACGGCATCGGCCTGGGCCTGCTCTATCCCCTGCTGGCGGCCACCATCTACGACCGCTCCACGGACGCCACGCGCTCCATCAACTCCAACGTGATGATGCTCACCTTTGATGCCAGCGGCATGCTGGGGCCCCTGCTGGGCGGCGCCGTGATCCATGCCGGTTTCGGCTACCGGGGCGTCTTCATGGCGGCGGCCTTCATGGTGCTGTGCAGTGGCGGCTTCATGGTCCTCGACCGCCTGCGCCTGGCCCTCTGGGATCGTCGGGAACAGCAGAAATAACGCAGGGGATGGTAATTAATCCTAATTGCCATCCCTTTTCTTATCATATCTAACATTTTAAATATATTTACATTTTTTAGATTTACAAAGACTCCCCCCCACAATAGGTTCTATTTATGGGCTTATTTTTACAAGGAGGTTCACAGCCCACCCGGGATCATGGAGGAATATCCAAACAAATAACGTAGGGGGGAACATATGTTTGCAGGTGAATTTTCACGACGAAGTATTTCCGCGTCGCTGCTGTTCGGCTGTTTCGCTTTTATGATGACGGGACTGGGGGTCCCCGACACGACGCTGGCAGCAGACAAAGTCATCGACGGCGGGACGTACACACGCATGTCCGACGGTGATACCGGGGATCAGGCACGCTATACGTCCGACGGCAACCTGACCATCAACGGCGCGACCTTCAACACGCAAAACCCCGTCACGAGCTATACTGAAGCCGAAGGCATCGAGACCAGCCGTGACAACAGCCTCAAGCTGACCGACCCGTCAACCGGCGGCTTCATCTCGGACGAGGCCGCCCAGGCAAAGGGCCCTGACTATGTGACGGCCCTGGCCGCCGCCCGCAAGTCCGATGCGGCCTCCCGCATCGTCGGCCTGGACATCGCCGCGGGCAAGGATCTTACCATCAACAGCGGCACGTTCTCGCTTTCCGGTGCCAACGAAAAGCACTTCTCCGGTGAAAACATCACCATCAACGGCGGTACGTTCAACATGTCGGAAGCGTACACCACCTTCACGTCCGCCGGCGGCATCACCATCAACAATGGCGAGTTCAACCTCGTGGGCACCAAGGAATGGGCCCAGTACGACGTTACCCGTGACCGCTGGGTCCTGGGCACCCGCCTGACCTTCAATACCGGCGACGGCGACATCGTCCTCGGACGTGCCGGCGCTGCCGACGGCCCCGTCTTCAACATCAAGGACTCCCTGTTCATGGCCGTGCCCGCCGGTGCGGGCAGCATGGTCCTCAACAGCGGTGCCATCAATGTCGAAGGCACCTTCCGCTCCTCTCTGCTCCATGCCGGTACGGACCTGACCATGAACGGCGGCAGCCTGAGCGTGACCTCCACCCAGGAACTGTTCGACGATCCGGTGGAAGTCCAGTCCATGCTCACCGTGCCCAACCTCACCATCAACGACGGCACCGTGGTCGTCCACAACGCCGACATCAATGGTGAAAATTCCATCACGCTCAACGGCGGCACCTATACCCTGAGCGGTACCAGCGTCATCAACAGCAACGGCACCTATGGCGAAAAGCCCTCCGTGGACGGCAAGGGACGCCTGGACATCAACGGCGGCACCTTCGTCATGAGCGGCTCGACCCTGTTCCGGGGCAACACGGCCCTGAACATCACCGACGGCACCTTCGCGTATGAAGGGACCCCGAACGGCTCCCACGGTACCGTCAACGGCAATACCTTCAACATCCCCTACGGCTTCACCATGGAATCCGCAGGCAACCTTTCCGTCTCCGGCGGTGATTTCCTGCTGACCGGTCTGGACCGCAAGCGCTTCTCCGGACAGGACATCACCATCAGCGGCGGCAACTTCCAGCTCTCCAACGGCTATACGGAACTGTATGCCGACAACAAGCTGGAGATCACCGGCGGCAACATCTCCCTGACCGGTCAGGAAGGCTACTCCGTTTATGACGAAGTCCGCGGCAAGGAACTGCTGGGCACCCGTCTGACCCTCAGCGCCGGCGAAGGCGGCGTGGTCTTCGGCAACGCCAACGGCGGCCCGACCCTCACCGCGGTGGACGCCCTGGTCATGATGGCCCAGGACAAGGATCCCACCACCATCACTTTCAACAACGGTACGTATTCCATCATCGGCGTCACCCGTCTGGCCTCTCTGGATACCAACGCCAGCGACCTGATCATCAACGGCGGCACCTTCTATACGGATCATGCCGGTAACGGCTCCTCCGCCACCACCGTCATCAACGGCGGTACCTTCGAGACCGTCAACGGCGGTTACTGGGGCACGCGCGGCGGCGGTGACTTCAACATCAATGGCGGTACCTTCAGCTTTGACGGCACCTCCGGCATCAGCGCCAGCACCGGCGGCGGCAGCCTGAACATCAAGGGCGGCACCTTCGACTTCATGCCCGGCAGCTACCTGCAGGCCGCCAAGCCCGACGTCCAGTTCGACATGAACCTGGCGGGCGGTACCTTCAACATGGCCCTGGATCCCGAGACCGGCAAGGCCCTGCACATGGACGCCGGTACCGGTTCCCTGACCCTGGATCGCAATCTTGCCCTGCATGTCTCCAACGCCGCCACCCTGGCCGCCGGCACCTACACCGTGGCGGACTTCGCCGCCGCGACGAACGGCGTCAACCTGACGGAAAACGGCGTTGCCGCCAGCGGCGCGTTCCCCGACGGCTTCTCCACCTTCGGCGGTGAGAAGGTCACGGCGGAAGCCTACGACCCCGAGGGCGCGAAGGCGGTTCTGGAGGAAGCGGGCTGGGTGGATTCCGACGGCGACGGCATCCGGGAAAAGGACGGCGTGAAGCTGACCGTCCGCTGGCTGACCTACCCCTCCCGTCAGGAGCTGCCCCTGCTGG
>OHBJ01002216.1_pt1 | contig 13201 bp, 8 predicted proteins | sample 1577241 | NCBI WGS metagenome assembly OHBJ01 (sample SAMEA3541594, study PRJEB24748) | human gut metagenome | biome: human gut; feature: human-associated habitat; material: faeces | place: China | collected 2012
CCCATCCTCACACATTTCATCAATGAACTTTGTGACAGTAGGCACACTCAAATCCATTTCTTTTGCCAAATCAGTAATGGTAGAACTACCATTATAAATATAATGTGTGATGATACGTTTCTTCATCACAGCCAACTTAGAGCCTTTCTCTATCTCTTTCAACAACTTATCACCCATACTAAAATATTCCGTTAATGCTCACAAATATAGTTATTTTTTTATGAAATCATATTTCATAAAGAGAGAATTTTGCAAAAAGTTTTTATAGAACCTAATATATTATATCTTTCTGTCAATTATTTCTAATTCATAAGAATTATTCGTCAACACCGTTTACGTACCCATAAATTAGGATATTATTAAATAAGCTTTATTTAATAAATAAATTCACTTATCAAACTCTATTACTAAATGATTTATATATCAATACCGGCTACAACCTACATAACTCTTTATTTCTTTCCTATAAATAAAAAAGGCACTCCTCCTACCCTCATCTCTTTTTCATTTTAGACGAACCATTTTTTATGTTATTTTTTATAAAAACGAAAGAGAATGCTAATAAAACAAAGAAAATCACTTTCTCAGAAAGAAAAAACTCATTTATTGAAGGGAATGTCCCCAATTTTCAGTAATATTGCAACTTGGGTGAACAGTTCATCCTAAAACAGACAATAAATAGAAAAAACGAATAGTTAACTTAAAACTTAAAAAAAGAACCATGAGAGTAATTATCGAACCTGATTATCAAAAACTGTCACAATGGGCAGCAAACTATGTAGCAAGTAAAATTAATGCAGCAAACCCCACTCCCGAAAAACCATTCGTACTGGGTTGTCCTACCGGTTCATCGCCACTAGGTATGTACAAAGCGCTGATCGAGCTGAACAAACAAGGAAAAGTATCTTTCCAGAACGTTGTTACTTTCAACATGGACGAATATGTCGGTTTACCCGAAGACCATCCTGAAAGCTACCACACATTCATGTGGAAGAATTTCTTCAACCATATTGATATCAAGAAAGAAAATGTACATATCCTGAACGGAAACGCAACAGATCTGGAAGCTGAATGTGCAAACTACGAAAAGCAGATTGCCGAAATAGGTGGTATTGATTTGTTTATGGGAGGTATCGGTCCTGACGGCCATATCGCTTTCAACGAACCGGGTTCTTCCCTGTCTTCTCGCACCCGTATCAAAACCCTGACCACCGATACTATCATTGCAAACTCACGCTTTTTCGACAATGATGTGAACAAAGTTCCCAAAACTGCGTTAACAGTAGGTGTAGGAACTGTTCTTTCAGCCAAAGAAGTGCTGATTATCTGCAACGGTCACAACAAAGCTCGCGCATTACAGCATGCTGTCGAAGGCGGTATCACACAAATGTGGACCATTAGCGCATTACAAATGCATCAACATGGCATCATTGTTTGTGATGAAGCAGCAACAGATGAACTGAAAGTAGGTACCTACAAGTATTTTAAGGACATCGAAAAAGCTAATTTGTAATTTATGAGAACAAACCTAAGCTCGCAGATTTCTCTTAACAGAGTATCTCCGAAGTATTATAAACCCGAAAATGCAGTGGAGCGTTCCGTACTCACTCGTTTTGAGAAGGTGCCGACAGACATCTACGAAACGGTAGACGAAGGAGTGCAACACATAGCCGATGAAATAGCTGCCAAAATCCATGAGCGCCAGCGCGAAGGAAAATTCTGCGTGATTGGTGCAGGAACTGGTGCTTCATTGCGTCCGCTATACGCTGAGCTCGTCCGTAAGCATAAAGACGAAGGACTAAGTTTCCGCAATGTAGTCATCTTCAACTTATATGAATACTATCCCTTGGCTGCCGAAGGTGCAGGAAGCAGTTTCGCACAACTCAATGACCTGTTTTTGGGCCAGATAGATATCGATAAGCAGAATGTGTTTACGATTGACGGCACTATTCCTCAAGAAGCCGTAATCGAATACTGCCGTCTGTATGAACAACGCATCCAGACATTTGGCGGTATGGATATCATTTTGATGGGTATCGGTCGTGAAGGCAATATTGCCATGAACGAACCGGGCTCAAGTCTCAGCTCACCTACCCGACTGATTCTGATTGACTCCACTTCACGTGCCGAAGCCGCACACAATCTGGGTGTGGACAATCTTCCTCCTTGTTCCATCACTATGGGCGTTGCCACTATCATGGCAGCTCGCAAGGTTTATCTGTTGGCATGGGGCGATGACAAAGCCGATATTATCAAGAAAGCAGTGGAAGATAAAGTAAGTGATACACTTCCCGCTTCTTACTTACAGTTGCATAACAATGCAAATGTTTGCATTGACCTGGCAGCAGCCTCCCACTTAACGCGCATCCAACGTCCATGGTTGGTAACCAACTGCGAGTGGAACGATAAATTGATTCGCAGTGCCATCGTATGGTTATGCTTGAAGACAAAGAAACCCATCCTGAAGCTTACCAACAAAGACTATAACGAAAACGGATTAAGCGAACTGCTGGCACTCTATGGCTCTGCTTACAACGTAAACATTAAAATCTTCAATGATTTGCAGCACACCATCACCGGATGGCCGGGTGGCAAGCCGAATGCAGACGATACCTATCGCCCCGAACGTGCAAAACCGTTCCCCAAACGTGTGGTAATCTTCTCTCCGCACCCTGACGATGACGTCATCTCAATGGGTGGAACCTTACGTCGTTTGGTTCAACAAGGTCATGAAGTGCACGTTGCATACGAAACATCCGGAAATATCGCCGTAGGTGATGAAGAAGTAGTACGTTTCATGCATTTTATCAATGGTTTCAATCAACTTTTCGATGATAACTCTAATGAGACAATCAAGAACAAGTATGCTGAAATCAAGAAATTCCTTGCAGCAAAGAAGGAAGGCGATATGGATACACGCGACATCCTGACCATTAAAGGTCTGATTCGTCGTGGTGAAGCCCGTACTGCTTGTACCTTCAATCAAGTTCCTTTGAGCCGTTGCCACTTCCTCGACCTGCCGTTCTACGAAACCGGTAAGATTGAAAAGAATCCTATCAGTGAAGCTGATGTAGAAATTGTACTGAAGCTGTTACGCGAAGTAAAGCCTCACCAAATATTCGTAGCCGGTGACTTGGCCGACCCACACGGAACTCACCGCGTATGTACTGATGCAGTTCTTGCTGCCATCGATATTGAAAAGGAAGCTGGAGCAGAATGGTTGAAAGACTGTCGCACATGGATGTACCGTGGCGCATGGGCAGAATGGGAAATAGAGAATATTGAAATGGCAGTTCCGTTCAGCCCTGAGGAACTGCGTGCTAAACGTAACTCTATCTTGAAACATCAGTCTCAAATGGAAAGTGCACCGTTCCTGGGTAATGACGAACGTCTGTTCTGGCAACGTAGCGAAGACCGTAATCGTGGTACAGCAGCATTGTATGACCAGCTAGGTTTGGCATGCTATGAAGCCATGGAAGCATTTGTAGAATATGTCCCACTATAAGAAGTATAAGACCTAACCTAATTTATACTAACCTTTAAAGTAAAAGTAAATCCCCGGAGGATGTGATTATCCTGACCGGGGATTTTTATTTCCTACCCCCAAAAATAGAAATATAATCCATCATTTAAGCTAAAATATCTATGGGATTATACAACAATTATTATTTCTTTTGCAAATCTATTCCTCTATCAGGAATATTCATTCACCTTAATCTATACAATATAATGAAAAGAACTATTAAAACTATTTTTCTGGCATTGTGTTATAGTGCAGTTACAAATGGGCAAACTTCTACCCCAATACATTTACCGGCCATATTCTCGGACCACATGGTACTCCAACAGAAAAGTACTGTTTCTATTTGGGGATGGGGAGAAGCAAGCACTACGGTCAAATTAGTAGGAAGTTGGATGCCCAATGATACCATTTCAACCTCTGTAGATGACTGCGGACGTTGGAGAACAAAAATTCCTACCTGTGGGCACGGAGGTCCGTACACCCTGCAAATATTCACCGACAACAGAAAAGAAAACAAAATAATACTGAAAGATATCCTATTGGGCGAAGTATGGTTATGTAGTGGACAGTCAAACATGGAATGGAGTCCCAATAACGGAATCCATAACCGGCAAGAAGAGATTGACAACGCTAACCATCCCCACATACGTTTCTTCAGTCTGAGCAAACAAGGAAGCAAATCTCCGCAAGAAGATTGCTATGCACAATGGGAACAATGTACCCCCGAAATAATGCAGAAGCGAAGTGCCATAGCTTATTTTTTCGGCAAACGTTTGCAACAGAAACTCAATGTACCCATAGGATTAATTGTTTCCGCATGGGGAGGAACTCCTGCCGAAGTATGGACTCCGAGAGACACCGTCATAAACAACAAAGTCATTGCCGAAGCAGTAATAAACAAGCCTTACCCCTGGTGGCCGGTAACACCGGGAGTCCTTTACAACAGCATGATTCATCCGTTAATGCCATACGACATTGCCGGAGCCATTTGGTATCAAGGAGAATCGAACAGAGACAATCCGTCATCATACAATTTGCTCATGGAAAAAATGATTGCAAGTTGGCGAAAAGGCTTCGGCAAGAATTTTCCTTTTTATATGGTTCAAATAGCTCCATACAACTACCACTCTACCAATAACGGTCCCGCATTGATACGTGAAGCACAAGAACAAGTAGCACATAGAGTTGACAATGTAGGACTGATAACCACTACCGATATTGGTGACCCTGACAACATCCATCCTGCCCAAAAAGCCGAAGCTGGTTTTAGACTGGCTAATTTAGTATTGGGCAGAACTTACAAAGCATTAAAAAAAGGTTATGAAACACCTTTCTTCACACAAATGACCATAGAAAAAGGAAAAGCTATCCTCTCTTTTAGTCATACAGAAAAGAAATTAGTATGTCCCGACAAAAAAATCAGAGGAGTAACAATAGCCGGAAATGACGGAAACTTCGTACCTGCCAATGCACGTATCAAAGAAAACCGGCTGATAGTTTCTTCACCCAAAATAAAACAGCCGATTGCTGTCCGTTACTGTTTCGATGATGCGACTGTAGGAAATTTATTCAATGCAGAAGGACTGCCTGTAGCACCTTTCCGCACAGATAGATAATAAAAAATATCGGCAGGAGACAACATTTGATATATCATTAACCAAGTACCATAAACAATCAGATAGATGAAAATCAATTCTTTATTATTCTTATTCCTATTAACAGTTTCATGTTCACAACCTGAAAACCGAATTGACCTGACAGGCAAATGGCAATTTACTACAGACTCTACCAATTGGAGTGGTAGCATTCTATTGCCCGGTTCTATGACTTCCAATGGCTTAGGAGAAGATATTAATATTAACACACCTTGGACAGGAAGCATCAACGATGACTCTTATTTTAAAAATGAACATTATGCAAAATATCGGAACTCCGATAACATCAAAATACCTTTTTGGCTGCAACCCGTAAAATACTACAAAGGTGTAGCATGGTATCGGAAAGAAGTAAATATTCCAACCGACTGGAACCAGCAAGACATCTCTCTTTTTCTGGAACGATGCCATTGGGAAACACGTTTATGGGTAGATGATAAAGAAATAGGCATGCAGAACACACTCGGAACTCCCCATCAATATGACTTATCCGATGTACTCACTCCAGGCAAGCATACACTCACTTTACGTATAGATAACAGAATAAAAGACATTGATCCGGGAGAAAACTCACACAGTATTTCAGACCACACGCAAGGTAACTGGAACGGGGTAATAGGCGACATGTACCTGCAAGTCCGCCCACAAGTAAGCATAGTACACACAGATATTTATCCTGATATCAATGCTAAAAACATTCGCGTAAAAACATACCTGAAAAACAAAAAAAAGACAAAAGCCACCGCTATTCTAACCTTAAAAGCCAATGGGAAAAGCATACAACAAGAAATAGTGCTTCTTCCCGGCGAGAACAAAACTGAAACAATACTTTCATTAGGAGACAATATTTGTCTGTGGGATGAGTTCAATCCGAATTTATATACACTGGAAGCCAGCCTGACCGATAAAGAAAAAACGACTACCGATACTCATACAGAGCAGTTCGGTATGCGCGATTTCAGAGTAACAGACCGCCACATCACCATCAACGGACGTCCCGTCTTTCTACGCGGAACACTGGATTGTGCAGCTTTTCCCAAAACCGGCTACCCACCTACCGACCAAGCTTCATGGGAAAAGATATTCACAGCCTGCCGTAACCACGGTTTGAATCATATACGTTTTCATTCCTGGTGTCCTCCCGAAGCTGCTTTTTGTGCAGCCGACAAAATGGGAATGTATCTGGAAATAGAATGTTCATCCTGGGCAAACAGCAGCACCACTATCGGAGATGGGAAACCATTGGACGCCTTTATATTAAAAGAAAGCGAAGCTATAGTGAGAACTTTTGGCAATCATCCCTCTTTCTGCATGATGATGTACGGCAATGAACCTGCCGGCGCAGGAAGCAACAATTATCTGGCTGAATTTACCTCCTATTGGAAAAAACAAGATAAAAGACGAATTTATAGCACAGCAGGCGGATGGCCCAACTTGCCTGTCAGTGATTTCTTAAGCGACCCCTCACCACGCATACAGGGATGGGGACAAGGGCTGAACAGTATCATCAATGCCCAGGCACCACGTACAGACTACGACTGGTCTGAATATATTAACCGGTTCACCCAACCCATAGTAAGTCATGAAATAGGACAATGGTGCGTCTATCCCAATTTTAAAGAAATGAAAAAGTATACAGGGGTAATGCGCCCTACCAACTTTGAAATATTCCAAGAAAGTCTACAAGAGAATGGCATGAAAGCCCTTTCCGATAGTTTCCTGCTGGCATCAGGAAAGTTACAAGTACTTTGTTACAAGGCCGACATAGAAGCCGCCCTCCGCACTAAAGACTTCGGAGGATTCCAATTGTTGGGTTTATACGATTTTCCGGGACAAGGCACCGCACCGGTAGGTGTGCTTGATGCCTTCTGGGAAGAAAAAGGGTATATATCCCCCGAAGAATACAGCCGTTTCTGCAATGCCACCGTACCATTGGCACGTCTGTCCAAACTAATTTTCACAAACAATGATACTTTGAAAGCATCTGTCGAGGTCGCTCACTATGGAAGCAGCCCTCTGCAAAACGCAACTACCGGATGGACTTTACGTGACACTGAAGGAAACATTCTCCAATCAGGACAATGGAATTCAAAAGAAATACCTGTCGGCAATAATTTTACTTTAGGGGAAGTAGCAGCTCCACTCACTACTGTGACCACACCTCAACGTTTGATATTAGAAGTTTCAGTAAACAATAGAAAAAATGACTGGAACATCTGGGTATACCCAACAGTCCGACAAGCCATTCCCCATGAAAATAAAATCTGTATGACCGACCGCTTGGATACCATCACACTAAACACCCTTGAGAAAGGAGCCACAGTCTTACTTTCACTAAAGAAAGGAAGTTTATCCAAAAAACTGGGGGGCGATATCCAAATAGGCTTCTCCAGCATTTTCTGGAATACAGCATGGACTGCCAAACAAGCACCTCATACCTTGGGCATATTATGCAATCCCGCACATCCGGCTCTTAGTGAATTCCCCACAGAATATCACAGCGACTACCAATGGTGGGATGCCATGAGCCATTCCGGAGCAATTGAGTTCAGCAAACTTTCTCCAAAGATACATCCCATCGTCCGCGTCATCGACGACTGGTTTACCAATCGCCCCTTAGCCTTATTGTTCGAAGCTAGAGTAGGTAAAGGAAAAATATTGGTTTCAGGTATAGACTTTTGGCAAGACATGGATAAACGCCCCGAAGCCCGACAACTGTTATATAGCTTGAAAAAATACATGAACAGTCCGGCATTCCATCCTGATACGGAACTCAAAAGAGAACAAATACAGCAACTGCTATAAAGACTCTTTCATAGTAAAATTAATATCGTTATTTTCCATCATTAATTCCATAACCGAATAACGCAAAGTCCCCCAAACACGGGTCGTCCGGAAAAACCTCGGCAAGTGCACGGGTAATGGCCTTTGCGTTATTCAATGTATAAGATTTACTTCGAGTAAGATGAAGCCGATGAGCTACTTCACAGACATGAGTATCCAGCGGAATCAACAAATCACAAGGCGAAAAAGAAGTCCAAATACCGAAGTCTACTTCCGAGTCACGCCTGATCATCCAACGAAGAAACATATTGAGCTTTTTTTGCGGTGCCTTGTCCGAAACGCCCAACAAACGACATAGGCGTTGTATCGGAGAGCCCTCCTGACACGCCATTAAAGCCGCTTCCATACAGCCATATTTTGTATATATTCCATGTAACCAATGGAATAATTCCCCCATTTTATTCTTCGACACTGTGCGATAAAAAGATTCTTCCCCACAAAAATCCGATTTCCAATCTTTCGACAGTACATAAGCCAAAGGGTTATGCTGCATGACAGCATCCAGCCTCTCCGCTGCCTTCAGTATTTGAGGACGAGCACCGAAACTCAGATAGGCCGTCAGAAAACCGCTTATTTCTATATCTTCCTTCCGATGATAACGATGAGGAAACTGAACCGGATCAGATGATATAAAAGCAGAATTATGATACCTAAAAGCATATTTCCGAAGAAAATCGGTAACGGATGCTGCTTCATTAACACATTGCTGCTTAGTAATATAAGCAACAAACCTTTCTTGTTCCTTATTATTTTCTTTCATCCATTTCACTGTTTATACAGCTCAAAAATACAAAAAACTTTTCAATTACTTACCTTACCCCATCAATTGACGGCTTCAAACAATACCGGCAAAGTAAAACCGACCCGCCTACAAAATCATGGGGCTTGAGTTCTTAAAGAATTATTTTATTCTCCGGACAGGATATCACGAAACTCCCCCATATTTTTCTTTTGACTTTATAATAGTCGGAGAGATGACCGTATCAACCAATGTAAGAAGCACAAAGAGCGTAATTCTTCTCTTAATAAAAATCCCATAATATTCCTTATCATTTTTTTAATATTTCAATAGAAAAATTTAAATTTGCATTTAAATCATTTAAGGATTCGTCATGACAAATTTTGAACGGTTCTATATCACATGGTATTCACGTGCTATTTATTTCGCACGCGAATATGTATTGTCCGAAAGTGATGCCGAAAACATCGTTCAAGACGTGTTCCTGCATTTATACGAACACTGCGACCGGTTGGATGCATACACCAACCTTACAGCTTACCTGTTTACTTCCATCAAAAACAAATGTCTGGACTACTTACGCAAACGGGTGAACGAACAGGAAGCTGTGGCCGAAATGCAAAGCGAATTTGATATGACCTTACGCATGAAATATGATTCTTTGGAGATCCTCAATACCAACTTCCCCGATGAAACCGACATAGAAGAACGTTTGGAACAAGCTTTGCAGAAACTCCCCGAACGGTGCCGAAGCATTTTTGTCATGAACAAACTGGAAGGCAAAAAACAACAGCAAATAGCTTCAGAACTGCAAATATCCATCAACACCGTAGAATCACAAATGGCTATTGCATACAAAAAATTACGCGAGGAATTAAAAGTTCGCATCCGCACCGGATACGTCTGCGGGCGTACAGGGCAGTGCATCCGGCTCCGCCGCATGCTCCGTATCTCCGCCGTCGTTTTCGCCGCAGGTCTCCGCTGTTCCGAACACCTCCATCCTGGCGGCAGGCGCGGCGCCATTTCCCGCGGCCGCGCTGCCCGGAAAGGTGAGCGTCACGGTGAACGTGTCGCCCTGTACGCCGACCTCCAGCCCGCCGCCGAAATTCTGCATGAAGGACTGCGCGATGGAAAGCCCCAGGCCGCTGCCCTCGGTGGTGCGGCTGGCGTCTCCCCGCACAAAGCGCTGGAGCACGTCGTTCGGGGCGAAGTTCATTTCGTAGGACGCGGTGTTCGTCAGCGTCAGGCGGGTGGCGATGTCGCCCCGGGAGACCTCCAGATAAATGCGCGTGCCCACCAGCGAATAGCGCAGCGCATTGTCCAGGATGTTTTGCAGCACGCGGTACAGCTTGCCGCTGTCCGCCTGCACGATGGCGCTCTCCGGCATTGTCGCCTTTACCGGAACGCCTGTATGCCGGATGGAGTCGTTCATATCACCCAATGTCTGGCGCACGGCCATTACAAGGTCCAGCGGTTCGATGGCCAGCGCTTCGCTGCCGCTGGTGGCCTTGGCCAGCGTGAACAGGTCCGCCACAGTGGTGGCCAGCCGTTCGGACTTCTGCCGCAGGATGAGCACATAGTCCCGTGTCCCGGCGGGCAGGTCGTCCTGCTTTTCCAGAAGGTCCAGATAGCCGATGATGCTTGTGAGGGGCGTTTTCAGGTCGTGGGAGACATTTGTGATGAGGTCCAGCTTCATGCGTTCGCTTTTCATCTGGGCAGCCACGCTTTCCTGCAGATGGGCGCCGATGTCCGATACGGCCTTGGAAGCAGCGTACAGGCTGCTGTCCTCGGGAACGCAGACAGGCGCGGGGTCGCCCTTTGCGGCAATATCAAGCTGGCGCAGAAGTGCGTCGAAGCTCTGTGCGTCCCGATAAGAGCGCCATACAAGATATCCGGCGCCTGTCGTCACCACAAAAATGGCGAACATGGCGAAGGCGGTATAGCGCCCTGAGCCGAACCAACGCGCATTGCCTACGCCCAGAAGCTGATTGCTGAGAATGAGATAGGAAAGCACCACAAGCCCGGCCATGACTCCGCACACCCACAAAATACGATAGACCCACGCACGCCCGGCGGGATAATGGACGTTGAGATGGTTCTCGCCCGTGAGGATGCTCCGCAGCGCGCGCCCGGCAAAGCGCGCCGCCCGGCAAAGCGTTGGCCAGACGCGGGCCAGCAGGCTGTCGGCGATGAGACGCCCGGCCTTCCATTTGCGCGCCAGCGCCAAAAGGCACAGCAGCATCACGCCGCCGCCCGCGGTGCCGATGCCCGCGATGACCACATCCACAGCGCCCAGAGACAGCCCGAGCGCCATTCCCAGCAGAGGCGTGAACAGGATCACCGCAGCCAGCACCTCGGTGGGCAGCGCGCCGGATTCTCCTAAAAAAATGTCATCCGAGCCCTGTACGCGCCCGGTGCGCACGAACAGGAACACCGTGCAGCCAATGCACACCGCACAGCTCAGCAGCAAAAGCAGTATCCCCATTGCGCCGGAAAAATTCGGGCATATCACAAATGCCAGCACAGGGTTCGTCGCCAATACCAGCGCAAACGCCGCCATCTGCCCAAACGACGCTTTATTGCGCCTTTTCCATCTTGTATCCAAGTCCCCACACCACCTTCAGATATTTGGGATTTTTCGGGTTGATCTCGATTTTTTCGCGGATGCGGCGAATGTGTACCATCACGGTGTTTTCCACGCTGAAGCCAGGCTCGTTCCACACCCGTTCGTAGATCTCCTCCGCGTTGTAAACGCGGCCGGGGTTCTGCATCAGCAGCGCTACGATGCGGTATTCCGTGGCCGTCAGACGCACGGGCGCGCCGTCCACGGTCAGCTGCTTTTCGTCCAGGTCCAGCGAAAGGCCGCCCAGCGTCACCACATTTTCCCGGGCGGGCGCGCCCGCCAGCGTGCCCAGCGCCAGATAGCGGCGCAGCATTGCTTTCACGCGGGCCACCAGCTCCATGGGATTGTAGGGCTTGGTGATGTAATCGTCCGCGCCGATGGCCAGCCCCGCGATCTTATCGGCGTCCTCGGTCTTGGCGCTCAGCAGCAGGATGGGCACGTTCTTTTCCTTGCGGATCTGCATGGTGGCGGAAAGGCCGTCCATGCGCGGCATCATCACGTCCAAAATCATCAGCTGCACATCGTGGGTGTGCAGCGCGTCCAATGCCTCCAGTCCGTCGTAGGCGCGCAGCACGGTGTAGCCCTCCAGCTCCAGCAGCGCCGCAATGGCTCCTACGATCTCACGGTCGTCGTCCACGACAAGAATTTTTGTCTGTTCCATATCCGCATCCTCCCGTTGCTTGTATGATACCGCCCGATTATAAATTCCGGCAGGGGAAAACCCTTACGATTTCCTTAAAAATACGCCTTGTCACAAAAACACCGCCCATCGCAGGATAGGCGGTGTTTTCGCAGTTATTCTGCCGGCGCGGAAGCCGGGTCCGTGGCTGCGCTTTCCGAGGCGGAACCGCTCTGTGCGGGTGCCACGCTCTCGGGCAGAGCCGAGGCCACATTGTCCATCACCTGGTCCTGCGGGGCAACAGGCGCCTGCGCTCCACCGGAAGAGACGGAACCCGTCTGGCTCTCTGCTTTCATCTCGCTTTCGGTAATGGCTGTCAGGTAATACGCGTCGCCGCTTCTCGTAAAGATATAATCCATATATTTCGCCGGTTCCAGCTTGGTGGGGTCGAACACGATCTCGCCGCTGCCGTACAGGTCCAGATAGCCGACGGTCACGCGCTTGGTGCTGCCTTCGCGCCGGATCTGCATCACGCGCGGCGAATAGTTGCCGTTCACGCTGGTGATGGGCAGCAGGTAGGCGTTCTTTTCCGGCACATACTGGAACGTCAGCCCGTTGTCGGTGAAGGTCTCGTAATTGAAATGAAAATCCGGCCCGTACAGCGAGGCCACGGCGCGGTCGATATCCAGTGTGGGCAGGTACATCGCGCCCACCTCGTCGCGCTCGTAGGTGTCCAGACTGTCGCTGTTTTGCTGGATAACGGACCAGATGGCCGCGTCCAGCAGGCGCGCGCGGTTTGCGCTTTCCAGTGAATCAAAAGGCTCCGGGTCCAGCGAGACAAGCGTTTGCAGCCGCAGCTCGAATTCCTCTTTTTCCTCGGTGTCGTCGAACAGGCTGGCTGTCAGGCGCACGCCGCCGGAAATGACGCTTGCCAGCCCAATGACGACCAGGACACACACCACCGCGCCCAGCACCTGCCGCAGCCTGCGGCGGCGGCGCAGCGCGTGGCGCGCCTTTTCGGCTTCGTTTGAAGTTGCCATATCGGTACTCTCCTTGTTGAAAGCGGGGCGTTCAGCGCACTTGTCCGTTGCCCCGGATGATATATTTGTAGCTGGTCAGCTCGGCCAGGCCCATCGGCCCGCGCGCGCCCAGCTTCTGCGGGGAAATGCCCATTTCACACCCCAGCCCAAATTCGCCG
>OHBJ01002218.1_pt1 | contig 13195 bp, 22 predicted proteins | sample 1577241 | NCBI WGS metagenome assembly OHBJ01 (sample SAMEA3541594, study PRJEB24748) | human gut metagenome | biome: human gut; feature: human-associated habitat; material: faeces | place: China | collected 2012
ATCTGCTCGGCGCTGGTGTGGCCTGCGCTGCTTGCCACCGAGTACGAGCGCGGCACTGTCTTTATAAGGCTTAATATAGGAGTCAATGCGATTGCCCACAGCTGCTATGACTCCAGACTTCCCGGAAAGAAGGATGAAGTTAGCTTCGTGGTGACCCGGATTGATTCGGAACGAAATGTAGCTGTTGGACTGATTTCCAGAATTGTGAAGCAGAATATTTGAGAAGCTTATCAAAATTATTGTTTTTATCACAATACTATCTAAAAGTTATACCCTCTGTCTGCTATTAAGAGACAGAGGGTATAATATAACGCTTTCATCTTACAATCCATTAAAATACAAAGAAAAGCATAAAAAGAAACAGCATACCTAATCCTAAAACAAGGATATTTTTAAGATTCTATGAAAATCCCCTCTCTTTTCATTCGATATGCATTTTTCAATATTAGTTATAATTCCTCAACCTCTTTGTCATTTTTTTCAGTCGGTTCCCATATATAACCAGCCAACATTCCAGTTAGCAGGAATACAATACTATATAATCCGGGAATTGCTATGATAAAGAGATAAAGATTTCTTTGAAATTCCCAAATAGGAATTAATATGTTCAACGCAACAAATCCGAAAATAGCAAAGCAAACATACTCCACTCCTTCAACTTTGTTCCGTCGAATCTTTGTCGATAGCACTCCTCCCCAGGCTGCATATAACAGCATACGTATAACTGATCGTATTCCCGTCATTTCGTCAAAAGCTACATGGTCTTCACGCAGTACCAGTAACGCAACAAGGATAATACTGGATAATATTATTTTATAGTAACGTGAGAATACGTTCTTCATATCTGTCCCTTTCTAAATGTCATATTATTGAAGCATCAATTCCAATTCACATATAACAGATTTTCTTTAGAAATATAATTGAGCAAATGGAATTTTCTCATAAATATTGTCATTTTATCATAAACGCTATGGCTCGTTGACCAAATAAAGTCAATCCTTTATTCCTCTACGTGCATTTGATAACCATTGAGAAAATGCCTGGGACTGTTTTTCGGCTGTTTTTATCATATTATTTGCCGTTGTGCCATCCTCTGCTGGTGTAACTAACAAAAACTCTTCTTCGTCGATTGTCACTCCACATAAAATGGTTTGCAGATCTTTGGAGATAATGAACATATTTCCAAGGTTGTTTTTCTCAGTACTTGTTATACAGGAATAGTATGGTTCTGCATTTATAAATAGACCCACAATTTCCATATCATCTTTTCCGAAAATTTTTTCTCCATTTAGCCACACGTTCCCCTGAATATAATCTTCTTGATTTCCCCAGATATAATGCGCTGTCTTTCCCCGCATCTCTACCGATACTAATTCGCCATTCGTAAAATCGCTCAAACGTACCAGCATTCCTGTACCGATATATATATAATCTTTTTCTATCGGTGCATTGTAATATCGTATCCCATAATCTCCCAGGCACAATATCACAAGTATGAGGATTCCTCCGAAAATAATTGCTATATATTTTTCTTATTTTTATTCCAATACAAAACCTTTACCTCCTATACCTACGGCGATTGTATTTTCAAGCATTCTATCTCTTCAATATTCTTTCTAATTGCCTCTTTATCAGATTCAGAAGGCACAAACTTCTCATTGTCATTTTGGACCTCTATTTCTGTAAAAAACAATCCTCCACCTATAATCACGATATTACTATTTTCCATAAGCATTACCTACTATCCCTTTAACTGTTAGTGTTCCATATGATGAAAGTCTTTTGACGCTGTCGTATTTTTCATGATACGCATCATCTGCATATTTACAATATTCCTCAAATTCCTTAATCGTTTGTCTTACTGTCGGTGCAATATCTGCCAAACTCCACTCCATTGCAGCTACATGATTTTGAATGCAATAAGCTGCAATACTCGAACCAGCGGTAATTAACTGAAGTCTCCAAACTGCCATAATTTACCTTCTCTCATCAGTGCAACCAGCCATAAGGAGGTCTGTTTCCTTTCTCACAAACCGGTTACTCTCCAGGAAGAATACTGTATCCCCAACCTCATACTTCATAGCTTATCACCTCAAACTGCTACTTCTGAATGATTCTTTTATAAAATGTTACCGCATCTGCCAGATCTTTATCATCGGGATGTCCTTTTGCAATTCCTCCAACCAGTTTGAACGGTCCGAAGGTATCGTATCCTTTACAGGAAAATTTCCCGACAACCTTCCCCTGCTTGCTTTTTACAACTTCTTCTATTGACCGGAATGCCGCACTGCCGCCGCAGGTGCAGAGCAGAAATACATTTTTATTTGCAGGTAAATTTACAGAAGCAAAATTCAGTACTGTCTGATGAAATTTTCCATAATATACCCCGGAGGCAAAGCCGATCAGGTCATATCCTGACAAATCTCTTTCTTTTTCCTTCGTGACATCGATTAGGTCTGCCTCGTTTTCCCTGGCAATTGCTTCCACCACTTTTTTGGTGTTTTCATGGTGAACCGATGCATAAATAATTGCTGCTTTCATGTACTCATTCTCCCTTGTGTAACTTCGTCTCATTCTGAATCCAGGTCATAATCACATCTACCAGATACTCCTGTTGCACCTGGCTCAGTTCCTGCACCGGCTACATCTTATGCCATTTCTGTATGCACTCTTTGCAACACGTTGCTGTTTTATCCAGCTCCATCAGCTTGTTTACTCTCATGTGCCGGTTATTATGACTATCCTTTTTACTGGCGCTATCCCACGGCAGCTTTCCCGGCCCATTATACACTTCGTATATGCTACCATTCTTCTTCATATACAATACAATCAGATAGTCCGGTTCATGGTTGATTACAATATCATCCTGCTGTGAAATTTTAATCTGTACCTTTCGTCCTTCAATTTCCCCATCGTGAATTTCAGCAGATGCTCTATATAGTTCGATTCCGTAATAATATGCAGCCATCACTTCGCCGATACTTCCTACCAGATGTCCATCCAGAGTAAAGTGTCTTCCAGGGAACTCTGCTTCCAGCTCTGCCACGATTTCTACAAGTTTCTGCACCTGCGTTTTAACGGCATCCATTTTTTCTTGTGTGTAAACAATCTTATCCATTATATGTTACCACCTGTATTATTTGCCTCCACAATTGCTACAGTGACATTTTTCACTTACATATTTTTCGATGCTTGTACCCCTTCAGTCTGATCCCTTTTAGTCTGCCTCCCGATATAGGTAAACCATACCATAATACACTTCCATCCACAACTATTATAGGAAATTATAGCACAATCTGTCTGATCTTACTTTGAACAGAGCACCCATCCCCAGAAAATGATAAATCCAAGCGGAGGGAATATCAGCGATACTAAAATTGCAAAGATCACGCAGATTGCTGCAACAACTCCGGAACAATCAAAACTGTGTCCATAATTTCTGTTATTACAGTTACAATAAGGTCCTTCACAATGGCTGTCATGGTGAGCATTGAAATCATATCCGTTATTCATAAATCTCATCCTTTCTTTTGAATACTACGAATAAATATTTGTTAGGCTTACTTTATCAGTTCACATAAAATTCCTGTCCAAAGTAATGATTGGTTCCTGCAATTGTAAAATAAATTTTTTCCATAGTCTCTTTTCCTCCGTTTCTTAGCAAAATGAAAGTTCCTTGATTCCTTCTTTGCGCTCGATCATGGCGAACAGATTATCCATACGCCGTACGCTCCGTCTTGTTTCCCGCTTCTTCGCCGCCCTATAATATGCCCTCTGCTGCTTAGTGCTCTGCGGCATCTGGTGGTAATCCTGCGGCATCATCTGTTTAAATTCATCATGTGCCTTGATATATTTCAGATATTTCATAATCGTAGAAGATTCTGCCATGTCTCCCTGTCTGTGATAAGGTGCTTTCTCTACATCTTCCAGCGGGATCCGCCCCTTTACGTAATTACGGTGTAACAGGATGAAATGCTGGTCACTGATCTTATATACGATTTTCCAACAGCCTGCGTCAGTTCTTACATAGACCTTATGATTACGGATGTCTACATCCAGGTGATACTGCTCTGCATACTGTTCGATTTTATCTTTCTCCAGCTCATACAGAAATTCCGTGCCATCACAGCATTTGCAGGGCCGGTATCCTTTTGCTTCCGCATTCTCCCAGTACATCTGTGTCCGGTTTCTCTTATAAATCATCCCCGCATATCTGCACTCCGGTCTGTGATATACCTTACTTGCTGACTCTTTGCTCATCATTCTCATATCCATTTTTTGCTCCTTTCCCATCGTTTTTGGATGTCTGTTTTCTTCTGATGCTATAAAACTAGCAATTTTTGTATCCCATATTCTGTACACATAAAATGCTATCCTCAGTGTAAATCAAGAAAAAATAAGAAATTTCACCGGATGCAGACAGGTGCAGACACAAATGACAGTATAATGGCTTCGCTATATAATGAGAAGGAATATATATGGAAGATAAAAAAACCTCTTTCTGGATCACGTATCGAGATCCGGAATCTTATCCCACAGCTTCGGATGCTTATGGAAAGTGGGTATGTACCTTTTCTGACAGATCAGGGATTGCCCGGATCTGCCAGGATGCAGTAGCTGAACACATCGTACCCGAAAGCAAGTACACGGATGCAGACGCGGGACAGTGCTGTTTTTACTTAAACGGAACAGATCTTGCCGCGCAGGAGAAAGTTTTACGATACCTGATCTTAAACGGTCTGATCCCTGAGACAGTTTATGGGCGACTTGACAATATCCCTTTTGAACTGGAGCAGAGTACTGGCGGAACTTCGTCTGTCCCATTCTGTCTGGATCACTTTATGAACCTCTATACCGGAGAATTTATTATTTAGAGTTAGTGTCAATTATGTTATACTAAAATCAATATATTGTTCTATTGAAAAGGGGGAATATTTCACATGAGCATACAGGATCGTGACTGGTATTGGGAAGATTACAAGAAAAAAGAAACTGATTATGATGGTGACTTCAGGACTGTACATAAAATTAATAATCTTGGCCGTAACGTGCCTTAACGCAATGACCGCCTCACAAGAAGAACGTTCACTAATGCTTATGTTACGCAATAGAACAAAACACATCGTAAATGTTACCGGTACGCTTGCCAATGTTCTCGTTCCGGGAATGCCTGCCCTTTATCTCTACGAGGGACAGTGCATCCGAACGGCTGTGGTAATGTCTATCCTGGAGGTTTCCACGGATTATGTGCGTTTTGAAACAAGCAGGCGGATTTACACTATCTCTTTTCCGGTAGATCCGTATCCTATGACTGAAGAAATTGCATAATCAGATTTCTGGGCTGCTTTCGCGGCAGCCCTAAAGGGGTATCTTATGCAAACACAAAATACCTACCCGGATACCACAGAGCTTAAACATCTGCTCATGGTACTAAAAAACAACCGGGACAATATAGAACTATCGGTTCTTAAAACCAAATATAAGAACGGATATGACATTTAGAGAAAGGTAAACGTCAAATCATGCGCATACACTAAAAATCAACGCCACCCTTATGAGTGACGTGGTTTTCGGCATTCCTCCGAAAGTTCTGCTGCCCAGGGCATCAGAAGGTCCAGTTTTGCCGGATCTATATTTCCTTTTTTATCGCACAGCTTCGGCAGCTCTGTCAGGATATGTCTGAAGTAATAGTACGGGCGCAGGTTATTCAGTTTAGCTGTCTCTGAAATGCTGTAGACAAGGGCACTTGCTTCGGCCCCTCTTGCTGTGTTATGGAAGGTGCAGAAGCCAGTGCTATCGCCTACGCGATGGTAGAGATGGCAAAGGCACACAACCTGAATATTTATCAATACCTCAGTTACGTTCTGGAACAAAGACCAAATGAAAACTGGAGTGATGAACAGCTTACAGATCTGACCCCCCTGGAGTGAAAAACTCCAAACACTAAAAATATAATAATGAATTTGTAGTAAAATACTCCAACCTGAAAATAGGCTGGGGTAAATTTATAGGTACCACAGGATTGTTTGGCGCTTACCAAAAAACAAATCATTCACCAATAAAGGATAATATGGGATTATCCTTTATTGACTATGTTGGGTGAGGATACTTATGAGAATTGGAATAGCATATGACACAAAGGACATGTATAGTGTACCTGAAATATACAACGATTTTGCGGATGAGCATTGCATTCGAGCATTACAACGAGAACTTGAAAAAAATGGTTATGATGTTACCTTACTTGGAAATGCCCCCAATATAATAGAACTATTAAAAAAAGGTTCTCTTGACTGTGATATTGTATACAACACGGCAGAAGGAGTATCTTCACGCAATAGAGAAGAGGAGATGGTCGTGTCCATTTCCATGTATTCCATCAGTGCCTGTAAAACAGGACCGTGGTAGGTAGCCACTGTGGTAGTTGTATTGTACTTTGATTTGTCGGTACTGCTTTTTGTGTGAGCAGCCTTATCAAAGGGTTCCGGCAGACCAATATTCCAGGTCCATTTTTCGTATAAGCGTGTGTTAGCCATTGTTTTTCATCCTCCTTATATCCAGGATACCTGTATGGTATTCCCGGCAATCTTTGCCTCTAATTCGTTGTCACCAAGTACACAAATCAGTTCCTGCCAGTAGTTCTTCCCCGGAAATGCATCCAATGAGCACAGGAAACGTTCCTTTTTTGGCAGTTGATTACAAGGTCACCATTTTCCTTGATCGTAAGTTTATTATGACCCTGCGCATGAAGCTCTGTGATCTGTTTGTCGAGAATCTGTCGGCCTACCAGATCAAACCATGCCTTTACATCAACCACCGCAGGCTCTTTTGGAATGGATGCCTCGCAGTCTTCGGCATTCTCCGGAAGGAAGTTTCCGATGGTCATGGGTTCAATATGGATCCGCCCATAAAAATCAAAAGATACATCCGCATGGGTATAAGCAGCCATGTTTTCCACCTGGATCCGTACCGTGTCACCGTCCATGAGGTTACGCAAGGTAGGTTCTTTGTCCCATTTCCAGACGGTATCCGGATAGGCAGATTTTAATTTCTCAGAGATCCGAAGCCTGTACTGTGTTATAAGCACCTGCACATCCTCTGAAGAGAGTGTCATGCCGCTCTCCCTGTTTGGGGATAGGATCTGAATACTTTCATTGCTTTGTTGCAGCTTCCGCTTTCGATGCAGTGATTTGCCGCATTTCCTATTTGTGCATCTTTCTGCCCCAAAATAATGGATCAGCAAAAAGAGTACCCAGAGACCAAACAGAATTAAAATAGCAATCTGTCCGGGTTTCTTTGGTACCAGAAGTGCAATCGCGAGGATTACGGGCAGCAATATACGGTAGCTTGTGGTAAATACATTCTTTTTCATTGGATTCATCCTTTCTGATTTTGAAAATATGGAAATAAAAAAAAGAGGAATCACAGTCGTGAAATAATCTCACGATTGCAATTCCTCACTTTTGTCCAGTGCATTAGGCACCAAACGGTAATCCTTCCTCACCACAGTCATCAGCACCGGAAAAACCGGATGTATCCGATTCGGGTGTGTTCTGCGGCGTGTTTTTGGGTTTGCTGGTATGGGCATACCGCCAGTCATACAGTGTGACCTTGGCACGCCACCCCTCACTTCCATCATTTCTTTTAAAGGTCTCAAGTTCAAGATCCCCGGTAATGGTGATAAGACTTCCTTTTTTTACTCCGGCATCTGTCAGCCGTTGTGCTGCTTCTCCGTAGAGAACACAGCTAAAAAAGTTGGGCCTTTCATGTTCCCCATAGCCTTTGTTTACGGCAAGACCAAACTGCACGTATTTGGTATTTTTCCCATTCGTGCTGGTCTTAAGCTCCACATCTGCGGTTGCTCTGCCGGTAGTAGTGATAGTTACAAGATCTCCCATTCTTTCTTCTCCTTTCTGGGTGTCAAAAATTTTTGTAATAAAAAAAGTGCCAAAAAAATGCCACTTTTAAAGATGGCAATTCTTTGACACTTATTACAAACTTAAACAACGTGTGCTTCTATCCCGAATGGGAATGCACAAAAATCGATTATAAAATAAGAGTAGCATAGATTTCAGTAGCTGTCAAATGGTATGAAAAACAACATGGGTGAGAAGTGAAAATAAAAAAGGACTCATTGCATGAATGAATCCTTTTGCACGACAAACTGATATTTACTGTTTTCTTTTATTCGCAAAAGCTCTTATCAGCGTAGCAATTATTCTGATACAAGATAACAAAAAGCAACCTACCATTTCTGCACTGCCCACAACTGATATCGACAACTACGAACACCCGAAAAAGGCTGGATTAAACTTAACATCTATGCATTATATCTACGCTTTTATGCAAGAAATAAATTTATTAATCAATAGTTTTCTTACCTCCAACTCCTCCAAAACTTTTTTTATCGGCACTTTACACTTCTTAATATAAATGGAAGGCTCAATGCCTAACTCAATTATTCCAGCTTCATTATATTCTAGCTCAATAAAAAATTCCTCGTTCGGTTTATACATATCTTTTTCATCAAGAATCTTAAAATCACAATATTTAGCATATTCTCCTTTATTCTTTTCAAGCTGGATATATACATTTCCTTCCTTATAAACATATTTAAATTTAACAACATCAAACATGTCCGTCAGTTTAGCTCTCGTTTCATATATCCGATGTTTTTCAAACAAAGCACGTGATGGTACCGTATACCTTTTCAAATCACTCATTGGAAACAAGTGAAATTCTCCATTATTTATGTATTTTAATTGTAACTTATAACTGTCGCCACAGCTCAACTTATCCGCATTGCCTTTCACTTTAAAATTGCAATTTTTCATATATTCTTCATTACTCTTTTTTACAGAAACTTTAACATATCCATCTTCTTGATATTCATAACATATAGATATATTTTGAAACATATCAATATATTCATTCATGCCGTCTCTACAAGGAAATGAACGTTGCGCATTTCTATCCCAAAACCAATAATCAGTATTTTCATATTCCAATAGTTTTCTCCCCAAAATAGTTCTATTTGCAAAAGGATTTCCCTCGTCTCTTTCCGGCCAATATACCCCCAATATGCCAGAACTTAAATACTGATATACTTTGACCATCTGTGGCGCACCTCCTACAGTTGAACGAGGTCCTTCTTTCTCCAACAATTCGCATAATGCATCATATGGTTCCATATCAAAAGTACCATCAGCAAATTCGTAATTTTCACCATACTTTTTCTTCATAATCTTTTTTAGAATGCCAATATAATCATCTCGCATATCGCCAATCACAGCAATCTCACCAAAATGATTTTCAAAATTTTTATAATGGTTTTGCCCTTTTTCCCACACTCTAGCAATTTTTTTCTTTGGTTGTTCATAATATGCAAATCTATAATCAGTCAATCCATATTTTATAACTTGATTATAGTCACCATATGATAATAATGTTGCGTCATCTCCCACCTCGGACGCCAAGATTTTTTTATTATTATTTTCAACAATACACGAAACTGTTTTAATACAAAACCTTTTCCTCAACCAATCATATCCAGCCAAAATATATTCATTACTATATGGTTCAAAAAGATTTTCCGTTCTTATTGGAACAATATCATTTCTAATACTTTTTGTCATTCGATTCATTACTCTAACGAAATGTCCTGCAAAATCATCTAATCCTACTGCACCTTTTTGAATCTTAGCATACTCTTTTATTGCATTACTAGTTTGAATCATTAATGGGTATGAAAATGCAGTATTCCCCGCAAATCCTAAAACACAATCTCCACGTTCAAATGTCATCAGTTTGGGACATTCATCCCAAAACATAGCATTATTTAGCCGACTATCTGATATCATCACTAATTCACAGATATCCTTTTTTGTGTTTATTTTTCTAATCCAAGAAGCCACAACCGTCATATATGTCCCTCCAACGACTAGTATACTCTAACATAAAATTCCGATTTGTTAACGTCTTATAATTATAATACAAGAGATATAAGGTTTTTACAACGATATGAGCTAAAATCAAAAGGCGTCGGTTAGAAAAGAAATTCTCCATAATTCTGGCGATTATCAATTATGTAATCAATTTTAACGGATTTTTCATTATCTTTACCTGGAATACAAACCGAAAGAAAATAGCTTTATTATAGGAATCCAGCAGCGGAAGAAAGTATTATCCTTTTAATGAGGATCTGAGCTTAGCAGAAGCAGCTTTGGCTGGAATATCAGCAATTCCAGATTCTCTTAGTTGTTCTACTTTAGTCAATTGCTCGTGCAGTTCTAATTGCTTTTGTTCCTGAGCGCCAGAATCAGAAGATTTTTGCATCTTGTTTCTCCCATTCTAATAAAACAGCCGATTATACTGTGTCTGAGTATCAGCTATGTGATAAATAAATATAGTTTCGCTAATCTTACGATAAATAGCTACGTGTTTTTTACAGATGATCATGCGGTAACCCTGATTATTTAACCATGGATCTGATTTTTCACAATAGAGTGGAAATAGAGTGGATGTAAGGTGGCGTTAAGGGCAGTAGTGCTGATAAATAGGGTATTCTGCGAAAATAAGCCAACATCTGCAACACCAGTATCCACCGGTTCAAATCTGGTCTGTGCGTCTCCTGAAGGGCCTCGGAAATGTTATGTTTCTGTTTTTTCTTTTGTCCAGAAAAAACGCTGTGTAACAAACCTATATATCGTTGAAACCTGCGTAAAATATTCAGTTTTTCTTAATCATAGTGTGTTTGATCAATTGCGTTTTAAATTATTTAATTATATAATTATGTTACTGTTAGTGCAAACAAAGGGGAAAAGTTATGCAAAAGGAAACATTTGGTAAACTGCTGATAATTTTAAGGAAGAAGAATGGGTTAAGTCAAAAGGAACTGGCAGAGAGTTTATCAGTTTCTATTTCTGCGGTAAGTAAATGGGAGAATGGAAAGAATCTTCCGGATATGACGATGATTAGTAGTATAGCTGATATACTCTAGGTATCGTGTGACGAATTGCATAATCCGGAAAAGACATTGGAGAAGCTGGCAAATCCTGAATTTCAAATAAAGAATGTAGGGGGAGATAAGGAGAATGCGGAAAAAACGGAGAAAAATGAGGAAACTGGAGCGAAACTCAAAAAGAAAAAATGTGGAAGAATTATAAGAATTTCCTTTTTGATTGGAATATTAGTGATAGTTGTAGGAATATTTCTGATATATATGGCGGGACATAGAAAAAATGCTTTTCAACAGGTAGGAACAAGATATATTGATGATCCATCATGGGGAATGGTATATGAAATTGCAGTTGTAGTGAACACAAAAATAGACTACGAGCTTATGAGCACTTATATGGAAGAAGTAAAAAATCAGATGAAAGAAAAACAAGATTTGGAAACAGATACAGTAAAAATCACTTATTTTAAAAAAAGAGAAAATGCGCTAAAATGGGAAAATCCGGAAAGTTATAGTTATATCTTTTTGAATGTAGAATAAGGAGGCTTTGTAGAGATATGATAAAACTTTTTATGTACATAATTTGTTTGTGCCTGATTCTGAATATGTCAATAACGGTAAATGCACAGGAGGCTTCACGTAAGGTAGGAGAGGGGTACACTGCTGATGGTGTATATTATGAAGTGTTTAGTACAGACAATTTTGAGAATGACAGTATTTCTATGTACAACACAAGTACTACTGTAACAAGGGAGGTTTTTGTGTGAAAAGAGGTGTTTATGTTTATTTATTAGTATTAATTTGTTTTTTGTGTGGTTGTAGCAGGAATGAAAAATTAGACAATAATACCATAGTACAAAATGTCACAAACGAGACAGAATATCCTAATTTGTCATCTGGTGATGAATTGAATCAAATTTATTTAAATGCAATTGAGAAATTGGAAAACACAGGATATTTGCCAAACGGGAATTATTGTTATGTTGATAATGGTAATGATTTCGAAAAACAAAAAGAACTAGCATATCCCAATGAATTTGTAATATATGATATAAATGATGATGGTGTAGATGAGCTATTGATAAGAATTGAAGGAACGTGCAATTCTGACAGCGCACAATATATTTACCGTTTTTCTCAAGAAAAAGAAGCGTTTGAATTATTATTTGAATACTATTATGGTTGTAGGTTCTATGAAAATGGATTGATATATGCTCCGGTATCACATTCGAGATATATGTATAATGACGACTTTTGGCCGTATGAAATATACAAATATAATAAAAGTGAAAATAAATATGAGTGTATTGCGAGTGTTGAACAATTCGATTTAATCGCATGCCCAGAATATGAGGATAGTTTCCCTTTTGAATATGATAAAGATGGCGATAAAAAGATATATTTTGTACTTTTTTATGAAGAATTTCTTTATTTAGATGAAGAAGAGTATGATGATTGGAGAGAAAGGCTACTTGATAGTGATTTAATTGAACTTGATTGGCATAGTTTGAATTGATAAGAGACATTTAAAAGACCTTGATGTGAGAGTCAAGGTCTTTTAAAGGATTTATTCAGTATGGTGGGTGTACATATCTAAAATATACTTATAGTATACTTCTGTGTAGCCTCTTCTTTTTGGAGTGTCGAGATAGTAATATCCGGTGGCGATATTTGGATTATCCAAATCAAATCTATCTAAAGAATATCCACAAGAGTGTATTGACTCAAGAGTTTTGCAAAGGAAACAACCCTCATAAAATGCGGTAACATAGTCAGATGCAACTATTGTGCTACTGGTCAATTCTTCATCGTTAAGTTTTTTGAAGCACTTTACTGCTAAAACACTTTTATAAGGGCTATCGCTATTACATTCTTCAAGTATAAAATTTGCTTGAAATTGTATACTTTCTTTGTCCTCTACGTTGCAGTCATCTGCAAAAGAGAAAAAATTAGTCCGGCGTAGACCTTCATTACTTCCAGGTTGAGGTTCAGGTATATCACGCCATTGACAAATGCCTACAGAACCGTCATGACCAGATACCCATTTTCCTTTATCATGATGATAAATATTATCGCCATACATATGCATTACACCTTTATTAAATACAGGTCGTTTACATTTAAACCGCTCATCTTCCCAATATTCATCAAACGATAAACATTCTTCTACCCGCATAAGTGCCACCAGTTTTCCACACACCGGACTCTTTGCAGCTCCAAATGCTGCTATCCAGTCTC
>OHBJ01002232.1_pt1 | contig 13161 bp, 15 predicted proteins | sample 1577241 | NCBI WGS metagenome assembly OHBJ01 (sample SAMEA3541594, study PRJEB24748) | human gut metagenome | biome: human gut; feature: human-associated habitat; material: faeces | place: China | collected 2012
ATTCACAAGACCGGCGGCAGTCTGACACAGAGTGCCATGCTGCTCTGTGCAGAGGGCATCAATGCGGACTATGTACGGCAGGTCATCAACCTGACACAGACCACGAGTGCGTCTTATCTGCTCATGGTATCGCTGGATATTGCTCGGCGGAATCTGGCGATGAACGGGCGGGAAATGTACCGGAAAGCAGTGGAGTATGTGGACTATGCACGGGAGGAAATCAACCGCATCGGCGGGTATTATGTCTACGGGGACGAACTTTGCAACGGCGATTCGTTCTATGCGTTTGACCGGACAAAATTGTCCATTCACACCCGAAACACCGGTCTGGCAGGCATTGAGGTGTACGACTTGCTCCGGGACGAATACGGCATTCAGATCGAGTTCGGCGACATCGGCAATATCCTTGCCATTGTCACTGCCGGAGATCGGGCGTTGGAGATCGAACGGCTGATCTCGGCGTTGTCGGAGATCAAGCGGCTGTACGGCGGCGACCCTACAGGCATGCTGCAAAGCGAGTATCTGGCTCCGGACGTGGCACTCCCCCCGCAGCAGGCATTTTATGCGGACAAAAAGGCTGTGCCGCTGGAACAGAGCGTGGGTGAAATTTGCAGTGAGTTTGTCATGTGTTATCCGCCGGGAATCCCGATTCTCGCCCCCGGCGAACGCATTACAGCAGATATTGTGAATTATATCCAGTACGCCAAGGAAAAGGGTTGTTCTCTGACCGGGCCGCAGGATATGGAGATTGCAAGATTGAATGTGGTGAAGAAGTAGGGGTTACTGTTTGCTTGGCAAATCGGAATTTGACGAACTGGTTTAAATTGGGACTTAAGTGAGTAAAAAAGAATTTGAATAATTAAAAAAATATAATCCAGTAATTTCAATCGGGGAGTATAAATTATGGAGAATGGCAGATTTGTTACATATACAGACAAAGATAGAGATATTGTCAGAAAAGGAATATGTGAAATTGCAAAGGTATTACTTGGAGATGATACCCAAAGAAAACTCAGTATGCTTTTTTGTTTAGATTGGTTTATGGATCCATATTATCAGCAGGATATAAGTGATATTCATGATGATTTAGTGTTATTGTTACAAACAGTGATTACTGAACCAAATGAAGATGATGTAATAGAAGATGCAATAGAATTACTGATGAGCTATGAGTTACCACCATTTCCACTTATTGAAGAAAAGAGAAACAGAATACCACTAAAATTTCAAGATGATATAGCTTATCTGTTAGACCCAAAAAGTTTTGAAGAATAAATCCCGGGTTTACCGCATTGATTAAAACCAAATTTTCCTTTAAATCACTTACAACTTCTAGTTTGCAAAGGAGAATCAACATGACAAAAGAACAGGCACTGCAATACACGAAGTATGCTGCGAAAAAAGCACTTGACGAATTGGAAAAGCAACGTTCTGTCCGCTTCACATTAAAAGATGAGATTCCGTCTGTGTTTGAAAGTAAAATTGGCGGTGTACCCTATTTCCCGTCCGATGCTGAAATACCCGTTGACAGTAATGGGAATCCACTAAGATTTTTAATGCAGATCAAGTGCAGTGATATTCAAGGGTTAGACTGTTTTCCCAAACAGGGAATGCTTCAATTTTGGATTTGTGCTGATGATTGCTGGGGAATGTGCGATAAAAAAGGATTCAGAGTCATCTATTATGATGCGATTTCTGACAGCACAATAACTCCGCAGATGCCTGCTTTTAATGACATGGAAAAAGAGTTTTTCCCCTTAAAGGGCGAATATGGCGTTGCATTTCTTCCCACAGTAGAAGATGCACCTAAAAACTCAACGGAATATGAAGAAGCTTTCTGCAAATATTTCAACGAAATTTCTGGTGAAGCCATAAAAAGCCCTTATGACTTAAAATTCAAATTAAATTTACCTTTTGATATATTAGATGAGGCAGTTTATAACGACAATTCAGCCCATGGTCATAAGGTCGGCGGTTCTTCAGATTTTTGCCAGTATGATCCCCGTGAAACAATAGAACAACAGAAAAAATATGATTTTCAGTTACTACAGATGTGCAGTGACTTTAGAAGCGATTCCACAAAGATCATGTGGGGCGATGCAGGAATTTGCCACTTCTTTATCAACAGCGAAAAATTGAAGAACTGCGATTTTCGTGATGTTTTATATTATTGTGATTGTTGTTAAGGCAATCTAGAAACAGCGAAATTTCAATTCCACGAACTGTAAGGAGAGAAATATGTATAAAGCTTTTGAAAAATGGCTGAACGGCGTATTAGATGAAAATGTGCCGCTATCAGGAGTGGCTATAAATTTTAATCTTTACGAAGAAACAGATTCACATTGGTCTATACAGCTGATTTGTGCTTCATATTTTGATGAAGAAGACGAAGATTGGTGTTGTGAAGAAGAATTTAGTTCCGGAGAAAATGTATTCTCTTGGGAAGAAGATGCAGAATGGGAAGAAATCCTTGATATTTCTTGTCAAATGATAAAGCAGTACATTTCAAGTGGAAAATACGCAGAAGAATTCAGAAAATATGAGGCAATCGCAGCTGGATTTGTAGATGGAGATTTGGAAATTCTTTATAGAAGGTAACAGGTTTGGGCTTCATCTTATTTAAAGAGAAAATTCGAATTGTTCAGCAACAGCAAATCAGAAATTACGGAGATCAGAAATGGATAAAAAGGTCATATTTTTCCTTAACTATATTTGGACAGCCGTTATCGCATTTTCCTTTCCGATTTGTTTCGAGCTGATTTTCCTGCATATTACTGGAAACACTAAAGGATATGGTTATGCCTTAGGTTCTGAAAAAATGGTATCCGTAATATTGGGGTGTATCCAGTTCCGGATATGGCTGGCATTATCTTTTCCTTCATACTTCTATGTTTTTCGAAAAACGGCTAAAAAGAAGATTTACTTGCTGATTTCCATTGCCTTATACATTGTACTTATTGGAATCGGTATCAGCAGGATTGGCGGTTTGTCAGTTTACTTGAAAGACGTTTTCAATGTGCGTATATAGATTTCCATTTTTCAAAAAAATGATTTGTAAAAAAGGAGGCATAAAAATGTTTCGACCAATGCGAAGATGGAAACAGCAGCTTTCTGACGAGGACTGCATTGCAATTCTGAAAAACGAGCCGAGAGGCATCTTATCTGTACTGGGCGACGACGGGTATCCTTACGGCATTCCCATGAACCACTGGTACTGCGAGGCAGACGGCAAGCTGTATTTCCACGGAGCGAAAACAGGTCACAAAATCGACGCCATTTCCCAATGCGACAAGGTTTCCTATTGTGTCCATGACGAGGGCTATCGGGAGGACGGTCAGTGGCCGCTGCATATCAAAAGTGTTGTAGTGTTCGGCAGGATTCAGCCGGTGAAAGATGCGGAAAAGGAACTGGAAATTTGCACACACCTCTGCCAGAAGTTTACTGACGACAAGGCGTATCTGGAACATGAATTGCAGCATTCCCGTCCGAATGTGCTATGCCTTGCACTGACACCGGAGCATATGACAGGAAAACTGGTCAAGGAATCCTAAGGCAAAGTGAAAGGAGTTTTGATATGGACATCTGGTATACCGAAAATCACACGGATAACGTCCGGCTCTCCATTCGCATTGACAGGCAGCTTGCCAGTGTGCAGAGCGAATTCCAACGAATCGACGTGTTTGATTCCGTGGAGTTCGGACGCATTATGACGCTGGACGGTCTGCTGATGGTAACCGAAAAAGATGAGTACATCTACCACGAAATGATTACCCACATTCCTATGGCGACCAACCCGAACATCAAAAAGGTTCTGGTGATCGGTGCCGGCGACGGCGGCACGGTGCGGGAACTCTGCCGCTACCCCTCCATTGAACAGATCGACATGGTGGAGATCGACGAACTGGTAGTGCATCTGGCGAAAGAGTATCTGCCGTTTACAGCATGCAGTCTGGACGATCCGCGGGTACATATTTACTATCAGGACGGCCTGCGGTTTGTCCGCAAGGTGGAAAACGAATACGACCTGATTATTGTGGATTCTACCGATCCGTTCGGCGTGGGTGAAGGTCTGTTTACCAAGGAATTCTACGGCAACTGCTATAAGGCGTTGACCGAGGACGGCATACTGGTCAACCAGCATGAAAGCACATTCTACACGTCCTATTCCAACGCCATGAAGCGGGCACACAGCCGCATCAAGGGGTTCTTCCCGATTGCACTGGTGTATCAGGCTCATATCCCCACTTATCCCTCCGGACACTGGCTCTTTGGATTTGCTTCGAAAAAGTATGACCCTATACGGGATTTGCAGGCGGACTGGTGGAATGGGCTGGGTATCAAAACCAGATATTACAATACAATTCTGCATCGGGGCTGCTTCGCTATTCCGAACAACGTTCGCGATGCTCTGCGAGAATCTGAGCGTGACAGAAGATAAGGAGCAAAGATGGGACTGTTGGATATATTTAAACAAAAAGACAGTGTACCGGAGAAAGTCGAAACATGTGAAAAAACGGATTCTGGTGCGAATATGGTGAAAGAAATCCGTGAGGAGATTCTGCAAAAGACGGCAATCCCCTATATGAAGTTGCAGCTGACAGATACCAAGCCCAGTCTGTTTGACAGCAAGGTTGGCGGTATTGGATATGTTCCCCACGATGCGAAAATTCCGGAGGACAGTGAGGGCACACAACTGCGGCTGCTGGCACAGATCGACTGTGCAGAGATCACGCTGGAAGATTTCCCCCATCAGGGACTGCTGCAATTCTGGATTCTGAACGACGATGTCAGCGGACTGAATTTCGATGACAACACCTTGCAGGACACGTTTCGGGTGCTATATTTCGTAGAACCAGACCGGACAGTTACAGAGAAAGAAATCTGCAAAAAAGTGCAGGATTCGTCTTCTGATGAGGAGGATTATTTCCCGGTAAGGGGTTGCTATGGGCTGGCATTCTCGGCAGGTGTGGATACCATTTCTTCCGGCGACTATCGATTTGAAAACTGCATCAAAAAGTTGGTGCGGCAGGATTATCCGGAGAAGGCAGAGAGTCTGTTAGAAAATATCGATGACTTTATGGACGAAAACGGGAAAGACTGGGGCGGCGGTCACAAGATCGGCGGTTACCCTGGGTTTACGCAATGGGATCCTCGTGGAGAAGGTGACTCCCACGATATGCTGCTGTTTCAGCTGGACAGTGATTGCCATAACAGCAAGGACAGGATATTGTGGGGTGACTGCGGTATCGGAAATTTTTTCATCAATCGGGAAAGATTAAAAAGCTGCGATTTCAGTGATGTCATTTACAACTGGGATTGCTGCTGATTCATTATAGTTAATTTTGAATTTTTGGAGGTATATGAACATGGGAAAAGCGTTAATTATCGGAGCCGGCGGCGTGGCAGGCGTTGTCATTCACAAGTGCTGCCAGAACAGCGAAGTATTTACAGAGATCTGCATTGCCAGCCGTACCAAGTCCAAGTGTGACAAGTTCAAGGAAGAATTGCAGGACAAGACGGCTACCAAGATCACCACAGCACAGGTGGATGCCAATGATGTAGACCAACTGATCGCTTTGATCGAACAAGAAAAGCCGGACATTGTCATCAATGTGGCACTTCCCTATCAGGATCTGACCATTATGGACGCTTGCCTTGCAACCAAGACGGACTATGTGGACACCGCAAACTATGAACCGGAAGATACGGCAAAGTTTGAGTACAAGTGGCAGTGGGCTTATCGGGAACGCTTCAAAAAAGCTGGCATCACAGCTCTGCTGGGCAGCGGCTTTGACCCCGGCGTAACTGGCGTATTTTGTGCTTATGCCCAGAAGCACTACTTTGACGAAATCAATTATATCGACATTCTGGACTGCAACGGCGGTGACCACGGCTATCCTTTCGCTACCAACTTCAATCCGGAAATCAATATTCGGGAAGTTTCTGCAAAGGGCAGCTACATCGAAAACGGCGAATGGGTGGAAACCGAACCTATGGAAATCAAGCGAGAATACAACTTCGATCAGGTTGGCGAAAAGGATATGTACCTGCTGCACCACGAAGAACTGGAATCTCTGGCACTGAATATCAAGGGTATCAAGAGAATCCGCTTTTTTATGACATTCGGTCAGAGTTATCTGACGCATCTGAAGTGTCTGGAAAATGTGGGTATGACTTCCATTGAGCCAATCATGTTCGAGGGCAAGGAAATCGTTCCCCTGCAGTTCCTCAAGGCAGTTCTGCCGGATCCGGCTTCTCTCGGTCCCCGCACCGTGGGCAAGACCAACATCGGCTGCATTTGTCAGGGTGTCAAGGACGGTAAGCCGGTGAACTACTACGTTTACAATGTCTGCGATCATCAGGAATGCTACAAGGAAGTTGGCTCTCAGGCAGTTTCCTACACCACAGGTGTTCCGGCAATGATCGGTGCAATGCTGGTAATGACCGGCAAGTGGAAAAAACCGGGCGTTTATAATGTAGAAGAATTCGATCCGGATCCGTTCATGGACGCACTGAACAAGTGGGGGCTGCCGTGGACTGAGAATTTTGATCCGGTGCTGGTAGATTAAGGAGATACAACAATGTACCATGTAAAACTACTTCTGAAATACACTGTAAAGGAACAGATTTTCTACGAAGAATCCATTTTGCAGGTTGATGCCGACTCTTTTGATGCGGCTTATCAAAAGGCAGAGAACTACGTCAGCCGGATGATCGAACCCCAACGCAAAAATATGTATGGCGACACAGTACATTGCTCTATCGTGGATTATCTGGATTGCTTTCAATCTGATAATATAGAGGATGATGTGCAGGAAGTGTATTCCAGAATCTTTCAGAATCATTCGGAGTTTTCCGAAACGAAATTGGTAGAACTTCTCAGCGATTCCTGTACACGGGAAGAAATGCTGCCTCTGCGGTATTTCCCCGATCCAAAATAAAGGAAACACTGAATAAAACCTGATTTAAGGCAACACCGCACAAAGCCCGCCTGACGGCTTTGCACGCAATCTATGAATCCCTCAAATTAGAAGAAGCGTTCCGCATCAAGCAGAACGCTTCTTTTTCAAGAAAGGAATTTTGAAAATGGACTTTGAATCTTTATTTGACATTCCCATTGATGATCTGCATACGCCTTGCTATCTCACTGATGCACGGCTGCTGCAAAAGAACACCGCGTTGCTGAAACAAATCCAGCAGCGAACCGGCTGCAAAATCCTGCTGGCACAAAAGGCGTTCTCGATGTTCTCCGCCTACCCGCTGATTCGGGACGATCTCGCCGGAACGACTGCCAGCGGATTATTCGAGGCAAAACTGGGACGAGAGCACTTCGGGAAAGAAGTGCATGTGTTCTCCCCTGCCTACACGCAGGAAGATTTCACACAGTTGCTGGAACTCTGCGACCATATTGTATTCAACTCGTTTGGACAATGGAAAAAATACCGGCAGCAGGTGCAAGATGCAACCCGGAATATTTCCTGCGGCATTCGCATCAATCCCGGCTATGCAGAAGTAGAAACTGATCTATACAACCCCTGCATTTCCGGTTCCCGCATGGGTGTACCGCTGGAACAAATGGAAGACGACTTTGCAGGCCTGGACGGGATTCACTTTCACACCATGTGCGAGCAGAACTCTGACGTTCTGGAGCGTACCCTCGACCACATGCTGCCGCAGTTTGACAAGTGGCTGAAACGATGCAAGTGGGTAAACTTCGGCGGCGGACACCATATCACCCGTCCGGACTATGACGTGGAACGGCTGGTACGCTGCATTGAACGGGTACGGGACACCTACGGCGTACAGGTATATCTGGAGCCGGGAGAAGCAGTTGCTCTGAATGCCGGTTATCTGGTGGCAACTGTGCTGGACGTGGTACACAACGGCATGGACATTGCCATTCTGGACGCTTCTGCCGCCTGCCATATGCCGGACGTTCTGGAAATGCCCTATCGCCCGCACATTCTGTACAGTGGGACAGCCGGCGAAAAAACTCATACCTACCGCCTTGCCGGAAACACCTGCCTTGCCGGTGATGTGATCGGAGATTACTCTTTCGACCATCAGCTGCAATCAGGCGAAAAGCTGGTATTCTGCGACATGGCAATTTACTCCATGGTGAAAAACAACACATTCAACGGCGTTCCCTTGCCGGATATTGCCCTCTATCAGAATGGACATATCGATTTGGTAAAGCGGTTTGGCTATGCCGATTTTGAGGGACGGCTGTCATGAGTTTTGATGCGGCACACTGCACCCTCTGCCCCAGGCGATGCGGTGCTGATCGAGAAAAAGGCGTGGGGCTTTGTCACTGCGGCACGGAAATTCGAATCGCCAGAGCAGCCCTGCACCCATGGGAGGAACCTTGCATTTCCGGCAGACATGGTTCCGGAACTGTGTTCTTTTCCGGCTGTGCTTTGGGCTGTGTATTTTGCCAGAACCGGAAAATCAGCCGGCAGGCTGTTGGAAAAGCAGTCACAGTGACACAGCTTGCAGAGATTTTTCTGAAATTGCAGGAACAGCAGGCACACAATATCAATCTGGTCACAGGAAGCCATTATACACCATGGATCGTGCAGGCTCTGGAACTGGCAAAACCCAAGCTGCACATTCCGGTGGTGTGGAACTGCGGCGGCTATGAATCGCCGGAAATCCTGCACATGCTGGAGGGACTGGTAGACATCTACCTCCCTGATTTAAAATTTTACACGCCGGAAACCGCAGGAGCATATGCCAACTGTCCGGACTATTTTTCAGTTGCAGCAAAGGCGATTCCGGAAATGTTCCGACAAGTGGGAAAGCCGGTATGGAACGGCGATTTGCTGGAACGCGGTCTGGTGGTACGGCATCTGGTTCTGCCGGCACATCGAAAAGAATCGATGCAGCTGCTGGACTGGCTGGCGGCGGCTCTGCCTACAGATGCGTTTTTGCTAAGTCTGATGGGACAGTACACCCCGCCGGAAATGCCGCTGTCGGACAAGCACCTGAACCGGCGAATTGCCACGTTTGAATATGAGTCCGTTCGGAAACATGCTGTGCAGCTGGGACTGAACGGTTATGGACAGGAACGCTCGTCTGCTTCGGCAGGGTATACGCCGGATTTTCAGACGGAATCCTTATAAAATGTTATCCAACCCTGCGATTCCAATGGCTGTCAATGCCGATTTCCAACAGCATATTGCAGAACATTTCTACTTTATCTGAAATATCAATTGAACAAATTGTCCCATTGTTATAACACTGCAAATAATACCGATCTCCACGTATTTCTAATATCAAATAGAAAATCATTTGATCTGTGCAAGGATCGAAGTACTTAAATTTAAAGTCGTATAAATGAAACATGATTTTTGTGCCTCTCCGCTTACCTTTAATTGATATTTTCCAAGCTGCAAATCAACAAGCATCCCCCAGCAAAGCTAGGAGATGCTTGTTCTTCTCTATTGGTTATATCGCCCGTTTATTCCGGCTGAATCGCATCATAGCCGGTTTCCTTGGTGCGGATTCGCATTGCCTCCCGCACATCATAGCTAAAGATCTTGCCGTCACCGATATTACCGGTATAGGCTGCCTTCTGAATGGCATCAATGGTTTTCTTCTCCCATTCTTCTGACGAAACCAGTACTTCAATCTTGATCTTCGGGAGCATCTGAATCTCTACCTGCTGGTGTCCGCGGACGTAGGCATACTCCTTAAAGCCACGCTGGGTACCGCAGCCCATGACCTGATAACAAGTCATGCCGTGCACGTCCAATGCTGCCAGAGCGTCCAGAACGTCCTCCAGCTTTTCTTCCCGAATCATTGCTTCTACTTTAATAATCATTGCTGTCACTCCTTTGTTTAGTCTAAGCCGTTAAACGACGGATATGCAGATTCGCCGTGCTGCGAGCGATCCAGACCGACACGCTCTTCCCGTTCGGTAACGCGAATCTTTCCGGTTACCAGACGTGTGATACCATAGCAAATCAGTGTACCGGCTACAGACACTACAATGGTAATACCGATACTTGCCAGCTGTGCCAAGAACAGATGAGTGTCCCCGAAGAACAGACCGTTGCCCTGGCCGATGTCGTTGATAGACACCTTGCAGAACAGACCGGTACAGATACCGCCCCAGATTCCGCCGACACCATGGCAGCCAAATGCGTCCAGTGCATCGTCATAGCCGAACTTTTCCTTGACCCAAGAGATCATGAAGAAGCAGATCGGCGAAGTGGTCAGACCAATAATCAAGGCCGCCCAGACCGGTACAAAACCGGCTCCCGGTGTAATGCCTACCAGACCGGCAACCATACCAGTGCAGGCTCCGACAAATGTCGGCTTTTTATTGACAACGACATCACAGAACATCCACGACAGCATTGCGGCTGCGGAAGAAACTGCGGTGGTTACAAATGCATGTGCAGCCAGACCATCTGCTGCCAGTGCAGAACCGGCATTGAATCCGAACCAGCCGAACAGCAGGATAAATGCTCCCAGTGCCACCATCGGGGTGTTGTGAATCTTATAGTTTGCACGTTTATAGTCATACCGTTTTCCAAGGAGAATGCAGAGTGTCAGTGCCGTGATACCGGAACTGATGTGTACTACGTTGCCGCCGGCAAAGTCTACAGAACCGATCTTTGCCAAGAAACCGCCGTCGCCCCAAACCATATGTGCCATGGGATAATATACCATGAAACTCCACAGCACCAAGAACGTAAACAGCGACTTGAATTTCATTCTGCCCGCTACAGAACCGGTAATCAGTGCCGGTGTGATGACTGCGAACATCATCTGAAACAGGCAGAATACCATGTTCGGAATGCCCTGTCCCTCTATGTAGGGCTCTGTCAGGGAAACACCCTCCAGACCAAACCAGCTGAAATCACCGATCACACCGCCGTGATCCGGTCCGAACGAAAGCGAGTAGCCGAACAGCATCCACATCACGATTCCCGTCGCAATCGTGACAACCGAGGTGAACATCGTGTTCACAGCGTTTTTCCGCCGCACCAGACCGCCGTAAAAACACGACAAACCAGGAGTCATAAAAAATACAAGTGCAGCACAAATCATAACAAAGCCGATATTCCCAGAATCCATAATTCAAATGTCCTCCATATCCAATCAATTCGTAGATGTTACATCACCAAGGGAAAAAACCGATGCCAATTCTGGCGGCAACCCCATTGTTCCACCTTCAAAGCGATTGCAGAGGGTATAAAAAAACGCCCTCGCACAGCAACCGACTGTACGGGACGCCATTGTCCGTATTCGAAGTGAATCATTTCATCGGAACGATTCCTTATGTGTTTAGTATACAGGAAACTTTGTTTAATTGCAATAGATATTTTATGAATAATATATAAAATATGAAACATCATTTCTTTTGGTAATATTGCACAAATGCCTGACAAAAGCCAGTTTTCTGCCGGCAGCTATTTTTTTCACGCAGAAAATTGCAAAAAGCAGAAAACGACACGCAGATACAAGCTTTTTCTCTACTGAAGCAAAAAAACAGCGTTTCAATTCCATTTCCGATTTTTTACCGAGATTTTATGTGGTTTTCCATAAAAAACGTGCGAAAAAAGGGCGAAATTCCGTGCAAATGTCATTTTTCCGTGATGTTCTTGACAAATGAAAAAAAATAGTATATAATTCGTAGTAGATTATGATTTTGGAGGAACATTTGACATGACAAAAACTGATTTGATTGAAAAGCTGTACGAGGAAAACTACTGCACCAAGAAAGATGCTGAGGCTCTGGTGAACGCTGTATTTGATGCAATCCGCGACGCAATGGTTGCAGGCGATAAGGTTACCATTTCTAAGTTTGGTACCTTCGAAGTGCGGGAACGCAGTGCAAAGGAATGCAAGAATCCCCGTACCGGTGAACCGGTTCAGGTTCCGGCTTCCAAGGCTCCGGTCTTCAAGGCAAGCAAGAACCTGAAGGAATCTGTAAACGCATAAGAAGACATCAGGAGGAATGAGCAATGGCTAGATCGAAAAAAACTGATACCGCCAAGACAACGGCTGCTGCAGCAACAGCAGAAGCAAAAACAACCAAGACTGCTTCTGCTGCTCCGAAGGCCACACGTGTCCGCAAAACTGTCAGCATCAGCTTGCAGTACGGCGGCATGGAATGGACAACAGATGTTCTGACAGAACGTGCAGTTGTGGCGTGGGCCGCAGAGCACGGACAGAAAAAGACTGCCGCAAAGGATATTAAACTGTATGTAAAGCCGGAAGAAAACATGGTGTATTATGTAATCAACGGAGATTCCGGCTCATTCACACTCTAATTTGAAATAGCAAGTTTCCCTGCGGGTTTCGCAAATCAAAACAGATGCAGGAAATTTTCTATTCGGATTCACACAAACAAAGAAAAAGCAGAAACGCCAAAAACGTTTCTGCTTTTTTGTACAGATAATAGATACAGCGTTCGTTAAATTACGACACTGCCATTTTGATGTAGTCCTTGCAGTCACTGCCTACAGAAGCATTGACAACCTCCAGTGCATTCGCATCATACTTGAAGCGGAAGATCAATGCAACGATACCCGGGTTGTCGGACATATCAAAACGAACTGTTACTTCGTCGCCCGGATTGCCCTTTGCAGTTCCGGCCGCAATGGTGAATGTACCAGATTCTGCGGAGCCAGCAGACTGTTCAGCTGCGGAACCAACTGCAACATCACCGTCTACAAATGCTACCGGTACGCTTTCTGCATCCCAGTTTGCAAAGTCATTTTCACCGGCTGTCAGAGCATAGTTGCCGTCCGGAGCATCATCCTTGATCTTGAAGGTAACGTCCAGGAAATCGCCGTTGCAGACAACGTTATCCCCGTTGGACATATCCAGCCAGTACGCCTGAAATGTCTTCATGTCTGCCTGATAGCTGCTGCCACTGTTGCTATTGCCATTGGAACTGTTGGAATTGCCGCCGGCAGCTGTAGAGCTTTCATTGCCGGAACCGGAGTTGTTTTCACCCTTTACGACTTCTGTTACAACATTTCCGCTGTCATCCTTCACAGCCTGACCGGAATCGTCAGTCACCACCACATAGGAATCTTCGCCGGAAGATCCGCCGTTCTGTGAAGTAACACCCTTATTGACAGGAACATCTGCGTTGCCGGAGCTTTCGTCGTCAGCATCGATAGCATACGAGAATGTCATATC
>OHBJ01002233.1_pt1 | contig 13153 bp, 21 predicted proteins | sample 1577241 | NCBI WGS metagenome assembly OHBJ01 (sample SAMEA3541594, study PRJEB24748) | human gut metagenome | biome: human gut; feature: human-associated habitat; material: faeces | place: China | collected 2012
GATCAAGCTTGTTTTCTATATTTTCAGTTGTTGCCTCAGCCGAACTTTCATTTTGCTTTTCAGGCTCTGCTGATGCGCTGCGCTGTTCTCCAATGCGCGGCCGCTTCGATTTCTTGTCGTTCTGATCCTGGGTCATGAGTGTTGTAGTTTAAGGATAATTAAACGTGGCCTCTCGGCCATTTCTCAATTGATGTTTGTGAAATTTTTCTTTTAGCTGGTTAGTGATATTATTAGCATTTACAAGCTGACGACACCGACAATCGCGCCGGCCGACAACCTCGCTGCAAATTTAAGTATTTTACTCTTTATATACAACGTTATTCCGCCTACACTATTCAATTTTATTGACTATTATTATATTTTAGGTACCGCAAGGCTCGGTTTAAAGAAAAAATTGTAAATTTTTTGCGATATGGCTGCAAGATATTGGCAAGCAGGATAGTTGTATGGTTGATAAAAACGTTTCGACAATAAAACGGAAATGTTTGTGTGGGGGCGCCTGATTCAGACGCCGCCCGAGGGTTATTTACTTCTCTTTTTTAATGCGGCAGTCGAAGAGTTTACGGTCTTTCGACTGAGACTTCCACTCGCTGACAATCTCTGAGAGCTCTTCCTTTGAAAGGTCTTTCTTATATTCCTCTTTGTCGACTTCCCACGACTTGCCGCCGTCGGTGCTCTTCATGAACGTGATGACGTAATTGGCGTAGGATGAGGCTACGCCCGGCTGACCGCCGAGAGCTGTCGAGAAGAGATCATATAACTTCTGAATCTTTTTACCGTCGCCCTCGCCTATCTTTTTATCGATGTAGCGATCTGTCGTATAAACACGGGCAAGCCTAACAATGTTATCAGCAAAATAAGCAAGGTCGCCTTGATAAGTGGCCATGATACCCCAATTACCTGAACCGTTGATCCCGACAGCGCCACCACCTTTTTCGCCACGATAGATTCCTATAGATGAAAACTCGCCGATATTGTCGACCGTGCTTTTAAACATCAGCTTGTCACCCTCGCCTATTACTATCGCGTCGTTCTCGACGAGTTTGAAGTCGAGTACCTTTAGCCCGTTCTGCAAGCGGAAACGGACGTGGATATTATTGGCGCACAACCCCTCCCATGAGGTTATCAGAGTGCGATTGCCCGTAAACTCGTCGATTTCGTCTTTGGCAATCTTCATCGAGGACGCCACGAACGGGATGCAGATGCACAATGCGAGTAAAATTCTTTTCATGATGGGTTATTTATTTTGTGGTGTTATTGTAATTCTCATCGCTATGGTAATGTAAGGGCAATCGGCCCTTTTTGATTGCAGGATGTTCACATTGCCCCAGTTGCGTCTAAAATATCCGCTCTTGAGCGCTTCGGTGTCTGATGGCAGACAAACATCGAGCCCGTTTTTATCTTTGCCGAACATAACGAAACACTTAGTGATGAAGTTTATGAGGGCTTCGTTAGGGGCATACTTTTTAGATAAGAAGTCATAGTGTATGGTGCCATCCTGGAGCTTGGCTACAACGACAAGGTCGAACATACCCAATACCATCGGACTGAGGCTGATTCCTTTTACCAACATAGGCGTTCCATCGATATATGTTTGCTCTACCCAGCCGTCGCCGCCGTTAAGCTGCTCTAAATTATGGCGCAAGGCGAAGCAAATTTTTTGATATACCGATTGCGTCGGCGGTTCGATTATGGTTTGTTCAGTTGTCGATAGCTCCGATTGAACCGGCTGAACTTGCACGTCTTGTTCTAATTCAAGCTCCGGCTCAACAGCTTTCTTTTTGAAAATATTGAATAATCCCATAGTAATATAGTGTTGAGATTAGAATTTGTTGACGGTTTACTTATTTGGGACAAAACTGAATTCGGTCCACTCAGATTCCGGTGAAATTGAATATCTAACAGATGTGAATCCAAGACTGGCAAGTAGTTGATTATAGGCATTCGCATCAGAATCTATTTCATCCTTAGAGATATATCGAATTGAATAAATTTCTAAGCAAGTATATGTTGGTGCGTCTTTATTAAACCTTACTATTGTGTTTTTGTTCTTTGATTTAAGCTCAGAGCCGAGCGCAAACGCTGCTGTAGATCTCCACATAGGCAGCACATCCCTTAAAACGGAATCACATTTGGCAATATTGTAATTTGCAATCACAGCAGTGCGTGGGTTGCCGAATAATTGTGCAGAATCTGTTTTTGTGTGCCCAAACCGTAATGGGTCGCCTAACTCCTTTATGTCATCGACCTCTTTAACTACATCCTGCAAATACACGTACTCACCTCTTGGCGTGAAATTGCCCTGCAATGCAATAGAATCCCGCTGTAGGCTTGATACTCTTTGGGAAATCCCATATTCACTATTCGGCCCGAAGAAGTGTGCTGCTACAAACCACCCTATTATTGCAATAGCAATGATAATAATGAGTGCTACATTCTTCTTTTTCATGATTATTTAGTGTTAAGTTGAGATTCGAGTTGTTTGATTCGCTCATTGAGCGTAGCGATAGTGTCTGTCTTCGCGTTAATCGTGTCCTGAAGAGTGGCGATGGTGTCAGCCAGCTTAAGTACCTTATCTGTACTTTTGTCTGTATTATTTGATTTGAGCATTTCGCCCTCGCCTCTTAAAAACCATTCCGCAGAAATCTCAGGGAAAGCATATAGGATGCTCGAAATAGTTTCCAGGCTAACTGCGCGTAGTCCTTTAACCTGCTTATCTAAAGTTGGCTGACTAATACAACATTTAATAGCAAAAGCTCTAAGTGATAGTCCTGAAAAGGCAATCACATCCTTGAGTCTTTGGGTTATATTCATCGTTGCTAATACTAATAATTGTTAATAATATTCCAAATGGATTCATTACGCTTGCATTATTAATCCATTTGGATTATCTTTGCACTATAATCAATCAAACGATACAAATGTAGCACTTTGATTGGTCTTTTCAAAACCTTAATCAACAAAAAATTAGCTCGATGGAAACAGCTCTGAAACCCTCAACCGCTATTGTCGAAGACCTCGACAATCAAATCCTCTTCTGCGATGAGACTATAAAAACAGCCTCTCAGAGGATGTATGCGCTCAACTACGACGGCGACGATTTCAACCTCGCCTGGAACGAATATGCATCCGCCTCGGTAATGCGCAGGCATTTCGCTACCCTCAAAGGGTTCGTCAGCGATGGTGAGGAAGCCCTTGTCGAAAACTTTATCAGGTTCATGATCTACAGAATCGAGCTATCGACTCCGGCCGATGTCCTCACAGCGAGCAAACCGGCTGACGACCCTATCCTCAACGGCAGACTCATCGTCTACAAGAAATTCAAGACATATCTCAAAATAATCAGCAAATAACCATCTCAACACCCGTAACAATGGAACAGACACTATCGATCCGCTATGCAGCAGCCAACAGAGAATCATACGAGAGCCTTGCAAAGTTCGCAGTCTCTCTCGGCACAACTGTGACACTCTTCCCCACCCTGAACACAATTCTTATAACCGAGGGCTCTGAAAAGGCTGTTAACGAATACATCAACACTAACATGCTCGACTTTCTTGCCGAGACTCTCGATTTCAGCGACGAGCAGCTTGAAAGCGCTGCTGACCTCATAACCGTAGACTCCGGCACCCTGCGCAGGGTAATCGCCCGACTGACGGATCAGCGCGCAGACATGTCCACCGAGATTGCCGAAATCAAGAATCAGCTCGCAGATGTAAAGGATCAGCTCGCCGACTCCCGAAAAAGCGAGGCACAGTATTCCAAATGGTGGTCGGAGGCTTCGGTAAGCAACAACCGCACCAAGCAGCAGATCAAGGCGATTGCAATTCTCGTAAACTCGATAGCCTGACCCTCGCCAAAGTCAAACCAACCGAATACGGCAGCTCAGGAGTGAGCAATGCCAAGGGGCATGAGAGCCCCGGCCCCGAAAGGGGTTGCAGCAGGGAGTGAACAGTCGGGAAAGTCCGCCGACGTAGCGAGTGCCCGAAAGGGTGTTAAGAGTACCAACACTCGCAGCAGGACGGTTGCAGGTGTCATGCCTGCCACTCCCACAAGGCCGACAAAAAATCGTGAATAGCTAACACGATGGCCGAGAGAATGTGGTGTAACGGAAGCACAAGAAGGACCCGAAGGTGCAGGTTCGAATCCTGCCATTCTCGCTACCAAAGAAGAGTTCTTTGACGTATTGGAAATTCCGCTGAAATGGCCGGACGGGAGACCGCCGGAACATCAGCGATGAGCAGCAGCCGAAAAAGAAGCAGCTGAGTGAGCCGAAAGGCGAAAGGCACTTTGAAACGGGTCGGCGCTGCGATAAGTAGAGATCCATCCGCGCTTATGCCGATAGAACAGCGGATGGCGGGTTGAGTGTGTCCGCCCGTGAAAAATGGACTGAGTATTAATACAGCTTAAGAACCAAAGCCAGAACGGCAATGACAAGAGATATGCCGGATATAAAGTTGGCGACCAGCGATTGTGTGCGTGCCTTGCGGGCATCCGCCGAAGACGAATCACACATTGATTGAAGAGTCTGATTCTGAGTTTTCAGAGTCCTGACCCGCTCTTCGAGAACGGCAACCTGACGTGTTACGGCGATGTCGGCGTTATAGCGCGCCTCGCGCTCCCGCTCCACGCGCTGTTTCTCATTGATAAAGTCAAGGATATAATGCCTTTCTATGGCACCATAACCGCTGAGGTCGTACTTACTTCTGCATTCTTTCATAATCTCTTTAGCTTTTGTCTGGTCACAGCCAAGATGGGCCATGATGTCAGCCTCGCCCCATTCAATAACGGGCTGCGGCTTCCCGGTTCTTAATTTTCTCATATTTCACTGTTTTTAGTCTTGACATCACAAAAATAGTGAAACTCAGGTGATTTTCACCAGAACGGCGTAGCTCAGTAAGGTAGAGCGGTCTGCAAAACAGATGCGTCGGCGGTTCGAGTCCGCCCGCCGTTCCTCATTTGAAATTTATCAGTATATGAAAGCGATAATACAGACTATTACAAAAACGTATCGCACAACCTCCAGTGTGAAACTCGACGGGAGGTTGTATGAAACAGTAAATAAAATTGACGCACGCACCAAAGAGACCACCATATTTGGCGCTCCTGTCATAACACAATTTTCTATCGACGGTGAAGAGAAAATTGTGAAATTATTCGGAATAACTATAAAATCGTTCCGCCGGGAATTATGGGATCACCATTCTTGATGGATGAGATGATTGACGCATACCCCATCGATAACAAGATGGGATTTTGTGCCGGATTGATGAATCTGACAGATACAGCCTTTCTGCAATCTTCGATTGAAGCTATGGCATCAAGGTTTAACAGATAATGTTTTCCGGCGTTATCCGAGACTTCAATAAATTGTGTCATAAAAAATCAAATTTAGGTTCACGACAATGGAAAAATCAATCAAAATCAATTTGAAAGACGAATCTTTCGATATTGAGATACATGGAATGGGTCTTGACTGCATAAAAAATCTTTCCGCCATATCTGAGGATATTGCGGCCAATCTCAAATCGGTATTATTGCTTTCAGGCGCGGAGCCAACGGCAGCTGATAACGCCATCAATCTCCTGCTTCAAGGAAATTGCGATATTCAATGTATTTTGAAAGAATGCTTCTCAGTTTGATAAGATCCGAATACCCGAAGCTACCACCTGCCCTGCTTAAGACATAGTCTCGGCGTTCATTCAGATTCATTGACTGAATATAAAGCGGGTGCTCAGGTGAGTCACTGAATAGCAGAATCTGCACATCTGTAAGGATGTCGGGGTACTGGCTTTCGATGTCTGATTGCGCATCATGATGGCCCGCCCGTCCCGACGTGCCTTTGCGAACTTCAAATGAATCAATAAGCGATTGAACACGATCGAGCAATTCATTTGCCCTCCTTCCATACTTTGTCATAGTCATTGATTTTGGTTTAGCGTTTACAAAGTTAATGATTTCCTGCGAGCGGCGTAGCTCAGTTAGGCAGAGCGTCAGGACACACTCCTGAAGGCCGGCGGTTCGAGTCCGCCCGCCGTTCCAAATATTCTATCAGATATATGAAAGTATCAGTCACCTATGACTTCGGAGAAAAAGATCTGGTTTCTGTCTCCGACATCAAGATTTCAGCCTCAGTCGAGGCTACTGTAGGCACATCCTATTTCATCCCCGAGATAAGAGAAGTTATCGCGGGAGGTCTGGCACCGATTCTGAGTCATCTTAACATGCCTGAGAAAGGCATACAAGCTGAGATTGAGGCGCTGATAATGTCGGGACATCTTTCCCACAATCTTAAGTGGCCGTATTACTATGATGATAAAAATCATGTTATACGGTCACGCGAAGACTCGGAAGAGCGCTACAGTATCAGAGATTATTTAGAAGGGAAAGTGCCTGACCTATCAGTGTAGACCCGATATTGAATCTAAAATTCTTTTGTACGTATAGAATTGAAGCGGCGTTTGCCTCATCCTGCAATCGCCGGCTGTTACGTTCTCGCTCAACTTCATCATAGAACTTCATGAAATCAGTTTTTGGAATATCGCCATAGCCTATAAATCCGCAAGCCTTGTTTGCGATGACCAAAAGTTTGCCGGCGGATTCGAAATCGATATTGCAGTAATCAGCAATATCATCGGCATTCCACATTTCGCGCCGGATGATTCCATCACGGCCTCGCGACAGCTCGATATAACTCATAATGTTATTTTTTGTTTTGACACCGCAAATATAACAAAAAGAACGGCGTAGCTCAGTAAGGTAGAGCAGCAGTCAGAGCGCTGAAGGTCGACGGTTCGACTCCGTCCGCCGTTCCTCATCAATTCAGATTATTCATGGTTATCAGATTTATCAAAATGGCAATTATAAAAGCCATCAAAAAACGGGTTCTGAAACAGACACAACGATTCGGAGACTACGAAAACGTAACCTCGTTTATCATCAATGCGCCAATGAAAGAATGGCGAAGCAGGCTCTGGTTTATTGAAAATATCTCTGACGGAGCAGGCTTTTGCTGCACTGATGAGAAATTATATCAGTGGCTCAATCGCCGTTGAGGATTCTCTCGACCCCTTCAATACAGCAATTAACCTGTATTGCCCGAACTTAAATCCACCGGTATGGCATGAGCTGCTGATCGGATCGGCCCGGTGGAACAATTCAAACCAAACAATATAATTATGGATAAAATAACACGCATAGCAACCCGTGGCATAGCCGCGGAGTTCAGAGACATGAATGTCGGCGATGTCGTTCAGTTTCCCGTCGACAGATACAATCCGACGTCGGTGCGTTCGTGCACGGCGACGACGCTGCTGCCCGACAGGATGAACGAGGGCAAGGCATGGTCGGCCAGAACCGACTTCAAGACCAAGAGCATGATTGTCATACGAACGGCGTGAGGAATGGGACGGTTCAAGATTACATCTGTCAATCCCGCTGAAATCATGCTTGAGAATATCTTCCTCGCGCTGGAGCACGAGACTTTCAGCAAAGACATTTCGGCAAAGATCGTCGGAGGTGTCAAGAAACTTGAGAACCTCATCGCGGCCGGGAAGATCACGGCAGTGAAGGGCTGCAATGCCCAGAACAGCAAATGGAAGTGCAATGCCGCACAGGTTTTGCGACATTGCAGGAATATGAGAAAATGACTACCGCAAGTATATCGATTAAGACAGAAAGCCCGTGAGGGTCGAAGCAAGACATGAGATGGATGCCTGTAAAAGCCCGTGAGGGTCATGGCATCATTTTCAATCAAGCCCCGACAGCCGGGCGGGTTATCCCGGCTAACCCGGAACGGTACAACCAAGTGGCCAAGGTGACGCGGCATGCCATTGCCGCTGTGCGGAAACGCTTCGCAGGTTCGACTCCTGTCCGTTCCTCCATATATCTGTAAATACGACTATGATTTGCATTAAGGGAGTTTCCATCACAATCTCTAAATTCCAGTTGCCCGGGCGGTCTGTGAAGATAGTCCGGTTTTTCACATGAGAGACTTGCAATCGGTGAGTGCAACCCGGGCTGAACCGGGCGTAGGCAAATAATGGCGGCCGCTGAATAACCTACAAGCGGGTTCGACTCCTGCTCTCTCAACTACATCATCAACACATCATCAAAATGGAAGTTAAACCTGAATTATCAAAGCGCATACACACGCGCACACGCGACTATTTTATAGACGCTGTCCGAGACCCTCGCGGCAAGCCCTATATGGCAATCTCAGAACAGCCAACCAAAGGCAGTCCGAACCCCGGCAAGAAATGGAGAATATTCATCTTCCCGGAGAACTTAGACAGATTCGCCGAGGCATTTTCCGAAGTCGCGGAATATATCAGCAATGAGGCTAAAAAATGACGCGCTCGTGCTTCTCGGCTTAAGCTGCCCATATTGTGGAGCTCCTACTAAACTCGTCGACGACTCACAGATCTACGGCCGGTCATACGGTTCCAAATGCTATATCTGTGAACCGTGCGGCGCATGGGTCGGATGCCACAGAAACACAGATAAGGCCCTCGGCCGAATCGCTGACAGGGAGCTGAGACAATGGAAGCATCAGGCTCACGAGGCTTTCGACCCTCTATGGAAAAAAGGATACTTGCCGCGGGCTGTAGCATACGAGATTTTATCTCTTGCACTCGGACTTCCCAAAGAACAGACACATATAGGGATGTTCGATGATAGCCTGTGCAGGAAAGTAATACGATTCTCAAATATAATTATCAAATACATCAGACAAAATGGCAAGAAGAATTGAGGCTGGCAAGTTCCTCGTCATCGAGTGCACCGCCCGCGAACTCATGGACGCTGTCGGCACAGACGCCTGTCTCTGCGACTGGTGCTGCCGCAGGTGCAATCCCAGCGAAACAGGCTATTATATCGCAGTGCTGAATCACTGGTACTGCGGTGAGTGCTATCGCAGTTGGAAAAAGAACGCCCGCTGGTACCATGAGGATGCCGACATAGAGCACAAGAATTTCGAGTTTTATGCACGACGTTTAGGCTTGACGGTATGACTATAGAAGACATGGTTAACCAAGAGCTGCGAATACATTTGACAGCTCTGAAAATACTGCTGCCGTATTTCTCAAAGTCGAGATACTCCGAACAGATCGACCGCACTATTGACGATATTAAGACTGACGCCAAAATGCTGTTGCTGGAGTCAAGACGACAACATATGGAAATGTCAGCAAACGTTAAGGCGTAAAAATGGCGCCTGATACGTTTCCGTAACTCATTACTATTCATTAACTTTACTGTATACCAAAATCAAGGTATAACAAGTCAAACCAATAAAACCAACAACAATGACAAAAGAAAGACAAGACACATCGGCGGAAGCTGCCGTGAATGAGCAGCAGAACACCGTCAGCCACAACCTGCGGTTCTATTCTCAGGGGTGCGAAGTTCCGGCCGACGCCATCAAGGCGATACAGGCGGGCCGTCTGAAAGGGATGTCTGACGTCAACCCTATGTGGCGCATGAAGAAGATGACTGAAATCTTCGGACCTGTCGGCTTCGGATGGAAGTATACCATTGACCGGCAGTGGGTGGAGGAATATGTCACTGAAACGACCGAAAGCAAAACAGCGTATCAGCCGCAAGTCCTGCCTGAGACAAACGGACAGGGCAGAGTCTTAAAACCCGGCATTGCAGAAAAGCCCGAAACTATAACCAGAACCCGTATCTATGAGGTAAAGTGTTTCTGCAATGTCTCGCTTTATGTCCGCGACCCTGAGACAAAAGAATGGAGCGCACCTATTCCCGGCAACGGCGGATCAGCTATAGTGTCGAAAGAACGTGGCGGCGCTTACGTAAACGACGAGGGTTATAAGATGGCACTTACCGATGCTCTTTCTATCGCAATGAAGCCTCTCGGAATAGGCGGCAACATCTGGTACGGGCCAAAAGCCACCGGGCACAACGAAAGCAAATACGAGAGCGCGACAAGAGATCAGGATTACTCCCCCACTCCAAGTGCCCCACAACAGAGAGCCAACCCCAATTATACGGGCGAGCAGCTCAATGCAGCTCTGAGGGAACTTGCGGATTGCGCCACTGAGCAACAGTTCGCGCAGATATGGAAAAAGTGGGCGGAATCAGTTCCGGCATTATGCTATAACGGCACTCCGTTTTATAATGACGCCTGCCGTAAAATCGAATCTATCCGCAACGCAAAAGCCGCAAAATGATACAGTTCAAACAATCGCCGGTTATCTTCGACGAAGACAGCCACAGTTATCAGCTTGACGGCAAGAGACTGCTCGGCATAACGGGGCTTATACACTCGATCCTCGGATTGGGTGTATACCCCGACGCGAGCGAGCACGTCAAGGAATATGTCATTCCACGGGCCGGCAGCCGCGGTACGGCAGTTCATCATGCCATACAGACCTATGACCGCATCGGAGTAAGGCAGACCACGCAGATTGTGCACACCAGATATGGCAGCATGGAACGCGGGAACGCCTATTATGTCGACGAGACTTGGGACGTCACCGCCGAACTCGAAGCATATATCAGACATCTCGACGGATTCAGACCATTGGCCAATGAGCTGACGGTCTCTGACAATATCCGATATGCCTCTCAGATTGACAATGTATGGCTCTGTGAGAAGACACAAGGGATATGGCTTGTCGATACCAAGACAAACAACATAAAGCTTTATCCGCTGTGTGGATACTTCAATGCCAGTTATTTCAACTCCGGCGAAGATGCTTTGAAGGAATATCTCTCATGGCAGCTTTCCATATATGCTGAACTGTTCGAAGCAGAAAATCCCGGCATCAAAGTCGAGGGGCTTGCCTGCAACTGGCTTAAGCCTGACAATGACGCTCTTTGGTTTATCGAACGTAAGCCGCCTGAGCTTGTCAGAGAGCTGCTGTCCACTGAATATATCTTCGGCGACAACGGCCCTATATATTTTCATCACGACTTGTCTGTCTTCGGAATAGGCTCAGGTCTCCCTGCCGAGCAAAAGGAACTGAAACCCATCATTGCTCCCGATGCCGTGGACTACTTCACCCATCTGCTCAAAACCTATAAGGATGCAGAGGCAAAACTTGAAGAGGCAAAGAAAGCTCTTCGGGCGGCGATGACAATGCACAATGTCAAATCGTTTGATTTCGGTGCATTCTCTGCAACGATTGCGGCCGACGGCACAACCACTTCCTTTGATTCCAAAAGTTTCAAAAAGGATCATCCGGATTTATACAAAAAATATAGCTCCCGGAAATCAAAAAAAGGCAGCTTCACTTTAAAACTAAAAGACAATGATTAAATTTACAGCACAGAACGCTCTTGTCCACTCGGTATCGCCGGCCATCGAGATTCCATCGAAAAGCGGTGGACAAAGCTTTTTCAAGAGAGAGCTTGTCATAAACGACTCATGGGAACGCGAGGGCCGGCTTCACACTAACTTTGTCGTAATCGAGTTCTCAGGCGACAAAATGGGACAGCTCGACAGCATCTTTCCCGGACAGCGCGTGAATATCGAAGGCATGCTGTGCGGCCGAGAGTATAACAACAGAATCTACAATACCGTCAGAGCGCTGTAGCGGGTCAGCTCACAGTTTTCCAGATGATAGATTACATTTACAACCTTGTTCAGGAAGGGAATATCATGGGATATCAGAATAAAGGCATGCTCGTAGTTTTGCAGGAATTTTGTCAGCCATTCAATATGCTCTACGTCAAGATAGTTGGTAGGTTCGTCAAGAAGCAGGATTTTGGAGTTCTGCAGCAGCAGCTTAGCCAAAAGTACTTTGCTGCGTTGACCGCCGGAGAGCTCACTAACGTCCTTGTCAAGACCAATGCTGCCAAGTCCTAGACCGTTAGCAAATTCCTCAATTTTGCTGTCAAGGGAGTAGAAACCGCTGTGCTCTAATTCAGTCTGGATTTCACCAACGGTGTTCATCATTTTATCCATTTCTTCTGGAGTAGCATCACCCATCTTTTCATACAGGTCCATCATTTGCTGCTCCATAGCGTACATATCCTTAAAAGCGGTACGCAGAACCTCGCGGATGGTCATGCCCTTTTCCAAAGTGCTTTGCTGGTCAAGATAACCAACAGTAACCTTGCCAGGCCATTCAATTTTACCCTCATCAGGAAGGGTGTGTCCGGTAACAATATTCAAAAAGGTGGATTTGCCTTCGCCATTAGCACCAACAAGGCCAACGTGTTCGCCGCGCAGCAGCTTAAAGGATACGTCTTCTAAAATCTGGCGTCCGCCAAAGGAATGGGAAACATTGGTGACGTTTAAATAACTCATCTTTTACCTCTCTTATATAATGTGCCCTTTGAGCTCGTCTAAAGTCTAGGGCCTGGGCCATATTAAAGCCGGAGACCGAGCATTGTATCATTGCCATTTTATTATGTTGTGGGAGTTTTGTAAAGGGCAGCAGGGAAATTTTTACTTATGGAGAATTATATATTGCTAACCATATTAGCAATATATATGTTTAGGTCGAATAGGTCTAGAAGGATTATTTTTATTGAGGTGAAGAAACTATGATTTTTGGTAATAAAAAGGATGCAGAAAAATATTTACCGTATTTGAACAAAAGCTTAAAAAAGGCTCTTTTATATATTGAAGAAACTGATTTCAGCAAAGTTGCCAATGGTGAATATGAAATTGATGGCCGTGACGTTTTTGCTCGCGTAAACACTTATGCAACTGAACCTAAAGCTGCTCGTAGTCCTGAAAAGCATGAAAAATATATTGACGTACAGTATGTAGCAGCAGGTGAAGAAACTATTTGGTATACTTCTCTGACAGAGAAATGTGTGGAGATAGAAAATAAGGCAGAAAAAGAAGATGTAATTTTCTACTCTGACCCTCAGGAGACTAATTGCGTTACTCTGAAAGCAGGCGACTTTGCCATATTCTTCCCTTGGGAGCTCCATCGTCCTAACTGCAGTGTAGGTGAGGAGCCTGCTAACGTACAGAAGATAGTGGTAAAGGTACATTCCTTCGATGCTTAAAAGGGAGTTTTGAAAGTTTTTGGATTTTTTTTAAAAACTTTCAAAAAAAGTGTTGACAAACCCTTAAGTATGTCTTATAATAACATTCGTGATGTTGAGCACCGCAAAAAACATCCAAGGTTCTTCCCCGATAGTTCAGTCGGTAGAACACCTGACTGTTAATCAG
>OHBJ01002242.1_pt1 | contig 13115 bp, 14 predicted proteins | sample 1577241 | NCBI WGS metagenome assembly OHBJ01 (sample SAMEA3541594, study PRJEB24748) | human gut metagenome | biome: human gut; feature: human-associated habitat; material: faeces | place: China | collected 2012
TGTATGGTTCGCACTAAGCTCGAAATAACCTCGCTAAGTGCTCTACTCAAATCATGTTCTTACGCAGCCTGACAGCAAGTGTCTGGCTGCTGTGTGAACTGTAACTTATAAACTACTTTTTTAGTGTACACGATACCGGAAGTATTTTCAAGACAGTATTGCATAAGTTTTACCCGGCTAAACCATTATAAGATTTTATTTACTGCAGATACCAGCGCATCTATAGAACTTTGGATAATATCGTCCTTGATACCAACGCCCCAGTACATCTTATCTGCATGCTGGATGCCTACGAAAGCGGCTGCCTTGGATGAGGATCCCATGGAAATTGCATGCTCTTCGTATACGGAAAGCACATAAGCAATACCAAACCTCTGCTTCAATGCTTTGCTGACTGCATCCAGACGTCCATTACCGGAGGCCTTGACGGTTTCTGTTCCATCCGCAGTCTTAATGGTAACCGCAGCTTCAATGTCACCCGGTTTTTGTACGAAATGGCATTCCGTGATATCGAACCTGTCACGTACCGTAACATAATGGGACTCAAAAATTCCGAAGATATCAGCCGGCGTCAGCTCACTGTGCTTCTCATCGGAAATACCCTTAATAAGATAACCAACCTCTTCTCTCATATCCTGTGGCAGGGCAATACCAAAGTTCTGCTTTAAGATAAATGCAACGCCACCCTTACCGGACTGGCTGTTGATACGGATGACATCGGATTCGTATTCACGTCCGAGATCCTTCGGATCAACCGGCAGATACGGAACGGTCCACTTGTCTCCACTCTTTCCTTCCTCCCACCATGCCATTCCTTTGGAAATCGCATCCTGATGGGATCCGGAGAAGGCAGTAAACACCAGATCTCCGGCATAGGGAGTACGTTCATGCACATGCATACCGGTAAGACGCTCATAGGTTTTACGGATCTTCATGATATCGCCAAAATCCAGTCCGGATTCCACACCGTGAATGGTCATATTCATTGCAACCGTTACGATATCCACATTACCGGTTCTTTCACCGTTTCCAAACAGAGTTCCTTCCACACGGTCTGCACCTGCCAGAACACCAAACTCGGCATCGGAGATGCCGCAGCCTCTGTCATTGTGAGGATGAACGCTCAATACCACGCCATCACGATATTTGAGGTTCTTATGCATATATTCCACCTGTGTTGCAAACACATGCGGCATCGCATTCTGTACCGTTGTCGGAAGATTTACAATCACCTTGTGTTCCGGAGCCGGCTGCCATACATCCAGAACGGCATTACATACCTCCAGGGCATATTCCATTTCCGTTCCGTGGAAGCTCTCAGGGCTGTATTCAAAGGAGAAGCTTCCATCGGTATGATCTGCAATATCCTTTAACAGCTTCGCACCATCTATGGCAATCTGCTTTACTTCTTCTTTGGATTTCTTAAACACCTGCTCCCGCTGTGCCAGGGATGTGGAATTGTACAGATGTACAATCGCATGCGGAGCTCCCTTTACTGCCTCAAAGGTCTTCTTAATGATGTGCTCTCTGGCCTGTGTCAATACCTGAATGGTAACATCATCCGGAATCATATTCTTCTCAATTAAAGCACGGACGAACTGGTACTCGGTGTCAGAAGCGGCAGGGAAGCCCACTTCAATTTCCTTGAATCCGATCTTTACCAGCATGGTGAAAAATTCCAGCTTTTCATCAAGACTCATCGGCTCAATCAATGCCTGATTCCCGTCACGCAGATCCACGCTGCACCAGATCGGCGCCTTTTCAATCGTGTCCTTCTTCACCCAGTCATAGGTCGGGGTTGGCGGTAAAAAGTACGTTTTTCCATATTTCTTTGCTGCATCCATGATTTGTTCTCCTCTTTTCTTATTTCGATTTATTTGTTTTGTTTTTCCTTGTTGCAGACCCGCAGTTGCTTAATTCTTACTTGCAGCAGACTCGCAAATTCGTGCTTCGCACTCCACGCCCTGCTACGCATGGCATTTGCTCGTTGATGTGTGCAGGAAAAACAAATGTCTGTTACACAGCCGCTTGTTTTTCCTTTGCACACATCAAAAAGTCCCTATGAAATCTCCCCCTCAGAGAGATTTCATAGAGACGTAAATTCAATCTACGCGGTACCACTCTACTTCACGATTCCTCGTGCACTCGTCAGCACTAACATGCCTGCTCCTTTCTACGGCGGAGACTCCGTCCGAACCTACACAGAAGCTTCTGCCCGATTAACTGGTCGTGCTTCCTTCAGCCGGCTGCTCAAAGGTGAGTTCCTAATTCACTTCTGACTGCCTCGCACCACCCGGCAGTTCTCTGCTTTCCAGATCCTTACTACTATTCCTTATCATTGCATTTATGCGCTATTCAATTACCAGTTAATCATAACATATGCCCCATGAAGTTGCAAGCGCTTTTATCATAAAAGTGCTGTTACGTTACGTTTATGTGACATCGTAATCGCTATGACACCTCCGTCACCGTAAGAACTCCTTCGTTCACCACAAACGAAATATTCTGTCCGGCAAAGCTCAGTCCATACTGTCTTTTCTCATCCCTGTGATACGATGGACGCGGATCCTGGGAAAGAAGCTTTTGCAGTACTTCCTGGCGGTCCTCCGGAATCCGGTCAAGAAATTCCTTCGGAATCACAACCTCCACATGATAATCCATCGCTTCTTTGGCAAAGCCATCCCACGCGTCCGGATGACAGTCTGCATAGGGCAGATACGGTTTGATGTCATAAATTGGCGTCCGGTCCCGCAGGTCCACACCGGAAACCTCAAGCACCGGTCCTTTTTCTGTTTCCTTAACTGCGTCCAGGTGTACCGAGGATAAGCCTATGGGATTAGGCCGGAAGGGTGATCTCGTTGCAAAAACTCCCACTCTGGTATTTCCACCGAGCCTCGGCGGACGTACGGTTGCATTAAAATGTGACCGGTCCACTCCCTGAAACTCCCACAAAAGCCAGATGTAATTGAAGCCTTCGAGCCCCTTAACGGCATCCATGGAACGATATTCCGGTTCAAAAATAATTTTCCCCTTCAGCTCCTTCACAAGACCGCTCTGCCTTGGGATGCCGAATTTTTCCGGGAGATCCGTATGAATATATGCGATTGGTTTCATCTGCCCTTCTCCTGTCCGTTTCCATTCAGATCTCGATCTCACCTTCAAATACCGTCGTTGCAGGGCCGGTCATATATACAACATTTTCTTTTCTGTTCCAGAAGATTTCCAGGTTACCGCCCAACAGCTCTACCGTAATGCCATCTTCCGTCAGTCCGTTTAAGATACTGGCAACCGTAACGGCACAGGCACCGGTCCCGCAGGCAAGCGTTTCACCGGTTCCACGCTCCCACACACGCATCTGTACCCGCTCCCTGTCAAGAACCTTTACAAATTCCGTATTGACTCTCCGTGGGAAACACTCGTGATGTTCAAATAACGGTCCGATCTTCGCCATTGTCTCATCATCAATCATCTCATCCACATAGACAATTGCATGCGGATTTCCCATGGAAACGCAGGTCATGCGGTATTCCCTTCCATCGACTGCGATCGGTGTGTCAACTACAGGAGACTGACTGGCCACAACCGGGATTTCTGCGGCTTCAAGAACCGGAGAACCCATATTGACACGCACCTTCGTAACCCTTCCGTCTTCAACAGTCAGCTCCAGATATTTGATCTTCCCACAGCTCACAATCGCCAGGGAGGTTTTCCGGGTAAGGCCATGATCGTACACATACTTTCCGACACAGCGGATACCATTTCCACACATCTCGGAACGGCTTCCATCCATGTTGTACATTTCCATCTCGAAGTCTGCCACATCACTTGGATTAATGAAAATTACACCGTCCCCGCCGATTCCAAAATGACGGTCACTCAAAAACTTTACAACCTCACTTTTGCGTTCTGCAGGGATGATCTCCCGTGCGCCATCCACATAGATATAATCATTGCCGCAGCCATGCATTTTTGTGAATTTCATTGCATAAATCTCCCTTCTTAAAAATACTATAGTAAAAAAGATATCTTAAAGGATTTCCCATGAGTGCCAAAACCAAAATCATCGTACTTCGTATGAAAGAATTAATTTATACCGGTATTTTTATTGTGCTGGGCCTTCTGCTCATCATTCTCCTCATCGTTGTTTTTTCACCGAAAAAGAGAGAAGAAGCTGCTTCTCCCACACAGGAACCCACTTATGTACCAGGTATTTATACAACCTCTCTGATGCTCAATGACCGCACTGTCGATATTGCTGTAACCGTAGATGAGAATAATATCAATGACATCCGGATGGTAAATCTGGATGAAGCCGTGACCACCATGTTTCCTCTGCTCGAACCGGCCTTTGATGATCTGGCAAATCAGATCGTGCGCAACCAGTCCGTCAGTGATATTGCCTATTCGGATGACAATAAATATACCTCGCTGGTATTACTGGATGCGATTAAGACCTCGCTGGGCAAGGCAAAAACCGGGGTGCACTAAGCTCAATCTGCGCCTCCGGCTTGCTTTCACTAAGTGCTCTACAAAGCATAAGACAACAGTGCCACTTACTGTTGTCTTTTCTATTCCCTGTACTATCTGGCTTTCCTTAATAAGCCCTTCAGCTCCTCTACGGAAAACTTATAGGCTGTATTACAGAAATGACAGTTAACTTCAATTTCCTGTCCGTCATCAATCATATCCTGAATGTCCTTCTTCCCGATACTGATGATTGCCTTCTCTACCCGGTGCCTGCTGCAATCGCAGCGGAATTCACAGGGACTCTGTTCCGTGATCACAGGATCCATCCCGGCAAGCAGCATCTGCAGCATTTCTTCCGGCGTCTTTCCCTCATCGAGAACCTTTGTTACTGTGGAAAACTCTGCCAGATTTTTTTCCAGCTGCCCAATCACCGCTTCTTCGGTAAAGGGCATCAGCTGGATGATAAATCCGCCCGCCTGCTTCACGGTATTGTCCTTTTCCATCAGAACACCTAGTCCGACACTGGACGGCACCTGCTCCGATGTTGCAAAATAATAAGTAAGGTCTTCCGCAATCTCTCCGGATTGAAGCTCGGTCTGTCCGACATACGGCTCCTTTAAACCCATATCCTTAATAACGCGTAAAAACCCATTGCCGATCGCCCCTCCGACATCAAGCTTCCCGGCAAGGCTCGGAGGCAGCATGATCTGCGGTTCAATGGCATAGCCCTTTACATGACCTCTGGAATCTGCGGTCACAGTCATTCCCTTTAACGGACCATCACCGCTGATCTGTAAGGTCAGAAGATCATCCTCTCCCTTCAGCATCTTTCCCATCATCACCGCTCCCGTCATCAGGCGTCCCAATGCTGCGGTTACTACAGGGCTTGTATTATGAACCTGTCTTGCATGTTCCGTTAAATCCCTTGTTGTTGCAGCAAAAGCCCGGATCTGGGCATCTGCCGCCGTGGCTCTTACAATATAATCCATTCTTCTGCCTCTCTTTACTGTTCACGGATACCTCTGTGTGAACCATCATTGTTTTCCGTGCTCCCTTGCAATCACATAGATACGCTCGCTGGTTTCTGTCGGAGCCTTATGTGTCTTCTCATCCAGGGCTGTCACGAAGATAAGTCCTGCCTTTTCAAGGAAGGTCTTCATTTCCTCCAGGGTATAACCTCTCTGATAATGGGTCTCCGTAAACCTGCGGTACAGATCGTCCTCCTGACGCTCAAACACCGTTACATCGTATTCGTTGATATGATCCTCACAGCTATAGAAATTCTCCCAGATAAAGCTGCAATCCTCACGGTTTTCGGCAATCGTGGCATCACCGATCACCTCTTCATATTTATAAATCGTATTAAAATCAAAGATAAAAATCCCACCGGTGAACAGGTAATTGTTCACCAGATGGAAGGTCTGAAGCACATCCTCATCCATCAGCAGATAATTCAGGGAATCACAGACACTGACAACGGTTCCGACCGTACTGTACAGATCCAGCTCCCGCATATCCTGACACAGATACAGAATATCACTCCCGGTCTCAAACTTCTTATCCAGGGCGATCTGCAGCATCTCTTCGGAGCTGTCCACCCCAATCATGTCATAGCCCTTTTCATATAAAAGCTCAGTGATCGTTCCGGTGCCACACCCCAGATCCAGTACCAGATTCCGTTCCGAAATCAGGGCATCTTCTTCGGTCACTCCGGGTTCTTCCTGCACTTCTTCAAATTCCTGTACCTCTCCGGATTCCGGTGCTTCTTCAAATCCCTGTATATATCCGGATTCCGGTGCTTCTTCAAGCTCCTGCACTTCTCCCGGTTCACGTACCGGACGGCTCACACCGTAAGCTTCAATCAATGAAGCAAGAAAATCTGCCCATTCTTCATACGGGACATCTCCCATAAAGGTATCATAAACTTCCGCAAAATCCGTATATGCTTCCATTACAATACTCCCTTCTCTTTAGCCAAGCAGTGCCCCTGCTGCTCCAAAGACGCCCATGCTGGCTGCCATCATAATTATACCGGCAAGCAGCACACCAAGCATTACGGCAATCACACTGTCCTTAAACTTCATATCCAGAAGGCTGGCTGCCAGTGTTCCGGTCCAGGCACCGGTTCCCGGTAACGGAATCCCTACGAAAAGCATCAATGCCACAAAGAGTCCGCGTCCTGCCTTCTCCTGCAGCTTTTCTCCGCCCTTCTTACCCTTTTCCAGACAGAAGGTAAAGAATTTTCCAATCACAGGCTTGTCTGCTCCCCACTCCAGGATCTTACGTGCAAACAGATAAATAAACGGAACCGGCACCATATTCCCGATAATGGAAACCACATAAGAGGTCCAGATCGGCAGCCCCATTCCCTGTGAAATCGGAATAGCACCACGAAGCTCAATTAACGGAACCATAGATACCAAAAAAACAATCAGATATTTCTTTAACATAGCATTCTCCTTAACAACTTCAAACAAATTTTCAATATTTTATAAGTGTCTCTCAAGTAACCATCCCTGTCCGAAAAATCTATACCGGAGCATCCATTAGCCTGTTTTAACCAAGAATCTCCTCTAACGCTTCGCACAGCTTCTCCATCTGTTCCGGCGTTCCGATCGTAATTCGTAAATAGTTTTCGATACGCGGCTTGTTCCAGTGGCGCACATAAATCTTCCTCTTACGCAGTTCATCAAAAATCTGCTGTGCCGGAACCTTTTCATGTGCTGCAAACAGGAAATTACTCTTCGAATCTGTAAACGTGAATCCCAGATTCTTTAGCTGAACCTTCGTCCATTCTCTCGTTTCAATGATCCTCCGGACAGTATTTTCAAAATATTCCCTGTCCTTCACTGCTTCCACGCCAAGCTCAATTGCCGGCAGGTTCATCGTGTAGGAATTATAGGAAAACTTCACGTCCTTCAGATACCCGATCAGCTTCTCATTGGCGATCGCAAAACCGATCCGCATACCGGCCATGGCGCGTGACTTGGAAAAGGTCTGTACTACCATGAGATTATCGTATTTATGAATGAGCGGCAGCATGCTTTCTGCCCCGAAATCCACATAGGCTTCATCGATAATGACTACAGAACCGGGATTTCCTGCCACAATTTCCTCTAATACACTGCAGTCCTCAAAGATTGCTGTCGGTGCATTGGGATTTGGAATAATGATTCCCCCATTCGGGCGGAAATAATCCTCCTTGCGGATCCGGAATGCTTCATCCAATGCACAGGTTTCATACGGAATCTTAAAAAGCTCTGCCCAGACATCATAAAAGGAATAGGTAATATCCGGGAACAGAATCGGATTAGCACTGTTAAAGAAGGTCATAAATGCCATTCCCAGCACATCATCCGAACCGACTCCGACAAACACCTCGGATTCTTTTACGTTATAATAATCGGCAATCGCCGCAACGAGCTCTGCCGCATCCATATTCGGATATAACCGCAGCCTGTCCACGCACAGCTCCTTTGCCCGCTTCTCTACTCCCGGTGCCGGAGGATACGGGCATTCATTGGTGTTTAACTTAATCACATCCGTATCCTTTGGCTGCTCGCCTGCGACATACGGAACTACTTTTCGTACATTTTCTTCCCAGCTCATGTTGTTCCCCATTCGTAACTGTATCGTTATCCTTATTCTAATTTATGTAGTGTAACTATTCCGTACACCATCCGTAAGACCGCTGCTGACACAGCTTAAGTTTTACTCATGTAACGCACTTATGGTATCATCTATCCCGGCTCTATGCAAGATAATTCCTTCTGATAATAAGCCTCCTGCTCACTCATGGATAATGCATGATAGCACGCAATGAGTCCTTCAAGGGGAATTTCCCTCTGATAACGGATGTTCAGAATACTCTGCTGCTCATAGGCGGCATTATAAAACCACAAAATTGCTTCCTCATAATCCTGCCGATTCTGATAATACTCTCCCAGAATACAGCAGACCTCACTGCTGGCCTCGCTGGCGGCATCCTTCATTGCATACTGGTACATCGTAAGTACATCCCCTGCTTCAAAGCAGCTCCGCACCACGACCGCAAGCGCCGTCTTCAACCGGTCCGCATCTGTTTCGCTGTCTTTCACAATCGAAATAAAATAATCCTTTGCATGGATTAACTGTTCTTTCGTTCCGGCCACGAACAGCTCCCTTGCATAAAAATCAGTCAATCTCTTTGAAAGTGCCTCTCCGCGGGCAAGGAGCTGTTCAAAAATTGCAATGTCACGGTCTCCGTGATTGTGCTCCGGCTTATGGGTAATCTCGATCTCGCTGTCATAAACCAACGGAAGGAGACGTACCGTTTCATGAACCGGCTCGGTCCACACAAAGTTCCGAAGCCGCTTAAACAGCTTGGGACGGAGCTCTCTGTCAAAATTATAGACTGTGCCGTTTGCAAGCTGGTTTCCATAGTACATCTGCACAATTTCCACCTCCGGCATCAGATTTTCCTTTAAAAGCCGGAATTTCTCATGATTCTCTTCATCAAGCACCTCATCGGCATCGGCTGAATAGATATAATCACAGGCTGCTTTTTCAAAAGCAAAATTCCTTGCCTTTGAGAAATCATCGCACCAGGCAAAATCATAAATCCGGCCGGTATACTTCCCTGCAATCTCCTTCGTCCGGTCTGTCGATCCGGTATCCACGATAATAATCTCATCCATGAGATCGAAGATGGAAGCAAGACACCGGTCTAATACCTTCTCTTCATTTTTGACAATCATACATAAACTGATCCGAATCATGGCTTCCTCTTTTCAAAGAAGCCGATACACAGGTACATCTGTCTGTATTTCCAATGTACCGCATACCGGCTTGATCTTTTTTAAACTGTAACTATCCGGAATAGTCCCTTCCGCTTACAGCACCTTGGATAGGAAATCCTGCAGACGCTGGCACTGCGGATTGTTAAAGATTTCGGAAGGTGTATTTTCTTCCATAATAATTCCTTCATCCATAAACAGCACCTTCGTTCCGACCTCTCTTGCAAATCCCATTTCATGGGTAACAACCACCATCGTCATACCGGAATCTGCAAGCTCCTTCATAACGGCAAGAACCTCACCCACCATCTCCGGATCGAGTGCGGAGGTCGGCTCATCAAACAGCATGACCCTTGGATTCATGGCAAGGGAGCGGACAATCGCAATACGCTGCTTCTGTCCACCGGATAACTGGCTCGGGAAGGAATCTGCCTTTTCTTTCAGGCCGACACGCTCTAAAAGCTTCAAAGCATTCTCACTGGCTTCCTCCCTGCTCTGCAGCTTCAGCTTCACAGGTGCAAGGGTAATATTATCCATAATGGAAAGGTTATTAAAAAGATTAAAGTTCTGGAATACCATTCCCATATGCTGACGTATGTGATTGATGTTTACCTTATCACTTGTAATCAGCTGTCCATCAAACCAGATCTCACCGCTTGTCGGTGTTTCCAGTAAATTGAGGCATCTAAGGAACGTACTTTTACCGGAGCCGGAGGGACCGATAATAACGATCTTTTCTCCCTGATGTACATGATAATTCACGCCACGAAGTACGTGGTTATTGTCAAATTTTTTATGAAGATCCTTAACGATTATCACTCTTACGCAGCCTCCTCTCCAATACACCCAGCAGAATGGTTAAAATCTTGATAATCACAAAGTAAATCACTGCTGCACCAATCAATGGCATAAATGCTTCGTAGGTTCTCGAAGAAATCTGGTTTGCGGCTCTGGTAAGATCTGTCAGGCTCACGTAGCCGACAATCGCGGTCTCCTTTAACAGCACGATAAATTCATTACCGATCGGAGGCAGCACATTCTTGATTGCCTGTGGAATGACTATATAGATCATGGTCTGTGCCTTGGATAAACCAAGTGATCTGCCGGCTTCCGTCTGTCCTTTGTCTACTGCAAGGATTCCGGCACGGACAATCTCTGCCACATAAGCGCCGCTGTTGATACCAAAAGAAAGAACTGCAACAAGTACACCGTTCTTACAGCTCTTCATAATGATGAACCACATAATTAACAGCTGCAGCACCGACGGTGTTCCACGGATCACGTCAATATAGCAGTTCGCGATAAAGGACCAGATGGTTCCCTTTCCTTTCTTTCCGGTGGAAAGCTTCATCAATGCAATCACCGTTCCAATTACCAGTCCGAGGATTGCGGCAAAAAACGCAACCTTCAGTGTCACTCCCAGTCCGGCAAAATATAATTTCCACCGGTCTTCTGCAAGGAATGCTTTATAAAAGCTTCCTTCTACCTTGTTCAACCATTCCAACATCTGTGCTTAACCCTTCCTGTTTGACTATGTATATGTATGTGCTCTACATGTACCTGGATACTGAATTCGTACTTCGCTTCGCTCGTTCTCATTAAGTGTCCCGGTACCGTTCGCACTAAGCTCAGACTTCTCCTTCGGATCGTCTTCTCTAAGTGCTCTACACTCAAAAATGATCCACTGGATCATTTTCTCATATGCATGGCAATGAAAAGAGGATAGCATAATATGCTATCCTCTTTGATATGCTATACGCTATATTGAATATTAACACAAAAATGATTATTCTTCAATATATGTCTTTACCAGTTCATCAAAAGTTCCATCTGCCTTTAATTCTTCAATAGCCTTGTTGATGGCATCTACTAAAGCGGTATCTCCCTTGGGAACCGCAATTGCATAATATTCCGGTTCGAACTCAAACTGTGCACCGTCAACTGCTGTAATCTTGGAACCGTCATCCTGGAACTTGCTTTCAAATACGAGTGCCGGATTCTTGTCAATGATGACACAGTCTACTCTTCCGTTGATCAGGTCGTTTACCGCATCCACACCCTTGTTATAGGTATTCACTGTAGTTCCTTCAATATCGGATGCAATGAAGTCACCTGTTGTACCAAGCTGGACACCGATGGTCTTGTTCTTCAGATCCTCTGCGGTTGCAATCTCGCTTCCCTCAGGAAGAAGAACATACTGAACTGCTTCATAATAAGGCTCGGAGAAATCAACTGCTTCTTTTCTTTCATCGGTTATGGTCATACCTGCAATTGCAACATCAATCTTGTTACCGATGGAGGATACTAAGGATGCGAACTCCATGTTGTCTACCTGAACGTCTACGCCAAGCTTCTCACCGATTGCCTTGATTAAAGCGATATCGAAACCATCTGCTTCTCCATCATCCCCAACATACTCAAATGGAGGGAACTCTGCGTTCGTGCCTGCGGTAAGCATACCATCTGCAAGTGCTTCGGAAACAGCGGCTTCTGTGTCAGCGGTTTCTTCTGCTGCATCTGCAGCTTCTGCAGTTTCTTCTACTGCTGCATCGTCTGTCGTGGTATCAGCTTCTGCTTCAGTAGTTTCTGTTGTGGTGTCTGTGGCTTCTGTGCTGCTTCCGCATGCGGTCAGCATAGCCATTGTCATTGCTGCTGTTAATAAAACGGCTAATAATTTTTTCATAACTCTCCTCATTTCTGCGTTTTTAAACGCGAATCTAGTTTCTAAAACAACTAAAATCTATCACGGCAGATTCGGAAAGTCAATAGTTTATGCAGTTTTTTGTTATAGTTATACATACCTTAAATGGTAAAGGTCATCTCCCTGTCAAGATACACGGACTTTTTCCTGCCGTCCTTCACCACATAAATCTCCCAGCTGCTGTTCTTTCCGATCAGGAACAGATCCGGGCGGATGCTGTAACGGTTCGTTGCGGCACGTTCCTCAAGCTTCTCCGTAATCCGGATGTAATATCCTTCTTCGGAAAGTGTCACGGCAGCTCTTCCCAGATACTTCATTCTGCCTTTGCCATTATCATTATAGACTCTCACGCTTCTCCGTAGATAAAGAAGCAACAGTACAAGCGCTGCCAGAGAAAGAACCGTTCCCGAGGTAATGGACAGCATTTTAATGACCGGTGTAAAGACTGCCCATCTGCGCTTCAGCACAAGCGGTTCCCCTCCCGCATCCTCCGGCTGTGCCGCTGCCGTAGGAAGTACCACGCTCTCTTCTTCTACGATCTTTGGCAGCACCTGCTGGGTTGGAGATGGCGACGGCGGCACAAGGACAGGCTCCGGTGTCAGCGAGGGCTTTGGCACGGCAGGCTTTTCCTTCTTTCTCACCGGAGCTTCTTCGGTTACTTCTGCAACAACCGGCACAGCAGACGGAGAAGGCTTCACAACCGGTTCTGCCGAAGGAACCGGTGTCGGCAACGGCTCGTCAGGGGCTTCCTCACCACCTTCATTTCCGCCATTTCCATCGTTTCCATCACTTCCGCCATTGCCATCTCCGCCTCGCTCTGCCTGCGCAGGAAGAAAAAGTCGCTTTTGACGTTTTTCAGCTCCGGCATCTGCCCCTGATTCACCCGGTGGGCGTTCATGACAATCAGGCTCTGCTGTGCCTGCCGGAAAATCTCCGTCGGCCGCACCGTGGGCAGGCAGCCGCTGCGCAGCATATCGTTGAACGGGAATCCCGGCCCCACGGGGGGCAGCTGGTCGGGGTCGCCTACCAGAATCAGCCGCTTCCCTCTGGGGATGGCCTGCAACAGATGGTGCAGCAGCTCCACGTCCACCATGGACATTTCGTCCACGATCACCGCGTCGCATTTAAGGGGGTTGTCCTCGTCCCGGACGAACACCATGTCCCCCGTGCCG
>OHBJ01002248.1_pt1 | contig 13094 bp, 10 predicted proteins | sample 1577241 | NCBI WGS metagenome assembly OHBJ01 (sample SAMEA3541594, study PRJEB24748) | human gut metagenome | biome: human gut; feature: human-associated habitat; material: faeces | place: China | collected 2012
CCCATTTTCTCAGCTGGGAAATGCCATTGTCTGGTATGGAAGGTGGTATGGACAGGACGGTCATGCCGGGCACCAGCGCCGCCAGCACATCTTTTTCCACAGGGATATCCGCGCCCAGCGTCACGGCCTCGCCCGCCGTCAGCGTCAGCGGGGAGGGGAGAGCGCCGATGCGCACCTCCGGCCCGCGGAGGTCGATCATCAGCTGGGCGGACAGACCGGTGGAGCGCTCCGCATCGTGGAGGGCGTCGATCCAGTCGCGGCGGGCGGCCAGCATCGTGTGGGACACGTTGAGCCGGAAGCCGGAGACGCCGCGGCGCAGCAGTGCGGCCAGCGCGGACGCTTCGCAGCAGGCGGGGCCCAGTGTGGCGTAATATCTCATGGGGTGTTCTCCTTTGGCATATTTTCCGGATGGAAGTGGTCGTAGACGGCGCAGGCGGCGGGCTTGGGCAGCACCTCCTCCAGCTGGAGGAGCTCTGCGGCGCGAATGGCCTTGACGGTGCCGAACCGCTGCAAAAGCAGCCTCTTGCGGGCCTCGCCCACGCCGGCGATGCCGTCCAGCTGGGAACGGTAGGCGTTTTTGGCGTGCTTCTGGTGGTGGTAGGTGATGGCGAAGCGGTGGACCTCCTCCTGCACCCGCCCGATCAGGGCGAACAGGGCGGGGGGTGTCTGGATGCCGATCTCCATGCCCTGCGCCGTCACCAGCGCACGGGTGCGGTGACGGTCGTCCTTTACCATGCCCAGCACCGGTACGGAGAGGTGCAGCTTAGCCGCCACCTCCTCGGCCACCCGAGCGTGCTGGACGCCTCCGTCGATGAGCAGCAGGTCGGGGAGGGGGGAGAATTTTCCGTCGCCGTCCAGATACCGGCGGAACCGGCGCTCCAGCACCTCCGCCATGGCGCCGTAGTCATCGGGACCGCCGCAGCTCTGGATCTGGAAGCGGCGGTAGTCCCGCTTCAGGGGCCGTCCGTCCACGAATACCACCATGCTGGCCACCTGATCGGCGCCGCCGGTGTGGGAGATGTCGTAGCTCTCCATGCGGCGGGGCAGCACCGGCAGGCCGGCCAGCTCCTGTAAAAGCCGGAGGATACCGGCGGTGCGCTCGGCGTCGGAGGTGACGCGCTCCACCTCTTCTTTGGCGTTGCGGCAGGCGATGTCCAGCAGCTCCCGCCGCTGGCCCCGCTGTGGGACGCGGAGGGTGACGGTGTGGCCGCAGCGCTCCGTCAGCAGGGTCCGGCATGCGAATCAGTCCGAAAGCGCGTTCATATTTCCCAATATTCTCTTCGAGTGCACGCAGCAAACGCTTGGCATGTTCGGGTGCCAAAACTATGCGCGATTGCACGCCAGCCTTTGGCATTCCAGGCATCACGCGGATAAAGTCGAGAATAAATTCCGAACTGGAATGAGTTATAATAGCCAAATTGGCATATGTACCTTGCGCCACTTCTTCCTTCAATTCTATCTGGAGTTGACCGTTGTTGTTTTCTTGATTTTCCATGTTGCACAATTGTTTTTAAAATGTTCTTAAAAGATAGACCAAAAGTACTCTTTTTTTTCGGATGATATACATTTAAGCTCAAAAAGACACATAATAATCCGTTCTGAAAAAGGAGCAAGCCACTGCAACCGTTTTGCAGTAGCACTGTAACAAACATACAGAAGCATTGCAGTACAGAAGGAAGAGGCAAAGACAAAACAGAGAGGGAATACTCCTTCTTATAGGATATTCCCTCTCTATTTAATAGAATTATATTGACGTTGTAAGGCTATCCCTCTACTTTCTCGTCTACAGCATAATCAAGTACCGTCTTCTTGTTGGCAAGCATACGGTCGTACTCTTCTTTGGAGCCAACGATAATCTTCTCGAACTCGCGTTGTCCGGTACCGGCAGGAATCAGGTGACCGCAAATTACGTTCTCCTTCATACCTTCCAGACGGTCCACCTTTCCGTTGATGGCAGCCTCGTTCAGTACCTTCGTCGTTTCCTGGAAGGAAGCAGCCGACATGAAGCTTGAAGTCTGCAATGCAGCACGGGTGATACCTTGAAGAATCTGAGTAGAAGTCGCAGGTACAGCGTCGCGCACTTCCACGGGTTTCAAGTCGCGGCGTTTCAACATGGAGTTCTCGTCACGCAGCTTGCGAGCCGTCACAATCTGGCCAGCCTGCAGACTCTGGGAATCTCCAGCATCCACTACCACCTTCTTTCCCCAGATACGGTCGTTCTCTTCCATGAATTCCATCTTGTCAACAACTTGCTGTTCCAAGAAGCGGGTATCACCTGGCTCGTCGATTTCCACCTTGCGCATCATCTGACGAACGATGATTTCAAAGTGCTTATCATTAATCTTCACACCCTGCAGACGGTAAACATCCTGGATTTCATTTACGATATATTCCTGAACGGCTGTAGGACCTTTGATGGCCAAGATGTCGGCAGGAGTAATAGCACCGTCAGACAACGGAGTTCCGGCACGTACATAGTCGTTTTCCTGAACCAGAATCTGCTTAGACAAAGCAACCAGGTACTTACGAACGTCACCAGTCTTCGATGTAACGATGATTTCACGGTTACCACGTTTAATCTTACCCATCGTAATTTCACCATCGATTTCAGAAACGACAGCCGGATTAGACGGGTTACGAGCTTCGAACAACTCAGTTACACGTGGAAGACCACCGGTGATATCACCTGCCTTACCTACGGCACGCGGAATCTTCACCAGAATATCACCCGACTTCACGGTCTGTTTGTCTTCTACTACTACGTGACCACCTACCGGTAAGTTGTATGTACGGATAATTCCACCGTTCTCATCCAAGATGTGCAATGACGGAATCTTTGTCTTATCCTTAGATTCAGTAATAATGATTTCACGCAAACCTGTAGCTTCATCTGATTCTACCTTATAGGTTACGTTTTCAATTACTGATTCAAAGTCAATCTTACCAGCAGCTTCTGTTACGATAACGGCGTTGAACGGATCCCACTTAGCAATCAGCTTGCCCTTTTCTACCACCTCACCGTCTGAAGCATACAACTTAGAACCGTAAGGAACGTTGTGAGTAGAGAGGATGATACCTGTATTCACATCCACAAAGCGAACCTCGGCCAAACGACCTACTACAATCTTCACTGGTTCACCAGTTTCTTCTACAGCATCAACCGTACGCAATTCTTCGAATTCCAGACGAGCATCATTCTTAGCCACGATACTTGCATTAGCAGCCATGTTACCTGCGATACCTCCGGCGTGGAATGTACGCAGAGTCAACTGAGTACCCGGTTCACCGATTGACTGAGCAGCGATTACGCCGACAGCTTCACCTTTCTGTACCATACGGCTGGTAGCCAGGTTACGTCCGTAACACTTCGCACATACACCCTTCTTAGATTCACAAGTCAATACAGAGCGGATTTCTACACTTTCAATCGGAGATTTTTCGATTTCTTCCGCAATGTCTTCTGTGATCTCTTCACCAGCAGCCACAATCAGCTTACCAGTTGTCGGGTGGATAATATCATGAACAGATACACGACCCAGAATACGTTCGTACAAAGTAGCGATAACTTCATCGTTGTTCTTCAATGCTGTACAAACCAGACCACGCAATGTACCACAGTCCTCTTCGTTGATAATCACGTCATGAGAAACGTCAACCAAACGACGAGTCAAGTATCCGGCATCGGCAGTCTTCAACGCGGTATCGGCAAGACCCTTACGAGCACCGTGGGTAGAGATAAAGTATTCCAACACCGAAAGACCTTCCTTAAAGTTAGAAAGAATCGGGTTTTCAATAATCTGTGCACCCTCAGCACCAGCTTTCTGCGGTTTAGCCATCAAACCACGCATACCAGACAACTGACGGATCTGTTCCTTAGAACCACGGGCACCAGAATCCAACATCATAAATACAGAGTTAAATCCTTGGTCGTCGTTCTTAATAGTCTTATATAGAATGTCTGACAAGTCACTGTTTACGTGAGTCCAAGTATCAATTACCTGGTTGTAACGTTCGTTATCGGTGATGAATCCCATGTTATAGTTCATCATAATCTGTTCGATTTCTTCGTTACCACGTTTTACCAGTTCTTCCTTCTCCTTCGGGATAATGATATCACCCAAGTTGAATGACAGACCACCTTCGAATGCTTTCTTATAACCTAAGTTCTTGATACCATCCAAGAATTCGCAAGCACGAGCCACACCGACAGCCTTAATAACATCGCTGATGATGTCACGCAGAGACTTCTTAGAAATAACGGTATTCAAATAACCACATTCATCCGGAACCAGTTCATTTACAATGACACGACCTACAGAAGTTTCCTTAATCAACTTCTTCACGATATTGCCGTTTTCATCAAGGTCATTAGCCACTACGCTGATAATAGCGTGAATGTCTACCTTACCTTCGTTATAAGCAATCATTGCTTCTTCCGGTCCATAGAAAATCAAACCTTCACCTTTGGCACCTTTACGCAATTTGGTAATGTAATACAATCCCAATACCATATCCTGTGCAGGCACAGTGATAGGCGCACCATTGGCAGGGTTCAAAATATTGTGAGACTGAAGCATCAACATCTGAGCTTCCAGTACAGCTTCGTTACTCAAAGGCAAGTGTACGGCCATCTGGTCACCATCGAAGTCGGCGTTGAACGCGGTACAAGCCAACGGGTGCAACTGGATAGCTTTTCCTTCGATCATTTTCGGCTGGAAGGCCTGGATACCCAAGCGGTGAAGTGTCGGAGCACGGTTCAACAATACCGGGTGTCCCTTCATTACATGTTCCAGAATATCCCAAATAACAGATTCCTTGCGGTCTACAATCTTCTTCGCTGATTTCACAGTCTTCACAATACCACGTTCAATCAGCTTACGGATGATGAACGGTTTGTACAATTCTGCAGCCATCAGCTTAGGGATACCACATTCACCCATCTTCAGTTCCGGACCTACGACGATTACAGAACGAGCAGAGTAGTCCACACGTTTACCCAACAAGTTCTGACGGAAACGTCCTTGCTTACCTTTCAAGCTGTCTGACAAAGATTTCAACGGACGGTTGGCATCTGTCTTCACTGCACTTGACTTACGAGAATTGTCGAACAATGAATCGACAGCTTCCTGAAGCATACGTTTCTCATTACGTAAGATTACTTCCGGAGCCTTGATTTCAATCAGACGTTTCAAACGGTTGTTACGGATAATTACACGACGATACAAATCGTTCAAGTCTGAAGTAGCAAAGCGACCACCATCCAGCGGAACCAACGGACGCAATTCAGGCGGAATAACCGGTACGATACGTACAATCATCCACTCCGGTTTGTTGCGGCCACGAGATGCACGGAAAGATTCTACTACCTGCAAGCGCTTCAAAGCTTCATTCTTACGCTGCTGTGAAGAATCATTGTTTGCCTTATGACGCAATTCGTATGACAGAGCATCCAAATCAATTCCTACCAGCAAATCATAAATTGCTTCAGCACCCATCTTGGCGATGAACTTATTCGGATCGCTGTCTTCCAGGTATTGATTTTCCTTCGGAAGAGTTTCCATAATATCCAGGTACTCTTCTTCAGACAACAAGTCATATTTACTGATACCATCTTCAGCCTTCACACCCGGTTGGATAACTACATAACGTTCATAATAAATGATAGCATCCAGCTTCTTTGTCGGCAATCCCAGCAGATAACCAATCTTATTAGGCAATGAACGGAAATACCAGATATGAGCTACAGGTACCACCAACTGAATGTGACCACTACGCTCACGACGTACTTTCTTTTCTGTTACTTCCACACCGCATCGGTCGCAGACAATGCCTTTGTAGCGAATACGTTTGTACTTACCACAATGACATTCGTAGTCCTTCACCGGACCGAAGATACGTTCGCAGAACAAACCGTCACGTTCCGGTTTATAAGTACGATAGTTGATGGTTTCCGGTTTCAGAACCTCACCATAAGAATTTTCCAGAATCTCTTCGGGTGATGCCAGACCGATCGTAATCTTTGAGAAATTACTTTTTATCTTAGTATCTTTTCTAAAAGCCATACTTTTTATTTTATGATAATGAAGAATTTAATCATGAAGAATGTAAGTTATCTTTTCCATTCTCCATTTGAAAAAGTTATTCCAGCGTAATGCTCAAGCACAAACCTCTAAGTTCATGCAACAATACGTTGAGAGATTCAGGAATACCCGGAGTCGGCATAGGTTCACCTTTCACTATTGCTTCGTATGCCTTAGAACGTCCTACTACGTCATCAGACTTGATAGTCAAGATTTCCTGAAGTACATGAGCAGCACCGAATGCTTCGATTGCCCAAACCTCCATTTCTCCGAAACGCTGACCACCGAACTGAGCCTTACCACCAAGTGGCTGCTGAGTAATCAATGAGTACGGACCGATTGAACGGGCATGCATCTTGTCTTCAACCATGTGACCCAGTTTCAACATGTAAGTCACACCGACTGTAGCCGGCTGGTCAAACTGATCACCTGTACCACCATCATACAAGTAAGTCTTACAATAACGTGGCAGACCAGCTTTGTCAGTCCATTCATCCAAGTCATCCAAAGTAGCACCATCGAAAATCGGAGTCGCAAACTTCACGCCCAATTCTTTTCCGGCACGTCCCAATACGGCTTCGAAAATCTGACCGATGTTCATACGAGAAGGCACACCCAACGGATTCAATACGATATCAACCGGTGTACCGTCAGCCAAGAACGGCATATCTTCCTGACGAACCACGCGTGAAACGATACCCTTATTACCGTGACGACCGGCCATCTTATCACCCACACCAATCTTACGTTTCTTAGCAATGTAAACCTTCGCCATCTGAATAATACCTGAAGGCAACTCATCACCGATTGTCAACGCAAACTTCTTACGTTTCAATTCAGCATCCAGTTCCTTGTACTTCTTCAGATAGTTTACGATAAGATCACGAATCATGTCATTCTTATGAGCATCAGCAGTCCACTTGCTCAACTGAATTACGGTATAATCCAATGATTCCAAATCGTATTTAGTAAACTTAGCTCCCTTGGCAATCACTTCAGTTCCCAAATAATCTTTCACACCCTGAGAAACCTTATCAGCTGTCAATACCAACAACTTGTCAATCAAAATTGCCTTCAGAGCTGCAGCTTTTTCTTCAAATTCTTCATTCAGTTTCGGCAGAATAGCCTTATCTGCATTTTTCTCACTACGAGTCTTTATTACACGAGAATATAATTTCTTGTCAATAACCACACCGCGCAATGATGGAGAAGCTTTCAATGAAGCATCTTTCACATCTCCAGCCTTGTCACCAAAGATAGCACGCAACAGTTTTTCTTCTGGAGAAGGATCAGATTCTCCCTTCGGAGTAATCTTACCAATCAGGATATCGCCCGGCTCAATACGTGCACCAATACGTACGATACCGTTTTCATCCAAATCTTTGGTTGCTTCTTCACTCACATTCGGAATATCAGAAGTCAACTCCTCCATACCGCGTTTAGTTTCGCGTACTTCCAGAATATATTCATCTACGTGAACAGATGTCAGAATATCTTCACGAACCACACGTTCGTTCAATACAATAGCATCCTCGTAGTTGTAACCTTTCCACGGCATGTAAGCTACCAGCAGGTTCTTACCCAATGCCAACTCTCCATTTGCTGTAGAATAACCTTCAGTCAGGATATCTCCCTTCTTCACGCGCTGTCCTTTATTACAAATCGGACGCAAGTCGATAGTCATGCTCTGGTTTGTCTTGCGGAACTTCGGAATACGATATTCCTTCAATGCCGGTTCGAAACTTACAAACTCTTCATCTTCTGTACGGTCATACAAAATACGAATTGTAGTAGCATCCACAAAGTCAATCACACCATCACCTTCTGCAGCAATCTGTGTACGTGAATCTTCACACAATTGTTTTTCGATACCTGTACCTACAATCGGAGCTTCAGTCTTCAACAAAGGAACTGCCTGGCGCATCATGTTAGATCCCATCAATGCACGGTTCGCATCGTCATGTTCAAGGAACGGAATCAATGAAGCCGCAATAGATGCAATCTGCTGAGGAGCTACGTCCATCAAATCAACTTCAGTCGGCGGAACCACAGGATAATCGTCATCTTGACGGCATTTCACCTTACTGCGGATAAACGTACCGTCATCATTCAAAGGCGCATTGCCCTGACCGATAACTTTACCTTCTTCTTCTTCTGCTGTAAGGTATTCGATACCTGTCTCCAGCGACAAATCTACCACACCGTCGTTCACCTTACGATAAGGCGTCTCGATAAAACCAAGACCGTTAATCTTTGCATATACACACAAAGAAGAGATCAAACCGATGTTCGGTCCCTCAGGAGTTTCAATTGGACAAAGACGACCATAATGCGTATAGTGTACGTCACGAACCTCAAATCCAGCACGTTCACGAGACAGACCACCCGGTCCCAATGCAGACAAACGACGTTTATGCGTAATTTCAGCCAGTGGATTTGTCTGGTCCATAAACTGAGACAAAGCATTCGTTCCGAAGAATGAGTTAACGACAGAAGAAATAGTCTTCGCGTTAATCAAATCAATCGGAGTAAACACTTCATTATCGCGTACATTCATACGTTCACGAACCGTACGAGACATACGAGCCAAACCAATACCGAACTGGTTGTACAGCTGTTCGCCCACTGTACGCACACGACGGTTGCTCAAATGGTCGATATCATCAACGATCGCTTTCGAGTTGATCAACTCAATCAGATACTTGATGATCTCGATTATATCTTCTTTTGTCAAAACCTTAATATCATCGCTGGTAGTAAGGTTCAACTTCTTATTAATTCTGTAACGGCCAACTTCACCTAAATCATAACGCTTTTCAGAGAAGAACAGGTTCTGAATAACTTCACGGGCACTTGCTTCATCTGCAGGTTCTGCATTTCGCAACTGACGATAAATATACAGGACAGCTTCCTTTTCAGAGTTACTAGGGTCTTTCTGAAGCGTATTATAGATGATAGCATAATCTGAAAGATTCTGGTCCTCACGATGTAATAGAATGTTTTGCGTGCCAGATTCCAGAATAGCCTCAATATTGTCGCTATCGAGAACCGACTCACGGTCGATGATAACGTCATTACGTTCAATAGAAACAACCTCACCGGTATCTTCATCTACGAAATCTTCCACCCAAGTCTTCAAAACACGAGCAGCCAGTTTACGACCGATCAGCTTCTTCAGGTTAGCTTTCGAAACTTTTACTTCTTCAGCCAGATTAAAGATCTCGAGAATGTCTTTATCGCTTTCAAAACCAATAGCTCTTAAAAGGGTTGTTACAGGTAATTTCTTTTTACGGTCGATGTAAGCATACATCACATTGTTGATGTCAGTTGCAAACTCGATCCAGGAACCTTTAAAAGGAATGATACGCGCTGAATACAACTTCGTACCATTGGCATGTGTACTTTGTCCAAAGAATACACCCGGTGAACGGTGCAATTGTGAAACCACAACACGCTCCGCACCATTTATCACGAAAGTGCCCCTTTCCGTCATATACGGAATCGGGCCCAGATATACGTCCTGTATCACTGTATCGAAATCCTCGTGATCAGGGTCTGTACAATACAGTTTTAACTTCGCTTTTAAAGGCACACTATAGGTTAACCCGCGAGCAATACATTCGTCAATCGTATAGCGAGGCGGATCTATATAGTAATCTAAGAACTCCAACACAAAATTGTTACGCGTATCTGCTATCGGAAAATTCTCGGCAAATACCTTATACAATCCCTCCTTTTTTCTCTTTTCAGGAGGTGTGTCAAGTTGAAGAAAGTCTTGGAATGACTTCAATTGTACTTCGAGAAAGTCCGGATATGGGAACTGATTTTTGATCGAAGCAAAATTAACTCTTTGGTTTTCAGCTGTTGAAGACATCTAGTAAGGAATTTATTGAACTTATTGAAATTATAGACACAAAAAGGTTAAGAATCTCCTTTAAGGGAGACTCTTAACCAAATCACCTGATTACCAGGTTATAAATACTATTTAAGCTCAACTTCAGCTCCAGCTTCTTCCAACTGTTTCTTCAATGCTTCAGCATCAGCTTTAGCGATTCCTTCTTTGATAGCGCTAGGAGCACCGTCAACCATATCTTTAGCTTCTTTCAAACCAAGACCAGTTAATTCTTTTACTAACTTAACGATAGCCAGCTTGTTTGCACCAGCTGCTTTCAATACTACATCAAAAGAAGTTTTTTCTTCTGCAGCGGCAGCAGCGCCACCAGCAGCAGGACCAGCAACAGCAACAGCTGCAGCTGCAGGTTCGATACCATATTCTTCTTTCAGGATTGTAGCCAGTTCGCTAACTTCTTTTACGGTCAGGTTTACTAATTGTTCTGCAAAAGCTTTCAAATCTGCCATTTTTGTATGATTTAAATGTTTGTTTATCTGTGTAAATTAAAAAATTATCTTTCTTCCAAAGTCTTCAACAGACCATGGATAGTTTGTCCTGATGACTGAAGAGCAGAGATAACGTTCTTCGCCGGAGATTGCAACAACATGATAACATCTCCGATAAGTTCGTTTTTGCTCTTGATATTTACCAAGGCTTCGAGATTTTCTGCACCGATATAGAAACTTTCCTGTACATAGGCAGCTTTCAATTCCGGCTTAACAGGAGCATCCTTTTTAGCATCTTTAGTAAATTCCTTAATCAGACGAGCGGGAGCATTAGCAGTCTGTGAGAACATCACAGCTGTATTGCCTTTCATTGCAACCTGCAGAGGTGAGAAATCACCTTCTACATTTTCCAATGCCTTTTTAAGCAAGTTATTCTTTACAACAACCAACTTGATCTCTTTCTTGAAACATTCCCGTCTCAATTTGCTGGTTTTCTCAGCATCCAATGCTTCGATGTCAGTCAAATAAAAGTTAGGATATTCCTTTACGATCTCAGTCAGTTGACCTATAATTAAGCCTTTATCTTCCTTTTTCATTGTCCAATAATTTTAATTAGTTTTCTTCAACTGATTTGGGGTCAATTTTAATACCCGCACTCATTGTACTTGAAAGATAAATGCTCTTTATATATGTACCTTTAGCTGCAGACGGTTTCAACTTCAAAAGAGTTGAAATAAATTCCTTAGCATTGTCACGAATCTGATCGGAATTGAAAGAAATCTTACCGATTGAAGTGTGAACGATACCGGATTTGTCTACCTTAAAGTCGATCTTACCTTGCTTAACTTCTTTCACTGCGTTTCCAATTTCATTGGTAACCGTACCACTCTTTGGGTTAGGCATCAAACCACGCGGGCCTAATACTCTACCCAGAGCACCAATCTTACCCATGATAGAAGGCATAGTGATAATTACGTCAATATCAGTCCAACCGCCTTTAATCTTTTCAATATACTCGTCCAATCCAACATAGTCAGCACCTGCAGCAGTAGCTTCAGCTTCCTTGTCTGGTGTACATAATGCGAGAACCCGAACCTGCTTACCCGTTCCGTGAGGCAGTGAAACCACACCTCTCACCATTTGGTTAGCTTTACGAGGGTCAACACCTAAACGAACATCAACATCTACAGAGGCATCAAACTTAGTAGTAGTAATTTCTTTTACCAAAGCTGAAGCTTCTTTCAATGTGTACGCTTTCCCAGCTTCAATCTTGCCCAAAGCCAACTTTTGATTTTTTGTAAGTTTACTCATCTCAATTGAAGTTTATTAATTATTACCCGGGAATGTCCCTTTAACAGTGATACCCATACTTCTTGCTGTTCCGGCAACCATTCTCATAGCTGACTCGACAGTGAAGCAGTTCAGATCGACCAACTTGTCCTCTGCAATAGTTTTTACCTGATCCCAAGAGATTTCTGCAATCTTCTTACGATTCGGCTCAGCAGAACCACTCTTCTGTTTGGAAGCTTCCAACAACTGGATAGCAACAGGAGGAGTTTTTACAACAAAGTCGAAAGACTTATCGGCATAGTAAGTGATTACAACAGGTAATATCTTACCGGCCTTGTCTTGGGTTCTGGCATTAAATTGCTTGCAAAACTCCATAATATTAATACCCTTAGAACCCAGAGCAGGTCCTACAGGGGGAGAAGGGTTTGCTGCTCCTCCTTTAATCTGCAATTTGATTTGTCCAGCAACTTCTTTAGCCATTGTTTCTAAAATTTTTTAGATATATAACATCGATAACTTTTAAAGAAAGACAGTACTTTTCGTAACAAAAGCACTTATTCCTTCTCCACTTGCATATAACCCAACTCAAGCGGTGTTTTACGTCCGAAAACTTTTACCATCACTTTAAGTTTCTTTTTCTCGGCATTGACCTCCTCAATCACACCAGTGAAGCCATTAAAGGGTCCAAAAGTGATTTTCACATTCTCACCAACATAAAACTGAATATCTAGGTCATCCTGCTGTTCCTGCAATTCATCAACCGTACCTAAAATACGACTAACTTCTGCCGGACGCAAGGGAACGGGGTTATCCGATCCACCCAAAAAACCGATTACGTTAGGAATGTTTCTCAATCGATGAGCGACTTCTCCAACCAAAGCGGCTTCTACCAAAACGTATCCAGGCAAGTAAGCGCGTTCTTTCATCACCTTCTTACCATTACGTACCGTAAAAGTCTTTTCAGTAGGAATCAAGACCTGTGACACATACTCACCTAAGTCAGTATTCTTCAACTCAGCCTCAAGATACTCTCTGACTTTATTCTCCTTGCCACTAATAGCACGCAGAACATAAAATTTCTTTTGAATATCAGACATACTTTAAACTGATTAAAAGATTTTCTCGTAGAAGAAACGCATCACGCCCTCAAAGCCTAAATCAATAACAAAGATTAATGCCGCGATTATAAGGGAAGCAAACATAACAACCACAGCACTATTGGAAAGCTCTGTTCTCGTAGGCCAAGAAACTTTATAAACAAGTTCGTTATAAGATTCCTTAATATAATTAATTATCTTTTTCATCGAATCTATAGATTTTTAGCACGGAACGAGAGGCTCGAACTCCCGACACCTGGTTTTGGAGACCAGTGCTCTACCAACTGAG
>OHBJ01002251.1_pt1 | contig 13081 bp, 11 predicted proteins | sample 1577241 | NCBI WGS metagenome assembly OHBJ01 (sample SAMEA3541594, study PRJEB24748) | human gut metagenome | biome: human gut; feature: human-associated habitat; material: faeces | place: China | collected 2012
AATAGAGCGGGCTGCATCGCGCGATGCAGCCCGCTCTATTTATACCGAGGCAGAAATCTGCTTTCTTTATCCTATTGTGGAGCCGGGAGTCAGCGGCTGGGAGGGGGAGAGTAGCGTCAGCGAGCCGTCGGGGTTGACGGCGCTCAGTATCATGCCCTGCGACTCTATGCCTTTGAGCTTGCGGGGCTCGAAGTTGGCGATGAAGCAAACCTGGCGCCCTACCAGCTCTTCCGGCTTGTAGAACTTGGCGATGCCGCTCACGATAGTGCGCTGCTCCATACCGTCGTCAATTAGGAAGCGCAAAAGTTTGTCGGCCTTTTTCACTTTGCTGCATTCCAGCACGGTGCCTACCCTGATGTCAAGCTTCTCGAAGTCGGAGAAGGGTACGGCGGGTTTGACCTGTTCCGGCCTCCAATTGTTGACGGCGTTGAGGCGTTTTGCCTCGGCGAGTTTGGCGAGTTGCTGTTCCACCACCTCGTCGCCGATTTTCTCGAAGAGGAGCTCCGGCTTGGCCAGTGTGCGGCCTGCCGGAATGAGGTTGTCGTTGCCGAGCATGCACCATTCCAGTTTCTCGAGGCCGAGCATCTTCTGGAGCTTTTCGGCCATGAAGGGGAGGAAGGGCTCGAAAGCCACGGCGATGTTGGCGCACACCTGGACGGCGGTGTTGAGGATGACGGCGGCGCGCTCCGGTTCGGTCTTGATTACCTTCCAGGGCTCGGCGTCGGCCAGGTATTTGTTGCCGGCGCGGGCTATCTCCATGGCCTCCTTCAGGGCGTCGCGGAACTTGAAGTGCTCCAGCAAGTCTGTTTCGCGCTCCGAGGCGTGGCGTATCTCGTCGAAGAGGGCGCTCTCCATTTCTGAGCGTTCGCCCGGCCCGGGAACTACGCCGTCATAGTACTTGTGGATGAGCACCATGGCGCGGTTCACGAAATTCCCGAGGATGGCCACCAGCTCGGAATTGTTGCGCGTCTGGAAGTCGGCCCAGGTGAAGTTGTTGTCCTTAGTTTCCGGGGCATTGGCGGTGAGCACGTAGCGCAGCACGTCCTGCTTTCCTGGCAGTTCGCGCAGGTATTCGTGGAGCCATACGGCCCAGTTGCGCGAGGTGGAAATCTTGTCGTCCTCGAGGTTCATGAACTCGTTGGCCGGCACGTTGTCGGGCAGGTTGTAGGAGCCTTCGGCCATCAGCATGGCGGGGAAGACGATGCAGTGGAAGACGATGTTGTCCTTGCCGATGAAGTGAATCATGCGTGTTTCGGTGTCTTTCCACCATGTTTCCCAGTCGTCGGGGCGCAGGTCCTTGGTGTTGGAGATGTATCCGATTGGGGCGTCGAACCACACGTATAGCACCTTGCCGTCTGCGCCCTCCACGGGCACGGGGATACCCCACGAGAGGTCGCGGCTCACGGCACGCGGCTGCAAGCCCATTTCGAGCCACGACTTGCACTGGCCGTAGACGTTGGGGCGCCACTCTTTATGTTCGTCCAGAATCCAATGTTCCAGTTTCTCCTGCCAGCGGTCGAGCGGCAGATACCAGTGTGAGGTTTCGCGCATCACGGGCACGGAGCCGGTGATGGCCGATCGCGGGTTGATGAGGTCGGTGGCGTTGAGCGACGTTCCGCACTTTTCGCACTGGTCGCCGTAAGCGCCTTCGGCGCCGCAGTGCGGACAGGTGCCGGTGACGTAACGGTCGGCCAGGAACTGCCCGGCCTCTTCGTCATAGAGTTGCTCGGAAGTCTGCTCCACGAATTGGCCGTCGTCGTAAAGTTTGCGGAAGAACTCCGACGCCGTCTGGCGGTGCGTCTCGGAAGTGGTACGGCCGTAGACGTCGAAGGAGATACCCAGTTCGCGGAATGAATCCTTGATGATGTTGTGGTACCGGTCCACAATATCCTGGGGTGTGACGCCCTCCTTTTTAGCCTTTATAGTGATGGGGACACCGTGCTCGTCGCTGCCTCCTATCATCAGGACGTCGCGTCCCTGGAGACGCAGGAAGCGGGCGTAGATGTCGGCCGGCACGTAGACGCCGGCGAGGTGGCCGATGTGTACCGGCCCGTTGGCGTAAGGCAACGCCGTGGTGATAAGTGTTCTCTTGAATTTCTTCTCCATGTAAAAATCATTTTGAATCTGCAAAGATAGATAGATTTTGCGGTTTCTCCAAATTTTTTTGTAATTTTGCGGTATGAGAAAGATTATGGCGTTGGCCGGGGCTTTGTTGCTGTTGGCTTCGTGCGGCGGGAAACGACCGGGGCGTCCGGCGGTGGATTCCGGCGCCATTTGGGATTCGCTTTACCGCGTGGATTCGTTGCGTGCCGAAGATTCGCTGGCGCGGCTCGATTCGCTGCGTGACGCTCTGGAGACGGCGCGGCTCGACTCCTTGCGCATGGCCGACTCGCTGCGGCGCGCACAAGCCGAGGCGCAATCCGCGGAGCCACCGCGTTCACCGCATTTTGCCGAAATCGCCACGCTGCTTGGAGAGTATGACAAACTGTCGATGGATCTGGAAAACTTTATCTCCGCCGACGGGAAATTCCATCCCGGCGCAGGGTCGGTGATGGAGACTTTCTACCGTCCGGCGATGGAGCGTTACCGGCGTCTCGTACATTTCAAAGGGGAGATGACTCCCGGCCAGAAAGCGCATTTCGAGAAGATAAACCGCCGCATTCGCCCGGTGCTTGAGAATAAATGAACCTTTGCGGGAGCGCGTGCGTTATAAAGACGTAGAATAACCCAAAATTATCATAATTTCTGATAGCCGCCGGCCACCTCGGGAGCGTGAAGCACCCTATTGGAGCCTGCAGAATATTAGGAAAACATTCAACGAAAAACGCCCGGCACCGCCGATAGAACGGTGCCGGGCGTTTTTCGTCGTTAGCCGCGACAGTAGGGCTTATGGGTGGATTGTTAGATTGTCAGTGAACTGGGTATGGCGATTCCGATAACAATTTCGCCGCAAAGTTAATCATTGGTATTGAGATTATTTGGTTCATTTTCAGTCCAAGTATATCCGGAAAGGGAAATTTTTATTAATTTTGTGGCGTATGGAGGATACCAGTTCTGAAATAATGGCATTGCCGACAGCTGAGACCGATGGTGTCTTCAGCGCTTATAAGGAGCTGTCGCGTCACGGCTCGTTCGTGCTCGGGACGGTCTGCTGGCACGGCCATGTGTGGTTCGTAAAGAGTCTTTGCGCCGAGCTTGAGCTGATTTCCGAGGCGCGGATGCTGCTGCTCAAGGAGTACGAGATATTGCTTTCCTTAAACCATCCCGGCATCGTAAGGGTAGTGGCGCTTAAGGAGATAGAAGGAGTCGGCTTGAGTATGATGATGGAATACGTAAGCGGCGTGCATCTTGACGAATATCTGCGTGGGGCCGGACGCCGGCAGCGAGTATTGCTGGCGCGGCGGCTACTTGAGGCGATGGCTTATGTACACTCTAAAGGCGTTGCTCACCTCGACCTGAAGCCAGAAAACATCCTGGTCAGCGGCGCGGCCGACAATCCGCGTGTCACCGTCATAGACTTCAATCTCAGCGACGCGGCGCAATATTCGCGCGGCAAGACTGTCGGCGGCAACCGCGCTTACTCGGCGCCGGAGCAGTGGGAAGCCGGCTACGTAGCGTCGCCGAGCGCCGATGTGTGGAGTCTCGGGAAGTTGCTGCAAGATATACGCCCGGGGCTCACGTGGAGGACTGTAGTGCGCAGGGCTATGATTCCGGAACCGGAAAAGCGTTTTGCAGATGCGTCCGCTATGCTTGCAGCCCGACGCCGTGCCGGACACGCCTTGCGGTGCGTCGGGATGTTTGCCGCTGCGGTTGCGCTTACTTGCTCAATCGTTGCCTTCGTGTCCTTGCCTGTCGCGCCGCCCCCGGAACCTGTGACGGTAGTACAGACAGACACAATCTGGCGCGAAAGAGAACCGGATTCTGTCCCTGTCGTCACGGCTGCCGGAGACGTTGCCTCCCTCGCGGAAACTTCCACAATCCCCCAAGAACCACCGGTAGACGAGAAATGGATAAGACTACATGACAAAGGGGTAGATGAGGCGGTCCGGCAGATTGAAGCCCGGACAAAGAAACTCCAGGCTCTGCTGGATGATGACACAATATCAAAAGAAGAGCTTCGGAACCGATACAATGAACTAATGCAGCAACCGTTGTTGCCGCAGGTTATAATAAGAGATTATCTGCGGGAATGTCCGGAAGAGATATTGAAAAAGCATGAAACGTGGGGTACGGGAATGGAAATGAAAGTGCAGCATGCCATGACTTTATGTGTCGATGCCATGACGGCTGTGGGAAAAAAGATTATGAAAATGTATGAAGAACCAGCGGGGAGAATCAATTGAGAATCTCCCAGTGAATGCCGTTTATTTTGCCGGCATGATAGAGGCTTACGGGGATGTCGGCTTTGTCAAGGATGTCGAGCAATAGCGGTTCGTTGTCTATCAGGCGTGCGCAGCGCACCTTTGTTCCGGTTGCAATTTTGGTATTAGTGGCCTCTGCGACGGTGAAAACGCACCTGTCGAGATAGCGGAGCATTAGATGCCGTTCCGGTTCCCATGTCACGGCGACCATAGCCCCTTCGTGGAGAGCGAAGACATCGAGCACACGTTCCTTTTCAAACCCGCTGGAAGAGGCGTCGCATTGCGCACAGAAGCAGCGAAAACCGCCCTCGTATCCGGCATAGCGCGCCAGGATGTCAAGCGTGCTCCGGTGCTTTCCGTGGGAGTCGCGTACATAACCCCACAGCCGTTTCAGCGTAGAGGCCGACAGTGAGCCTGCCTTCGACTCGGTGATTTCGTCCGAAAGGTTATAATAGTCGCGAGAGGTTTGCAAGGGTGCGCCGTAACGTTTCTCTACTGCGATGCGTAATAAATACAGGTAGTGCTCCATAAACAAAGGCGTGGGTATGAACGGAATATTGCTATCGGGGCATCGCCAAACACCCACTGCGGAATAAACAGTCCACTCCCACGCAATCCCATATTTCGGAGGCGGGGACGGCTCTCGGGTGTTCGGGAGCAGCCGCCGCAGCGATATTATCACGGGATGCAATGAACAAATCGGGTTGCCGTGGTCTGTCCGCAGTTATTGAGAATATGGCGATTTTCGATAGCCGGACAAAGCAAGATTGTTCTTGATATGTCTTGCCGGCGGGAGATTGCTTTTGGCTGCCGCGCCGTGCATTCTTTGCAAAATTACTAATAATTCCCCGAACCGCCAAATCCAGGCACCTTTTCTTCGGGTTTTTAACAATCGGTCGGCACTGTGAACGTCGCGGCCGGAAATCCCGTTATCGCGGTATTCCCGGCCGTGATGTGCTTTCAGGGGAGAGGTCAGAAGTAGTAGGTGAAGGCGAGGCCTACGCGGTTTTCGCGAAATTTGACGGGGCCTTTCTGGAGGTCGGTCAGGCCGAAGTCGGCCTCAAGAGAGAGCATATAGCTGTCCACCGGGAAACCGACGCCCACTTTCCAGGCGCAGTCGAAACGGTTCTGGCCGTAGGGACCGAACAGGTCGTCCGACGGGAAATCTTTGCCCAGGTCGCGGTTGCCCTCTACACTTACTTTTCCGGCGAAGGCGTAGCTTAGTTGCGGACCCGTAAAGATGCTTAGTCCCATACGGTCGGAAAGGTTGAAGGTGTAGCCCGCAACGAGCGGCAGGCGCAGACCGAATTTCGAAACTTTCGGATTTATCTTCTGTCCCTGGTTTATGTAAATGTCATCGTAGTGGTATCCTGCGTAGAAGAGGTCGAGACCAGGCTCGAAGTAGAAACCGGCGCCGAGGTAGATGTTGCAGACGGCGCCGAGGCTGAGGCTGAAACCTGGTTTGTACATCTTCGCGGAGCCGCCGTTGTCGTACTTCCACTTTCCTGGGAGCTCTATGTCGGCGTTGATTTTAGTACCCCAGAGAACGCGGTCTGATTTCTGGGCCGAGGCAGCGGCGCACGGCAGGATACAAAGGAGCAGGAGGGTGATATTCTGTTTCATGGCGAGGTATGTTTGTCATAATAACGTCCTCGCGCATATCTTTATTGCCCGTGCGCGGTGAAGCGGTATAAGGTGGGGCATCCGCAGTGTCTCAAACATTCTTAGGGTTAAAAATATACCTTCTATGGAGGAGTGAATTTGCAACGCGCCAATGACTTGCAAGAAATATACTGAAGGGCTTAAAAATAGTCGAGGGTGTATTGCAAAAGACTCGCTGTTCACGTGGTGTTCAGCGGGCGATATTGGCGATGGCGCTTGTGGGCTACACTGCCTTTACGGGCGCGTCTCCCTCGGCCGTGCGCGTGTGCTGCATGGTGTTCGCGACGCTTGTCGTAAACGGCGCGGGGCGTCGCCGGCACGGCGCATCGGCACTCTTCGTAACCATGTCCATCTTTGTGCTACTGCGGCCGACGGTGCTGTTCGAGATGGGCTTTCAGCTCTCGTGTGCCAGCGTCTTAGCCATTCTGTGCTTTTGCCCCTATGCGACCTACGCTTTGGGTGAGCTGGGTGTGCCATCGGGCGTTGCCAACATACTTTCCGTCACGCTGTGCTCGCAACTGGCAACACTTCCCATTACCATTCCTGCCTTCGGTACGTTCTCGCTCATTGCTCCGCTGGCAAATGCAGTCATCGGTCCGGTGGTGAGCGTACTGCTTGCTGTGTCGATCGTGCTGGTTCCCTTTTCGCTCGTGGAACCGTTGCGGATTTGGGCGCTCGTTGTGCCCATGGTTGCCGCCCGTTGCGCACTGTTCTTCGAGCAGCTGTTTGCCGCCGTGCCTGGTGCATCTGTGAGTGTGCCGCCCGATAGCATGTGGATTTACCTAGTGCCGTGTTTGCTGGCGGTTCTGTTGGTCTGGTGGCCGCGTCCCCGTGCACGTCCTATGGCGGTGGGGCTTTCATGCCTGGTGCTCTTGGCTGCGATTCCGTACATCTACTGGGATCGATTCGCTCCGCCTTCGGTGACGGTGCTCGATGTGGGCCAGGCGGATGCGATTCTTATCCGCCAGGGCGACGCATTAGCACTCGTCGACTGCGGGCTCGATGAGCGCGTGGTAGCGGCGTTGGTTCGCAATAATGTGCACCATATCGATGCCGTCTTTGTGACGCATTGGGATGAGGATCACTGGGGTGGTCTACCTGCCGTGCTCGAACAGTTTTCGGTCGGAACGATTGCCGTGGCGGCGGATGCGCTGGAGGATGCTCCTGCCGAGGTATTGAATCGACCTGGCGTTGAGTATCGGCAGGTGCGCCGTGGGGATACGGTCGACATCGGCTCATTTTGTGCCCGCGTGATGTGGCCGTTCGAGTCCGTAGATGGCGAGGGAAATGAGGACTCGCTTGTCCTGCTACTCTCTTATGTTCAGGAAGGCAAGAGCCTGCGTATGCTCCTCACTGGTGATGCCGAGCTCGACCAAGAACGGGAATTCGTGCAGGAGGTGGGGGATATCGATGTCCTTAAACTTGGGCATCACGGCTCCAAGGTTTCAGTCGATGGTGAGTTGCTGGATGTCCTGAGACCCGAGCTTTCCCTCGCGAGCGCCGGCAAGGGGAATCGATACGGTCATCCGTCGGATGCCTGCATCGATGCCGTTCAGGAAGCGGGCGGTGCGTTCGCATGCACCATCGAACACGGCGACATTACCGTCACGCCAACTGCGAATGGCTTTGCGATGCGATGCCAGCGACCGTGACGACGTCGTTGGCGTGTGGTGGGCCCCTGGGCTAGAATGGCACGGAACGAATGCGAAGGTCTGCGGGAGGGGAGCGCGATGTCCGAAACCGGTCTGTTGCCGGCATATCTGATCGTCGGTACCGACGGAGTCAAACGCGACCATGCTGTCTCACGTATGAAGGCGCGTCTGGAAAAGACGGGCATGGTCGAATTCAACCTCGACGAGCGCGATATGACCAAAGACCCCGATATCGAGTCGATTATCGGATCGCTCAACACCTTTCCCATGGGCAGCGAGTTTCGCCTGGTAATCCTTGACGGCTGCTCAAAACTCGCCAAAGCGATCTCCGAGCCGCTTGTCGACTATCTGGCGAGTCCCAGCCCCACGACGGTTTGCCTTATCATCGCCGACTCGCTTGCCAAGAACACGCGCCTGTATAAGGCGATCGCCAAGATCGACAAGAAGGCCGTGATCGATTGCTCCGGCACAAAGCGTTGGGAGCTTCCGCGCCGCGTGCAGCAGATGGCGACGCAGCACGGCAAGTCGATCTCGACGGCGGCCGCCGAGGAACTCGTCTCGCGTTCGGGTGAAAACACTCGCATGCTCGATAACGACTTGGCTAAGCTTGCCCAGATGGTCGAGGCACCGCAAATTGAGCTTGCCGACGTTGAGCGCTGGATTGTACGTACGGCCGAGGTTCAACCCTGGGACTTTCTCAATGCGGTCTCGGCCCGTGACATGCGCCGCTCGCTCGAGCTCTTCAATCTACTTCCCGCCAAGAGCTACGTGTGGACTTACACATTGCTGTGCGGCCGCATTCGCGAGCTTATCGTTGCCAAAGCGCTCGATGCGCGCGGACAGGGTCGTGAGCTGGCCGCAACGCTCAAGCTCCAGTCCTGGCAGGTCAAGAATCACCTGACCTGGGCACGTCGCTTTTCGATGGCAGAGCTCGTCGCAGCGCTCGAGGGGGCGTTCGATGTGGAGCTCGCGCTCAAGGGTTCGGCCGATTCTCAGACCGCGCTTTTGCTCTGGATTACGAACATCTTGAGAAAATCGTGATGATACCTGCCTATTTGACAAATTCGTTCTATCCCTTTGAGGGGGAGCGTGCTATAGTAGGCGCTTGCATGACCTCACCGTGTCTCAGAGGTGTCATACATTTTTTGCAAGGAACTCGAAAGGAACTCCAGAAGTGGCAAACATCAAGTCTCAGAAGAAGCGTATCCGCACCAATGAGGCAGCTCGCATGCGTAACAAGGCTGTCAAGTCCGAGCTCAAGACGCTGACCAAGCACGTCCAGTCCGCCGTCGCCGAGGGCGACGCCGAGAAGGCCCAGGCTGCCCTTAAGACCGTCACCAAGCGTCTCGATATGGCTGCTGCCAAGCATGTTATCCACAAGAACCAGGCTTCCAACCGCAAGTCCGGTCTTGCCAAGCTCGTGAACAGCATCAACGCCTAAGTTGTAAATTTCACACCAAACAGATTACGCGCATAAATGGAGCCTGTTTTATGGAACAGGCTCCATTTTTTGTACCGCTCGGGTAAGATAGTCCGCATGAATACTTCAATTGACATTTCCCACATCCGCAACTTCTCAATCGTTGCGCACATCGACCATGGCAAGTCCACGATCAGTGACCGTATCCTCGAACTCACCCATACAGTCGACGAACGCGACATGGAGTCGCAGTTGCTCGACACCATGGATATCGAGCGCGAGCGCGGCATCACGATCAAGTCCAATGCCGTTCGCGTGTCCTATGACGCCGACGATGGCGAGACGTATCAGTTCAATCTGATCGATACGCCGGGCCACGTGGACTTTACCTATGAGGTCTCGCGCTCGCTGGCAGCCTGTGAGGGCGCGGTGCTCGTTGTCGACGCCACGCAGGGCGTTGAGGCGCAGACCGTCTCTAACGCGACGCTGGCCATGAACGCCAATCTGGACATTGTGCCGGCCATCAACAAGATCGACCTGCCCTCGGCTCATCCCGACGAGGTTAAGACCGAGATCGAGGATGACCTGGCGATCCCTGCCGATGATGCCGTGTGTGTCTCGGGCAAGACCGGCGAGGGCATCCACGATCTGCTGGAGTCCATTGTCTTTTTGATCTCTCCGCCCAAGGGCGATGCGAACGCGCCGCTCAAGGCACTCATTCTGGATTCATACTTCGACGAGTATCGTGGCGTCGTCGCCACGGTGCGCATCTTTGACGGCTCCATCAAAAAGGGCGATACCCTGCGCATGATGCAGGCCAAGGGCGACTTCTTGGTCGACGGCGTGGGCGTCAAGCGCCCTGCCGAGACGCCGGTCGATGCTCTGACTGTTGGCGAGGTTGGCTATGTGGTCACGGGTCTGAAGGACCCCGAGGCTGTGCGCGTGGGCGATACCCTTACGTGGGCTTCGAACCCCTGCCCCGAGCCGCTGCCGGGGTACCGCGAGGCCAAGCCCATGGTCTACACAGGCCTGTTCCCCATCGACAACAAGGACTACGAGAACCTGCGTGACGCGCTCGATAAGCTGCACGTCAACGACCCGTCGTTGGTGTGGGAGCCCGAGACCTCGGTGGCGCTCGGCTTTGGCTTCCGCGTGGGCTTCCTGGGCCTGCTGCTGGGCAGCAGCGGCGCGGGCTTCCTGCTCTTTCTGCTGGGCGGCGCGGTAGCGGTCAACATCGGTTTGCTGCACACGGTTAAAGCTGCGGGTGCGGCGGGTGTTATTGGCGGCAAGCTGCTGTGCACGACGGCGGGCAGCTTCGTACTCATCCTGATTCAACGCACTGCCTGTTTTCACAGTACGCCCGGTGTTCACCGTGCGCGGCGCGTCACCAGCATGGTAGACATTGCGCGGCGCATCGCCGGTGTTTACCCTGCGGATCTCGCTCATAACGTTCCTCCCTTTTATTCAAACGATGGGAACTGGTCTTTCATCTTATTCGGTTACGGCACACCCGCAAAAGGCAGTGCCTGCCCCTTTATCGGGTGCAGGCCGCGCGGGCATCATCCAGTGCGGCAACGGTATCGGGGTCCAGTGGGTTGCCTTTTTCGCGCACAAAGGCAATGCTTTGTTCCAGTGCATGGCACAGCGCCAGGTCCAGGTTCTGCATTTCCTCGGCACGCAGCGCCTCCACACCGGGGTAATCCCGTTCGGCACTGGTCATATCCGCCATGTAAATAATCTTGTCCAACAGGCTCATGTTCTGTTTGCCGGTGGTATGGCACTCAATGGCAGATAAAATTTCCGGGTCCGTCACACCCCACTGTGTCTGGCACAAAACCGAGGCTGCGTACCCATGCCACACCGGCGCAGGGCGCTTGGCGGCATTTTTAGCTATTATAGCATTGTCAGCAAAAATCTGCAACATCTCTGCCTTGGGCAGTTCTTTCGCGCTGTCGTGCAAAAGTGCCGCTAATGCGGCCTTTTCCTCATCCGCGCCATAGCGTTTTGCCAGCTTGACTGCCATTTTTTTTACATTTATGGTGTGCTTGTAACGCTTTTCGCTCAAACGGCTTTTTACCAGCGCTTTTGCTTCGTCCACTGTCATCAAGATCCGCATCCTTTCCCTATTTTATTGTACCCTATCTATGGCTTCAAATCAGCTTGCCGTACAGCCCGTTCCGGTGTATCACATCCGCCACCGGCGGGGGCAGCAGCTCTTTCAGCCGGGCAGGGGGATACTTTCCTGCGCGGATATCGCTGGAGGCACACTCCAGCACCGGGGCATCCGCAAACATGATCTTCCCGCCTGCTTCTTCCAGCTTTTGGGCTGCTGCACGCAGAGCGTCGCCATCGCCGGGTTCCCGGCTTTGCACCACCAGGGTGACCATAGCCAAAATTTCCCGCCAGCGGTACCATTCATCAAATGTTTCCAGCATATCGCTGCCAATTGTCATATACAGCTGAGCGCCGGGATACTTTTCCTGCAGCATGCTGACGGTATTATAGGTATAGCTGCGGCCCGCGCGGTCCACTTCCCACTGGCTCACCTGCACCTGGGGGCCAAGCGCCTTAAAGCATTCGCACATGGCAAGGCGCAGTTCGCCCGGCGTTGCGCTGGCGTGCTTGTGGGGTGGGATGCCCGCCGGCATAACCAGCACCACATCCGGCTGCACCGCCTGCATGGCGGCCCGCAGGTTGTTCATGTGCCCGACGTGGGGCGGGTCAAATGTGCCGCCAAATAGCAGTGCTTTCATCTTACTTTTTCAGCAGTTCCGCATAAGCAGATTCCTTCGGCTTTTTGCGGAACAGCACAAACTTGCGGCCAATCACCTGCACGCACTCTGCATGGATGGCTTCGCACAGGATGTCGGCAGCCTCGCGGGCATCATACTCGCTGTTTTCCAGCACCTTCAGCTTGATCAGCTCGCGGGCTTTGATGCAGTCATCCACGCCCTTGATCAGCGTTTCATCAATTTCGCCCTTGCCGATCTGGAAAACCGGCTCCATGGTGTTGGCCATGCCGCGCAGTGCGGCGCGCTGTTTGCTTGTCAAAGACATTGTTCGCTCCTTATTGTTCAGTCAAAATCAAATCGTTCTATTCAGTTTTTCTTTGCGGCTCATTCGCCCAAAAATGCGGCGAGCCCGGCTTCCAGCTTTTCCATGGCGCGGCCGCGGTGGCTGATGGCGTCTTTTTCGGCATCGGCCAGCTCGGCATAGGTGCGGTGTGCCGTGTTGGGTACCGTGCCGCCGCCGGGCAGGCCGACGGCATCGGGGACAAACAGCGGGTCATACCCAAAACCGTTATCGCCCGCCGGGGTCAGGGCCACACTGCCGGGGCATTCGCCGGTCACAACCAGCTCCCGCCCATCCGGCAGGATCAGGCAGACCGCCGAAACGAACTTGGCGGCGCGCTGTCCCACCGGCACATTCTGCATCTCTGCCATCAGCTTTTCGTTGTTGGCGGCATCGTTGCCGTGCTCACCCGCATAGCGTGCGCTGTACACGCCGGGTGCCCCGTTCAGGGCATCCACGCACAGGCCGGAATCATCCGCCACGGTGGGCAGGCCGGTTGCCTTGCAAAAGGCTTCGGCCTTAATCTTTGCGTTTTCCGCAAAGGTGGTTCCGGTCTCCTCCGGGTCCAGGGTTACACCCAGTTCCCGCAGGCTTTTTACCTCGTGGCCGCAGCGGGTCAGGATGCGGCGCAGCTCTTTCAGCTTGCCCGCATTGTTGGTGGCTGCACAAACGATCATGCCTGTTCCTCCCCTGCCTGCTCCGTTTCCTCTTTTTTATGCTGCGGAACCTCCGGCAGCAGGGCTTCAGCAAAATCGGTGGCGGAGAAGAAGATCAGGTCGTCGATCTTTTCCCCCACGCCCACAAAACGGATGGGCAGGCCCAGCTTTTCGTGCACACCGATGATGCAGCCACCCTTGGGCTGATGGAAGCCGGATTGGCAAATGAAGCTGCCGTTTCACAAATGGAAGCTACAT
>OHBJ01002252.1_pt1 | contig 13078 bp, 6 predicted proteins | sample 1577241 | NCBI WGS metagenome assembly OHBJ01 (sample SAMEA3541594, study PRJEB24748) | human gut metagenome | biome: human gut; feature: human-associated habitat; material: faeces | place: China | collected 2012
TACCTTTGGTTTTGGGACCATCGCGCTGATCAGTAAGCTTACCAGGGGCTTGAATAGATAAACGCCCTCGGATTGAGGACTTTCCTATTGTACCGTTATTTTTGAGATTTGTCAACCAAAAAACAACCGTTCGCCCTTTTATTTGTACACATGGCACAAACCGACAGCATATATTTGGGTAAAATCACCGCCGGAAGATGGAAAAGCGGCGCGCCGCACAGGTTATGTGCAGCGGCAGATAATTTATGATTTGCGGTTCAGAAACACCTGCGGGTGTTTCCGAACCACTTTTTCACACAAGCAAAAAGGGGCTGCCGCACATTCTGTGCAGCAGCCCCTGCAAAGCCCTTTGGGAAAAGCTTACTTCTCGATGACTTCCTTGGTGTCGCGGGCGATCATCAGCTCCTCGTCGGTAGCAATGACCAGCGTGCGCACCTTTGCGCCCCAAGCGGTGATCTCGCACACATCGCCAACCCGGAAAAAGACCTTCCACAGATATTTGACAGTTTCTTCCAGGCACAAAATAAAGTAACTTATCCGGTATTTGGACAAACAGGAACAGGTATCGGACTGAATGTGTGTAAACGGATTGTAGCTCTTCATGGAGGTGTGATTTCGGCCAAGAATAACCGAGCAGGAGGTACTTCCTTCCGTGTCCTGTTGCCGATGAAAGAGATGCCGACAGAAGAACTTTCGGCTGTAAATGGAATGTCAGAGGAAGATAATTCTGTCGTGACAGAGGATAATTCTTTACAGAAGGCTACGCTGCTGGTGGTTGACGATAACCATGATATGCGTCGTTATATTCGCTCGTTGTTGAAAAATGAATATAAACTGTTGGAAGCTGAAAATGGAGTGGAGGCTATGAAAATAATTGAAAAGCATCAAGTGGATTTAATAGTCAGTGATTTGCTTATGCCGGAGATGGACGGGCTGGAACTTTCGAAAAGAGTGAAAGAGAATCTGGCCACCAGCCACATTCCTTTCCTGATTCTTACAGCTGTACATTCGGAAGAAAATGAGAAAAAATGTTATTCAATAGGGGTAGATGAGTATCTGTGTAAACCGTTTGATGCAGATATATTTAAGTATCGTATTCGGAATATCTTGACTTTGCGTAGAGGATATCAGGAAAGGCTTTCTCAGCCTGCGGTTTTGTCGGATATAAGTGAATTGGGACTGATAGAGGAATCCAGAGACAAGATATTTATGGACAGGGCTATGGAATTGATGAAGCTACATTACGCTGAGGCTGAATATGGACTGGATGCATTTGTGCGCGACATGGGATATAGTAAAACGCTAGTTAATCAGAAAATGCAAAGTCTGGCGGGAATGCCTATCGGCCAGTTTATGAAGAATTTTAGGCTGGATATGGGACGTCAGCTGTTGGAACAGGGAAAGGGAGATGCCAATGTATCGGAAGTGGCTTATGCAGTTGGTTTTAATGACCCCAAATATTTTACGAAATGTTTTAAACAACGTTTTGGATGTTTGCCAAGTTCGTTCAGTCATGCTTAAAGAAAAAGCCGGAACATAAGGTTTGTTCCGGCTAAAAAAAGAAATTTAGAAATGTACCGTTTCACAACGGCGTTTTTATGAGCACTAGGGATTATTTTTGTATAATTCCCGCTGTATTTTCTAGATGTATATTTTCTGCAGCATAATCTGGGCGAGTGTCTCCCCAGTTGACTGTACATCTTTCCATTTGAATATCAGAAGCTGTGTGGAAGAAGAATCCGTAAGTCTTTCCTTTCAGGAAGCCTTCTCCATCGCATGGGCGTTTATCGTATATTCCTCCCTCAAATGTGGTACGTTTGTGAAGGTTGACTTCTACCTGGTCAAAGTAAATCCGGTTCACTTTGTCAATGGTGTCTCCTCCTACGAAGATGCCGTTTTCACTTGTACATTTGATGTTCTGGAAGTAGATGCGGCTTACTTCTCCACAGGCACCTTTCACAGCTCCTTTTGGAAAACGCCATCCGGCATCTTTATGATTACCTACAGCACGTGGATAAGAAGTTACGTAAATCGGCTCTGCTTTTCCCCACCATACGTCAGAAAAGAAGCGGCAGTCTACAATCATATTTGAGAATATGACGTTGGTAACTGTACCTTCATCTCGGTTCTGGATTCCAATACCTCGGTTACTATCCTTGATAATGCAGTTAGTGAATAACACGTTATTGATTTTATCCATGTTTTCCGAACCGATTTTTACGGCGCATGAGCGGGAGGTCATAGTACAGTTGGTTACTACTACATCTTCACAGCTTCCATACTGTTCGAATTCACGTCGGTTCTTCAGACAGATGCAGTCATCTCCTGATTCAATGAAACAGTTGGAGATACGCACGTCTTTAGAATGGTCAATATCAATACCGTCGCCGTTTCGGATTTTCAGGTCATTGAGGATGGTGATACCATCAATCATTGCGTTACGGCAACCTATCAGGTGTACACTCCAGTAAGCGCTGTTACGTACGCTGATATCACGAATTACCAGCTTCTGCACGTTGGTTAAAGTCAGCAGGTGGGGACGCGGATCAAAATCGGTTACGGGTTTCAGTTCGTAAGAATCTTCCAGCTCCTTTCCCATGAAAGCCACTCCGTTACCATCGAGTGTTCCGGTACCGGTTATGGATACATTTTTCAGGTCTTTTCCGCTAATCCACATCATACCCTCTCCACGGTTGGCTCCGAAAGCGCTTTCTGTGTAAATACTTTCATCTGGATTAGCCAGTAGGCGTGAGTTGGGGGCCAAATGCAATTCGATATGCGATGCCAGCTTGAAAGGACCACATAAAAAAGTGCGTCCGGATGGTACGATTACTGTACCTCCACCCGCTTCGGAACAGGCGTTGATAGCCTTTTGTATAGCTAGGGCGTCGTCGGTTTTTCCATCTCCCGTGGCACCGTAGTCCATGATGTTATAAATCCCCGTTTGCTGCGAGTGGCATGCTCCGAGGAAGAAGATGCTAAGTAGTGCAAGAAGAATGTTTTTTGTTTTCATATTTGAATGGGGTTTATGTGTTTATTCTGGTATTTTCACTAAGGAAGGAGGACAATCAGTTGGAGAGTTACCCCAATCTCTGTTGGGGGTGTCATCCATCTTGAATATCATTTCTCCTCCATGTACAATGTCCTTGTGGGAAATGTAATTTTTAGAGTATGGTTTTCCGTTCAGTGTCACACTCTGAATATAGATGTTGTCCTTGGACGCATTCTCTGCCTTGAGGGTAAAAGTCTGTCCGTTCTCCAAGTGTATGACAGCTTTGGGAAAAGAGGGACTAGCTAGTATGTAATAGGGAGAGCCGGGACATACAGGATAAAAACCTAATGAGGCAAAGATATACCAGGCAGACATCTGTCCTGCATCGTCATTACCTGATAGACCACCAGGAGCATTCAGGTATTCAGTTTCCATGATATGACGTACGGCCTGTTGTGTTTTCCAAGGTTCTCCTGCATAGTTGAACATGAATGCTACCTGATGGCAAGGTTCATTTCCATGCCAGTATTTGTGTTCACTGAACATAGAGTCCAGCTTCATAGCAAATTTTTCTTTTCCTCCCATACATTCCATAAGCCCGTATGGGTCATGGGGCACATACCATGTGTAATGGCAAGGAGCGCCTTCTGTGATGAACTTGGTAAACTGGAATGCGTTCTGATCTTTCAAGAATGTACCGTCGGCATGTCTTCCCTGTGCGTATCCGGTTTGCGGATCAATTACATTGCGGTAATTCTGGGTACGTGCAGACAATACGTTGTAATCTTCTTCTTTCTGGAGTAGTTTAGCTACTTGAGAGAGTACAAAGTCATCATAGGCATACTCCAATGTCCGTGATACCTGTTCTTTGGTATGGAAGGCATCGGGAACACTGTCTTCTAATGGAATATAGCCGTATTTCAGATATGACTGCAAGGCACGTCGTCCCATTCCGTTTTTATAATCTTTATCGTCAGCAGGCGATTCAAATGCATTTTTTCGCATAGCTTTGTAAGCTTTCTCTATGTCAAAGTTACGGATGTCTTTTATGCATGCATCGCCAATGGCAGCTATGCAGTGATCTCCAATCATGGCTGCCGTATAACTGTTCCAGCAGGGGAAGATGGGAAGCCAGCCTCCTTGTTCGAACTTGTGGACGAGTGACTGCATCATATGGCCTGCTTTTGTGGGATACAGCAAGTTGATGAGCGGATGTAATGCTCTGTAGGTATCCCACATACTGAAATCCTCATAATATACTTCATCATGTGCCAATTGAAGAATGGAATCCTTCTGAGCAAAAGCTGGATACCGTCCGTCTACGTCATTAAAAGCATGCGGTAAGAAAGATGCACGATAAAAAGCACCATAGAATTTCTGCTTTGCTTCTTTGTCCGGACTTTCCACCTGGATAGCTGCCAGATGTTTTTCCCAGATATCTGTTAGTCTTTGGTGTGTACGGTCGAAATCCCAGTGAGCGATTTCTTTCTGCAGATTTTTTTCAGCTCCTTTTCTATCGGTAAATGAAGAAGCTGCTTTAATTAATATTTGTTCGTTACTTTCTACTTGAAAGCATATATAGATACCGATATTTTTTTCATTTCTAATTTGAGTCTGCCGAGGGAATATACTATCTTCTCGGAAGGTACCGAAGTCACATAACTCATTTTGATAGTCTATGATAAAATGGCCGCTGTATCCGGCAGGTTCTCCCCATCCTTGATAAATGCGGTGTACAGGATTGTATCCGTAGATACGTTTTTGAAGGGTATCAATTTCAATATATCCTTCTCCTTCATCGCTGTTGGGATTTACGACGAGGTAAGCTTTTCCTTCCTTTTGGTAGGTAAAGCGGAAAATTGCCGACCGTGAGCAGCCTGTCATTTCGGCTTGAAGATGTTCGTCAGGCAGTGAAACGGAATAATAGGAAGGGGTAGCGATTTCCTGATCATGCGAAAACCGTGTACCTCTTTTTTCGGGTGTACAGCGTAATGATTCGAATAATGGCATTAATGTCATGGAACCATAATCCTGAGTACATCCTCCTACAATCCAATGTGAATTACGAAAACCTTGGAACAAGGAGTCACGGTAGTAGTAAGGGGCAATACATTTTTGTTCGGTGTCTTGCGTTTGTGGTGTCCAGAAGTTCATTCCATTGGGCTCCAGTACGGCTGGTAGTGTTTGGCCATATTCCTCTGTGTGTTTGCCAAACATGCCGGCTGTATGAGTGATACTGGCGGCTGTGCCAACTCTTGTGTCAATGTACGACAAAGAGCTTTCGGTTGTTTGACCGTTAGCACATGATATAACCAATGGAGTAATTACTCCACAAATCAGAAATTTGAATAATGTCGGAAGAAATGTTTTCATGGATCTTAAAACTACGTGGTTGCAATTCTTTTATTTGTAAAAGTAAGAAAATGCAATTTTATATTACGGGTTTAAGATGATTGTTTGTATTTGATCTGTGAGTTTACAAATATTGGTGAGAGAATTTCTCTCACCAATATTTGTTATGTAGAAAAATTAGTTATGATATTCAGGATATCCCGGATTTTGTTCCCAGTTCGGGTTGGTATTCAGCATATCTCTGTGCAACGGGAAGATACGACGTGTTTTGTCGAAATTTGCTGTCGGGAAGTCATGATAATGAGGGAAGTATTCATCTTCGAAATGACCGAAACGAATCATATCATTTCTACGCCAGTTTTCATCAAAGAACTCACGTCCTCGTTCATCATACAATTCATCAAGATTGACACTTGTTACTTCTTCTGCATGTACATATCTGCGGATTTCGTTGAACAAACTTACAGGTGTGTCTTGAGGTCTTTCAGTAGATACTCCACCACGTAACAACGCTTCTGCCTTAGTCAGCAAAATATCTGCATAGCGGAAAATAGGATAGTCATTTGACTGGTTTCTGCTGTTTTTGAAATCGTCATCGATGACGAAGAATTTCACAGAACGGTATCCTTGGTTATATCCTTCGATGTCATCACCTACTCCTAACTGAACGTCATTAGGAGTGTCCAGTGTAATACTTTTGGTAAGTACAATTTGATTTCCGTTAGGATCTAGTGCTGGTTCTGTTGTTGGTTCATAAGTTTCTGGATTGTACACATACACAGGGCCTCTAAGGATACTTTTTATTCGGTCGCCTGCTTTGCTTGCATCTTCAAACAGTTCTGCAAACTCTGGAGTCATAGTGATATAACCACCCGCAGAACTACTCAGTTTCATACCATAGTAACTGAGTTCTACATCTCCGGCCTTTTTCCAAGTACGTGCACGTCCATGCTGCATACCAGTAGCAGTGTAAGTATCGTATGGCATTGCATAGATAAAGTCTTCTACGTGAGATCCGTTGTCCGGACCAAACTTCTTTTGGTAAGACATGGAACCAAGGCTGAATCCACCATTGGTAATGATATCGTCACAATATTTGATACAATCGTTCAGTTTCTCATTAGTAGCTGTAGCAGCATCATACTTGTCTACAGAAGCTGCTGTATAGACAGCCCAATTGATATACAATTTAACCAACAAGGCTTCTGCCATCCATTTAGTCGGTTTCCCATAAGTATTGGCGCTTACTTCATCGGTGAGTTGTGGAATGATTTCCAACAATTCTTTTTCGATGAATTTAGCGACATCAGCACGTGGTGAACGGTCAATCAATTCGCCATCGCTAGGCAGATGGTCAAGAATTGGAGCATCTCCCCAGCAGTCCATCATAATAAAATGAAAGAACGCACGCATGGCACGAGCAGGAGCTATGATTTCACCAGCTTCATCACCTCCTAAATCTCGGATGATGGTATTAGCTTTTGTACAGCCGCCGGTGAGAGTACCCATCCAGTCGATTGTGGCATCTTCTGCTGTAAAATCATGAAGGCTAGGGTGTGCATACGCACCACTGTCATACCATCCACCACCATATGATACGGCTGTGTATTCATCACTTGACAAAGACATTGCTTCCATGTAGCGGCGGCCGAAACAGTCGCGCATCTGGAAATATACGTCGGCCATTTTAGCCTCTACAGCAATTTCATTGTCTGTTGGGTATTCGGTATATTGAGATTCAACCTTTACATCCAAATCCGTACAACCGGAAATTAGAGCGGCTGCACAAATGGAGAATAAATATTTTATATTTGCTTTCATAATTCTGTTTTCTATATTAATAAATTAGAAATTAATCTTTACACCCACCATTGTAGTGCGAGTGTGTGGATAAACGCTCCAGCGGTAGTCGATACCTGGATCAATGCCACCCATGTTTACTTCTGGGTCAAGTCCTTTGTAACCAGTGATTGTGAACAGATTGTTGCAAGTTACATACAGTTGCAGATTTTGTAACCATCCGTTGAAATTCTTAAATGTATAACCCAAAGAAAGAGTGCTCAAGCGGAGGTAAGAACCATTCTCAATGAAACGGTCTGACGGAAGACTTGCTGAGGTAGTCGGATTGTCAAGGAACTCTTTCAGTACATTCTTACCACCGGCCAGCATTTCAGGGCTCATGTAGTTGGCACGTGTACCGTTGTAAATATCGTTTCCGAAAACTCCGGTAAAGAATACAGTTGCATTCCAGTTTTTGTAGTTGAATGTGTTGTTCCATCCGAAGTTCAGTTTCGGCTGTGCACATCCAGTAATAGTACGGTCTTTGTAGCCTGGCTGTTCTGTAGTCTCACCTGTACGTTCACCAGTATTTTCATCTCTTACGTAATAAGTAGCCTTGCCTGCGTCATTAAAACCTGCAAATTCGTAAGTAAAGAATGTTCCGAGAGGTTCACCTTCAATGATACGTTGGGTGTAACCTTCTGATGAAACACCTGCTACCATCGGGTCACCTTGTGTAAATACACCTACTTCAAATTTATCGTTAGACAGTCTGTTTACGGTATTTTTGTTGTGTGAAAGAGTCACAGTTGTATTCCATGTGAAGTTCTTAGTTTGAACAGGAACAGCGTTGATAGATACTTCGATACCTTGATTGGTAATTTCACCTACGTTGGCTGCAATGTCACCAAATGGGTAAAGGTTTGTAGAAACCGGATAGTTCCAGATCAAATCTTTAGTCTTTTTATTGTAGAATTCGATTGTACCGCTAAGACGTCCATTAAGAAGTCCGTAGTCAAGTCCTACGTTAAACATACCTGTAGTTTCCCATTTCAAATCAGGGTTTGCATTTTTGGTCGCTGCCAGTGTACGCCATTGTTTTCCGTTGTAATCAAAGAAGCCGGATGCTCCGTAAGTAGCGATAGCTGTGTAAGCTCCAAAACCTAAAGCATTACCACTGACACCATAACCTAAACGGAATTTCAAGTTGTCGAACAAGTTCTGATTTTTCATAAAGTTTTCTTCAGTGATGTTCCATGCTACACTGACAGAAGGGAAAGTACCCCATTGATTATTTTTGCCAAATACAGAAGAACCATCTCGACGAACTGTAGCCTGAATCATGTATTTGCTATTGAAAGAATAGCTGGCACGACCATAGAATGAAATGTTACGGATAGTTTCTTTGGTTCCGCTTTGTACTGCCGGTATACCGTCGATGGTGCTGGCGTATGTCAGCTGGTTCCATTTTAATACGTCATCATAGAAATCGTGTACAGTCAGTCCGAATCCATCGTTCGACATCTTTTCTTCCCAGGAATAACCGGCCATTACTGACAGTTTGTGAATGTCATTGATAGTGGTATCATAGTTACCAAAGGTTTCAAAGATATGTTCGTGTCCGAAGTATGTGTTACGAGTAGCACGTCCATTGTATGCACTGATACCTTCCAGCTGGGTATTGTGGCTGTCATAAGCACTGTAGGTACTTTGGTTGTTGGTGAATGAGTAGTTTACATTCCATTTCAATCCTTCGATGATTTCCAAACTTGCTTTGCCCAGCAACTGTGTATTCTTGTACATTGTTTCGGATGTATTTTCATAAATCAGAGACAATGGGTTGTAATTTTTTGAGCCAGAACCTGTTGTCCATGAACCATCTTCGTTTCTTACTGGGAGCATCGGTGAGAAGTAATTCATTGCATCCAACACAGAGGCACCTTCGTTGTTCATTGGCACACCGATTGCTTTACCATATCTGGCATTTACACCAGCAGAAAGTTCCAAACGATCTTTCAGTACTTTTGTTGTTACTAAAGAACGGACATTTAATCTGTCCATGCTAGAGCCTGTAATCACACCTTCACGGTCTTGATAGTTGATGCTGGCCATGTAAGTAGTTTTACCGGCACCACCATTGATTGAGAGGTTATGATTGGTGCTGATAGCTGTGCGAAGCACTTCGTCTTGCCAGTTGGTGTTTGCACCCATATCATTAGCCAAAGTTGCTCCTGTAGCTTCTGCATAAGCACGCAAATCATCTGCGCTTGCCATATCCAGGGTGTTGAGAATATTATCGAAGGCTACGTAGCCACTATAGCTTACATTGGTACGTTCTGCTCCATGTTTACCTTTCTTGGTATTGATGATGATTACACCGTTGGCTGCTTTTGAACCATAGATGGCAGTTGCAGTAGCATCGCGGAGTACATCGATACTTTCGATGTCGTCAGGAGCCACCATAGAGATGTCTACACCCGGAATACCATCGATTACATAATAAGGCTGCATGGCCTGACCAGTACGTAAAGATGAAGAACCACGCAATGTGATGCTCGGAGAACCGTTCGGGTCACCGGTGGTAGTGATAGTCAATCCAGCCACTTTACCCTGCAGCATGCTGGCTGCATCAGAGAATACACCAACATTTAACTGGTCTGCTTTTACAGTAGTAATAGAACTGGTAACGTCTTTACGAGCCATGCTACCATAACCGATAACAACTACTTCGTCTAATGTTTCTGTATCTTCTTTCAGGGTTACATTGACTTTTGCACCGTTTACTACAACTTCTTGCGATAAGAAACCGATGTAGGAAAATACAAGTGTCTTACCCTTTGCTACTCGGAGAGTATAGTTACCGTCCAAATCGGTCACAGTTCCATTAGTAGTACCTTTTTCAACCACGTTTACACCAATCAGTGGTTCACCAGATGTACTTTGCACATTTCCTGTAACAGTGAGCTGCGCAAATGCCCATGAAACATTCATCAGAAAAAGAGCCATAAACAAAGCGAATGGCCTTAGTCTTGCATTTTTCAATTGTACTTTACACATAAACTTAGATTTTTTAAAGGTTAGTTTTTATCAGATCTTGATATAAATTCTTTTACGATGGAGGATGTATCCGGTCAGTCCCATAACTGAACAGAATAATAGCGAGTAGACAAGAGACGCCAGATATTCATCAGAAATAATCATAGTAATGGCATGATAAATGGCATCTTTTATTTCCCATTGAGAGAAGATGATGGCTACCACTTCACTCAGTACGTAAAGGAACAAAGGGTTCATCCCGAAAACCAGGAAGAAGGTCCATCCTTTATTGATGTTCTTTACGTCTATTACATACATAAGCAATGCCAATAGCAGAGAACCCCAGCCACATGTGACTAAAACGAAGGTGGTAGACCATACCCGTTTGTTAATCGGCATCCAAATGGAAAGTACATAGCCGATGACCAGCATCATTACAGCTGCAGTAATGAGCTTGACAATCCGTTTGTTTACAGAAATCTTTTCCAGCAACAATCTGCCACACATAAATCCGATGAGCGTGTGGGCTACGGCAGACAATGTGCCGGCAAGGCCTTCCGGATCAATTGGACTTTTTTTGTAAAGATGGGCTTCACCAAATATGCCTCTGTCGATGACCGCAAGCAAATTGGTGTCATCACAGGCATAGCCATTTCCTGTCAGAAGTAAGATGGAATAGGCAAGTAGTAATCCACCGCAAATCCATGGGAGATACTTATGATTGATATAAATGACCATAAGCGATACGATGCCGTAGCATAGGCCAATTCGTTGCAATACACCTGGGATGCGCAGAGTGTCGATGGGGAAGAAATCTCCATTGCACACATATCCAAACCAGTCAATCGCTAATCCGATTAGGATGATAAGGAATGTACGTCGAACAATCTTTCTGATAACTTCAGAGGTAGGACCGAAATTAAATTTCCGGAGAGAAATGTAGGTGGAAATACCGACCATAAACAGAAAGAACGGGAAGACCAGGTCGCACGGAGTGAGTCCGTTCCATACAGAATGGCGCAACGGTGCGTACGAAACGGGGCCTCCGGCATTGTTTACCAGAATCATGCCGCATACCGTGATGCCGCGTAAGATGTCTAATGACAACAATCGTTTCATGGTGCTTTCTGATTAATGGTTATTCTTGTTATTTATTGGGAAACACTTTATTAAATACTTCTTTTGCTACGCTGACACAGTCACCTTCCCGTTGCGATGCGTACGGATTATGCGCAAGTGTCCAAGGTTCTTCCATGGCATAGTAGTCTAGTTCAACCATTGGTTTACCATCGAGCACATCCTGGAGTGTCTGCCAGTAGGCTGCCCAGCGTTTGTAGTAGAAATCTTTCAGAAGACCGTTCCATTCCTTATGAGCATAGTCGCGAAGACCTCCATCGTTGGCACATACGCGGTTTCCCCATGTGGTAATCTGTACGCGGGCATTCCATTCGTACAAATCTTTTTCCTCCGGAGTAGTTCCGAGATTACGGGCTTGTTCAATCCAGCGTCCTACGCGGAATTCACTTCTTGTACCTAACAGACGGTCTTGTGCCAACAAGATATTCAGGAACTCCTGTGAATGAGCAGCAAAGTTCTTTTTATCGAAACTCTTGAAGTCGGCAATGGTCTGGTTGTAGACGATACGTCCTCTGTCGGAGAGTGACTGACGGACGATGTCTACCAGATCGTATTCAAAATTGTTGTTGCCTTTGTATTTGTCGGCTACTTCCAGCATTAGGCGGGCTGCCGCTTCCGTGCTGGTCGGGTCATAATAGTTCTGCATCTTAGACCAGCTGGATGCCTGGAAGTTATTCAGCCCGGGACGGCCACAGAAAATGGATTCGTGAGGGCCTTGCTGGTTATTGCCAAACGGGCAGTTGTAGATGCCGTCGGCAAGAATGCTCCATGCCTGTGTAATTTTTTCATCCCGTACACCGTAGCGTGCGAAAAGGTAGTCTTTTAACCATTCTTCCTTGGTGAATTTTTCCGGACGCCAGGGAAGTTCGCACATCAGCTCGAACATCACCGGATTGTTTTCGCTACCTTCCATGGTCAGGCCGATACCTTTCAGATGGGCGGCTAATGGATTGTTCTTGGTAAGGTAGAAATTGTTCAGCAACTGGTCCATACGTCCGTGCAGACCCACGTTGCCTCCGAAGTTTTCTATCATACAGAACAGCCAGTCGTGCTGCTCATAACCCTTTTCACGTTTCCAGATAGAAGGAATACCCCACATCGGGCGGCATTCGCTGAACAGGTCCAGAATCAGGATATCTCCGTTGTTCAGATTCTTGATCATCTCCGGGCGCGGGTTTTCAGTCCATCCTTGAATCACCCATGTAGCCTTCGGATTGACATTCTTCATTGCTTTAAGTACGGCTTTTCCGGCTGCATCAAAATCCACGCTTCCTGCATCTTCAAGTTCGTGGAACGGGTCCATAGAGTAATAGTTGGCTTTGCCGAACAGCTTTTCCAGTTCCTTATAATATAAGGAAGCAATTTCGTTGAAGCGTGAGTCGGTTGGAAGCAAAAATGCCGGACGGGTAAATCCGTTCCACAATGCCGGTTCGGTTACGTTCAGTCCCAATTTCTTATTGGCATCATGAGGTACCATACCGGAATAGCCCGGGAATACCGGTTCGATGCCGTATTCGCGCATACGTTTCAGAATCTTCTTCTGCAATGCTTCCTGCTGTGTGTACCAGCTGTCCGGATTGGGACCGCCCCATCCTTCCAGGTTGTTCATGGCCCACCATGCCAAGAAAGCAGGTCCTGCAATGAATTTGTTGATTTCTTCTTTGGTGTAACCTAGCTTTTCGAGCATGTTTTTCCACACGCATTCCTGACCGACTACTGCCAGTGGCAAGTTTATATCCACCATTTTCAGAAGAGTTTCCTGCTTCTGGATTTCGGAAAGCT
>OHBJ01002253.1_pt1 | contig 13070 bp, 10 predicted proteins | sample 1577241 | NCBI WGS metagenome assembly OHBJ01 (sample SAMEA3541594, study PRJEB24748) | human gut metagenome | biome: human gut; feature: human-associated habitat; material: faeces | place: China | collected 2012
ATGCTGTTCGAGGCGGCCTTGAGGCAGGCTTACATTGATTTGGATAAGCCCGATCCGGCCGATGAAAAGTCCTCCTATAGCTGGGATACCCTTCTTTCGCAACTGGCGTTGAACTGTTTCCGGTCGGGCATTCCGGAGGAAGCGGTGGTCAGCAGGGCGCGTTTCCGTCATTTTGCACGCAAACCGTTGGAACTGGTGCGTCAGGTGGTGCGGAATGTGTACAGCCGGCGTCAGGATTTCGGAAGCAAATGCGCTTTGAGCCGTGAGCAGCAATTGTCGGTCCTCATTGCCGAGTTTATGAAAAGACGTTATGAATTTCGCTTTAACGTGCAGACCGGCGAGGCGGAGTTCCGCGAGCGGCATTCCTTCTGCTTCCGCTTTCAGCCGGTGGACAAGCGTGCGCTGAACAGCATCGCCCTGGATGCACAGGCCGAAGGTATCCCCCTGTGGGACAGGGATATCAGCCGCTATGTGTATTCCAATCGTGTGCCGGTGTATAATCCGCTGGAGGATTTTCTGTTCAACCTTCCGGAGTGGGACGGACGCGACCGCATCCGTCCGCTGGCGCAGACCGTACCTTGTGACAATCCGCATTGGCCCGAATTGTTCCATCGCTGGTTTCTGAACATGGTGGCTCATTGGCGGGGGATGGACAAGCGCTATGCCAACAGTGTTTCGCCCCTGCTGGTGGGAGCGCAGGGAACGCGCAAGTCCACCTTTTGCCGCAGCATCATGCCGCCTTCCGAATGTTCCTACTATACGGACAGCCTCGATTTCTCACGCAAGAAAGATGTCGAACTAAGCCTGAATCGCTTCGCGTTGATCAACATTGACGAGTTCGACCAGGTGAGCGCCACACAACAGGGATTCTTGAAGCACATCCTGCAAAAGCCGGTGGTGAATGCGCGCCGGCCTTACGGCACATCGGTGGTGGAGATGCGCCGCTATGCTTCGTTCATTGCCACCAGTAACCACAAGGATTTGCTGACCGATCCTTCGGGCAGCCGCCGCTTCATCTGCATTGAGGTGAAGGGGGTGATTGATACCTCGCGTCCCATAGACTACGATCAGTTGTATGCACAGGCCATGCACGAGCTGGCGCACGGTGAGCGTTACTGGTTTAATGATGCGGACGAGTATGTCATGACGGAGGCGAACCGCGAATTTCAGCAATATTCTCCTGAAGAGCAGTTCCTTTTCCGTTATTTCCGCATGGCGGAAGCGGGGGAAGAGGGCGAGTGGATGGCGCCTGCCGAAATATTGAAGATATTGCATCAGGAAGTGGATATTCCATTGAACGCCAAGAGGGTGGCGGCATTCGGACGAATTTTGAGGAAACAGGGTATTCCTTCACGGCATACACGTAAAGGCACTGTGTATCAGCTGGTAAGGGCATGATGAGGTCCGGAGGCGGCGGTGTGACAGATAAAAGTCCGTCACACCATCCGTCACACCATCTGTCACAGTGGTAAACTATTGTCGCACAATGTGTTGCATGCGGCTGTGACAGTGTGACGGATATTACCAGTTAAATTCATTTGTGTAGTAGTCGAATGACGGCTCTTCGCTGATGCCTCTCTGGCGGAACAGAAGGCGGATGGTCTGTTGGTCCTGTGGTGAAAAAGGGCGTTCCTTGCGGAAGCACCGGTAATACTGGCTTCTGCCCAGGTGGTTGATGATCATATTGCGCAGCAGGCTGCCTTCTTTGTAGGGCACATTGTCCAGCAGGTGGGTGACTCCCCATGCCATCCGCACTTTGTCGGTGGAACGGAACAGTTCACATTCTTCACCCTCCTTGGGATAACGGAGCGGGTTTACCACTTTGAGAAATAGATGTTCATCCGTATCCTGCAGGGCGGCAGTTCGTCTCAGGCAGTTTTGGGAACGGGGGCATGTGGCGTTAAGGCAGCGTGCGAAGTCTTTGGGCGCAAAGGGAAATTGCGGTTGTTTTTCCATGTTTCTTTTGTTTCTTTTGTTCAAAGTACAAATTTAATGAAAAACACTGGACCTGAAGAATAAAAGCGCTTCATTTGTTTCATGAACTCCCTGTTTTTTTGTAATTGTTTTATGTGAGCCATTTGGGGGACTGATTCTTTTTATTTCTGCAAAATTTCGTATTCTCTTAGCAAAAAAATATTCTATCGTTTTCCCATATTGAATAAAATGCGTATATTTGCACGCAATAAAATCTAAACGCATAAAGCCCTATGTCATTTATTGCAGATAAAATCGTAATGGACGGATTAACCTACGACGATGTATTGTTGATCCCTGCCTATTCTGAAGTTTTACCAAAAACAGTCGAACTCACGACTAAGTTCTCACGCAACATCGAGTTGAAAGTTCCCTTTGTGACTGCCGCTATGGATACGGTTACGGAAGCGAAAATGGCCATTGCCATTGCCCGTGAAGGGGGGATCGGTGTGATTCACAAAAACATGTCTATTGAAGAACAGGCACGTCAGGTAGCTATAGTGAAACGTGCGGAAAACGGTATGATTTATGATCCCGTAACTATCAAGAGAGGATCTACTGTGAGAGATGCACTTGCGTTGATGTCTGAATATAGAATCGGCGGTATCCCTGTAGTAGACGATGAAAGATATTTGGTAGGTATTGTGACGAACCGTGACCTTCGTTTTGAGAAGGATATGGACAAACGTATTGATGAGGTAATGACGAAGGAGAACATTGTGACTACCAACCAGTCCACTGACATGGAGGCTGCTTCGCAGATTCTGCAAGAACATAAGATTGAAAAATTGCCTGTGGTAGATAAGGACGGTAAACTGGTAGGTCTTATTACCTATAAAGATATTACAAAAGCAAAGGATAAACCGATGGCTTGCAAGGATGCCAAAGGCCGTTTGCGCGTAGCTGCCGGTGTAGGTGTGACTGCCGATACATTGGATCGTATGCAGGCTTTGGTGGATGCCGGTGCGGATGCTATCGTTATTGATACTGCCCATGGACATTCCATGTATGTGATTGAAAAATTGAAAGAGGCCAAGAAACGCTTCCCGAATATTGATATTGTGGTAGGTAATATCGCTACGGGCGAAGCCGCCAAGATGCTGGTGGAAGCCGGTGCGGACGGGGTGAAAGTAGGGATCGGTCCGGGATCTATCTGTACTACCCGTGTGGTTGCCGGTGTGGGTGTTCCTCAGCTTTCTGCCGTATATGATGTTGCCAAAGCACTGAAAGGCACCGGCATACCTTTGATTGCCGACGGTGGTCTGCGTTATTCGGGAGATGTAGTGAAGGCTTTGGCTGCCGGTGGGTACAGTGTGATGATTGGTTCGCTGGTTGCCGGAACGGAAGAGTCACCGGGTGATACAATTATCTTCAACGGACGTAAATTCAAGTCTTATCGGGGCATGGGTTCTTTGGAAGCGATGGAGAATGGCTCGAAAGACCGTTATTTCCAGAGTGGAACTGCTGATGTGAAGAAACTGGTTCCGGAAGGTATTGCAGCCCGTGTTCCTTATAAAGGTACTTTGTATGAAGTAATCTATCAGTTGGTAGGCGGTCTTCGTGCAGGTATGGGATACTGTGGCGCTGCCAATATAGAGCAGTTGCACGATGCCAAATTTACCCGCATCACGAATGCAGGTGTCCTGGAAAGTCATCCGCATGATGTCGCTATAACCAGTGAGGCTCCTAACTATAGCCGTCCTCAATAAAAACTTATAAATGATGCCGCGTAGAGTTGTCGGTATTCTGTCGCTTCTCCTTGTGTTCGCGTTCAAAATGCGGGCGCAAGGAGAAGTTGTGTTATCTATTGGTGGAGAACCGGTAAAACGCACTGAATTTGAATACTATTTTCGTAAAAGCCATAAGCGTACTCCGGATTCTTTTCTATCTTCTTTTATCAACTATAAATTAAAAGTACGCTATGCTCATGATACGGGAATTGATACTTTATCGGCATTCCGCAGGCAGATGGCTTGGTATCGTGGTAAGCTGCTGAAAAAATATCTGGTGGATGCTGAGAAGGAAGAGCAGACAGTTCGTCAGCTATACCTGCGAAGTGAGCAACGCCTACAGGCGAATGATTGGATAAGAATAGCTCATATCAGTAAATACCTGCCTCAGAATGTCGGTCGTCAAGATGAATTGAGGGTATTGCAGCAAATGGATTCTGTTTATGCAGCATTGCAGGGAGGTGCGGATTTTTCTGCGTTGGCTTGCCGGTATTCAGATGATACGACTTGTAAGAATATGGGAGGGCTGTTACCTTGGATGCCTGTGAATAAAAATATGCAAGAATGGATAGATAAACTGGCTTCTCTGGAAAAGAATAAGATTTCAGCTCCTTTTTATTCTCCTATGGGAATTCATATTATAAAATGGATAGACCGCAAGCCTGGAATTAGTTTTGAAGAGAAACGGGAACAATTATTGAATTATCTGGAGAAAAATGGTAATCGTACCTGGCAGGAACTTTCTGCCGGGCAGAGAGAAAGGCTGGCATTTCAGGTGCAGGAATTACATGATGGGTTACTTGCAGCCTGTTTATCGCAAAAATATCAGTCGGGTGATGGAACTTGGCAGGAAAGTGACTTGGAGCGTTTTTTCAAACAGCATAAATCGGATTATTCTTGGGATTTGCCGCACTACCGTGGAGCAGTGATTCATTGTAAGGATAAAAAGATGGCTTCCGCCATTAAGAAACAACTGAAAAGAAAGCCGGTATCCCAATGGGAAGATGTATTGCATAGACTGATTGGAAACGCTTCTTTTCCCAAAGCTCGTATAGAAACAGGTGTCTTTCAGATAGGAACCAATAGATATATTGATAAGCTGGTTTTTAAATGTGGTGACTTTCAGCCCGATCCCGCTTTGCCTTATGTTTTTGTGATGGGAAAGAAACTGAAAAAAGGTCCGGAGAGTTATGAGGACGTAAAGGATGCGGTTATCAAAGATTATCAGGCTGTTTATCAGGATGCCTGGTTGAAAGATTTGAAGCGGAAATATAAGGTTGAAATTAACCAAGAGGTTTTAAAAACAGTTAATAATAACGGAAGTAATTAATTATTGCAGTATCTTCGTTCACTATTTTAATGTTATATGAATATCGTGAAAAACTGGGGAGTGTTACTTGTTATTGCGGGTGTTTTGTCGGGGTGCGGTCCGGAGCACGACCATAAGGGAAAAACTCCTTTAGTGGAAGTAGCCGGTGAATATCTCTATAAAGAAGACTTGCAGGCTGCACTTCCTTTTAATATTTCAAAAGATGATAGTGTCTTGTTTGCCGAACACTATATAAGGAATTGGGTGGAAGATGTGCTGCTTTTTGATAAGGCGGAAGGGAATATTCCTGATAACGCGAAGATTGCCAAACTGGTGGAGAACTATCGCAGGGCGTTGATTATGCATACGTATCAGGAGGAACTGGTTAATCAGAAATTGGCAAATGAGATAAGTGATGAGGAAATCAGCGCTTATTATGAGAAAAATAAGGAGCTGTTTCATACGGAACATCCTTTTGTGAAAGGATTGTTTATAAAAGTACCTCTCCATTCTCAGGATTTAGCGAGTGTGCGCAAGTGGTATAAGAAGAATAACCAGGATGCTATTGAGAATTTGGAAAAATACAGCTTACGTAATGCGGTAAGCTATGATTACTTTTATGACCGATGGCTGCCATTGTCCGATATTGCTGTCAAGATTCCTTTGAAAGCGCTTGATACGGATGAGAATTATTTGGACAAGAACCGGAATATAGAAGTAAAAGACACAGCGTTTTGCTATTTTCTGCATGTGGAAGAATTCTTGGGTAAGGATGAACAGAGGCCGTTGGATTTTGCAAGAAAAGAAATTAAGGAGATTTTAATAAACCTGAAGCGGGTTGATTTTATAAATAAAGTCAAAGAAGAGTTATACCAACGTGCTTCAGATAGGAACAAGATTAATTACTATTATTTGAATTCAAATGAATAAATTGATGTGTACCAAAGTTTATGCACTGGTGTTGATGCTGTTTGCTGCCGTTTCTGTATACGGGCAGGACAATGTGATAGACGAGGTTGTATGGGTAGTAGGTGACGAGGCCATTCTTAAATCGGATGTAGAGAATGAGCGTCTGAATGCCCAGTATGAAGGTCGTAAGTTTGATGGTGATCCGTATTGTATTATTCCGGAACAGCTTGCCATTCAGAAATTATTTCTTCATCAGGCTGCTATTGATAGTATTGAGGTTTCCGAACAGGAAATTATCAGTGATGTGGAAAGACGTACAAATTGGCTGATTGATCAGATTGGTTCTAAGGAAAAAGTAGAAGAATATTATAATAAGACTTCTACACAAATACGCGAAATGCTCCGCGAGAATATACGTGATGGAAAAACGGTACAGAAAATGCAGCAGCAGATTGTGGGGGATATCAAGATTACTCCAGCCGAAGTCCGTCGTTATTTCAAGGATCTTCCTCAAGACAGTATTCCTTTTATTCCTACTCAGGTAGAAGTGCAGATCATTACTATGGAACCTAAGATTCCGCAGGAAGAAATTGAGCGTGTGAAGAAGACTTTGCGTGACTATACGGAACGTGTTACTTCCGGTGAAATAGCTTTCTCTACTTTGGCGCGTCTGTATTCGGAAGATGAAGGTTCACGCCGTCGTGGTGGTGAACTCGGATTTATGGGCAGGGCTGAGTTGGTACCTGAATATGCGAATGTGGCATTCAATCTGCAAGACCCTAACAAGGTATCCAAGATTGTGGAGTCTGAATTTGGCTTCCATATTATCCAGTTGATCGAAAAACGTGGTGACCGTATCAATACCCGCCATATCTTGTTAAAACCGAAAGTGGATGAAAAAGATCTGGAAGCAGCTTTGTTACGTTTGGATTCTATTGCCAATGATATCCGTAATGAGAAATTTACTTTTGATGATGCCGCTACTTATATCTCTCACGATAAGGATACGCGTAACAACCATGGTTTGATGGCGAATCCGCAGACTGGTACGGCGCGTTTTGAAATGCAACAATTGGCACAGGTGTCACAAGAGGCTGCAAAGATGGTGGAAGGCATGAATGTGGGGGAAATTTCCAAACCTTTTACCATGATTAATGCAAAAGGAAAGGAAATTTGCGCTATCGTGAAATTGAAAACCCGCTTGAACGGGCATAAGGCAACCATTACGGAAGACTACCAACGCCTGAAAGGCATCGTGATGGAAAAACGCAGTGAAGAAAAACTTGACAAGTGGATCAAGGATAAACAAAAACATACCTATGTGCGTATTAATGAGAAGTGGCAGAAATGTGATTTCAAATATCCAGGTTGGGTAAAGAAATAATGTAGTGTATAAAGTATATGCTTGGAAAAAGAAAGAATACATACTCTTCGGGCAGGCATAGGATACTTGTGGTAAGTGTCCTGTGCCTGTTCGGCTTTTGCTTGCTGGCTCAAGTGAGACCAGCTAAAAAAGGGGAACAGAAACCGGCTAAAAGTAAGGTGTATCTGTTGCATTCGGATGTGTTGAAGAAAAGTCCGTTGAATCCAGACCCGGATGCACAGATTCTGATTGGAAACGTTGCGTTCCGTCACGACAGTGTATATATGTATTGTGACAGTGCTTGTTTCTATGAGAAAACGAATTCGCTGGAAGCTTTTGACAATGTGAAGATGGTGCAGGGGGATACCTTGTTTCTGTATGGGGACTATTTGTTTTATGACGGGAATACCCAGATTGCCCAGGTACGCTATAATGTGCGTATGGAAAACAAGAACACGACTTTGTTGACAGATAGTTTAAACTACGATCGTATTTATAATTTGGGATACTACTTTGATGGCGGGACATTGATGGACGAGGAAAATGTATTGACTTCGGAATGGGGGGAATATAGTCCGGCTACCAAAATATCTGTGTTCAATTATGATGTGAAGTTGGTCAATCCTAAGTTTACTTTGACTTCCGATACATTACGATACAGCACAGCAACCAAAATTGCTAATATCCTTGGCCCGTCTGATATTGTCAGTGATGCTAACCATATTTATTCAGAATTGGGTTTTTATAATACTCAGATAGGGCAGGCAGAATTGTTGGACCGTTCCGTGCTGACCAATGAGGGGAAGCGTTTGATAGGAGACAGTCTGTTTTATGATCGTGTAAAAGGATACGGGGAGGCGTTTGATAATGTGATCATGACAGATACAGTAAACAAGAATATGCTGACTGGTGATTATTGTTATTATAATGAATTGACCAAGTATGCTTTTGCTACTAAAAAAGCGGTAGTAGTGGATTATTCACAAGGTGACAGTTTGTTTATGCATGCCGATACATTGCAAATGTATACCTATTATTTGAATACTGATTCTATGTTCCGGGAAACGCGGGCGTATCATAAAGTGCGTATGTATCGCGCGGATGTGCAGGGGGTATGTGACTCGTTGGTCTTTTCCTCTAAGGATAGTTGCTTGACCATGTATTATGACCCTATACTGTGGAATAACAACCAGCAGTTGTTGGGAGAGAAAATCATGATTTATATGAATGACAGTACGATAGACTGGGCGCATATTCAGAACCAGGCTTTGTCTGTAGAGCAACTGGATTCTACTAGTTATAATCAGGTGACAGGAAAAGAGATGAAGGCTTGGTTTCAAGGCGGTGAGATGCGCAAAGTAGATGTGATCGGTTCGGTTCGTCTGGTATATTATCCGATGGAAAGCGACAGTACGCTGATTGGAATGAATGTTTCTGAAACCAGTCTGCTGAATATGTTTTTGGAGAACCGAAAGATGAAAAAAATGATTATGAGTCCGAAATCGAACGGTACTCTTTATCCTATGCTTCAACGTCCGCCGGAGAAGATGAAGCTGGATAACTTTGTGTGGTTTGATTATATCCGTCCGCTTGATAAAGAGGATATCTTTGAGTGGCGTGGAAAGAAAGCTGGTCAGGAGTTGAAGAAGAGCAATCGGAGTGCTGTTCCTTTGCCCAATCATAATTTATTTAATAAAAAGAAATAGCTATGGGAATGTTTAAGATGGAAAAGCCCCGCCGTTTCAACCATCAATATATTTATGTGGATGAACGGAAGGAGAAGCTGCAGAAACTGGAGGAGAAAGCTAAACGCGATTTGGGTATGCTTCCTCCCAAAGAATTTTCTCCGGAAGATATCCGTGGAAAGTTCGTTGAAGGTACTAAGCATTTAAAACGCAGAAAAGAAAGCGGACGTAAGCCAATGACTTATGGGGCTTTGTTTGTGGCCATTTTGGTTTTGTTGTATATTTTGCATTACCTGGTGACCGGTGAGTTTACTTTTTAATTACGCAAGTTTATAAGATATATGAGCGATATTATCCGTTTGCTGCCGGATTCCGTTGCCAATCAGATAGCAGCGGGAGAGGTGATTCAGCGTCCTGCATCAGTGATTAAAGAATTGGTGGAGAATGCTATCGATGCAGGTGCGCAGCACGTTGATGTGTTGGTTGTGGATGCAGGAAAGACTTCCATTCAGGTGATTGATGATGGAAAAGGTATGTCGGAAACAGATGCACGTTTGTCTTTTGAGCGCCATGCGACTTCTAAAATTCGTGAAGCTGCTGATTTATTTGCTTTGCATACCATGGGATTTCGTGGAGAGGCTTTGGCTTCTATTGCCGCTGTGGCTCAGGTGGAGCTTCGTACTCGTATGGAAGGGGAGGAATTGGGAACGATGTTGACGATATCCGGTTCCAAGGTAGAGGGACAGGAAGCGGTTTCGTGCCCGAAAGGTAGTAGCTTCTGTGTGAAGAATTTATTCTTTAATGTACCGGCGCGTCGTAAGTTCTTGAAATCGAATCAGACGGAGCTGAGTAATATATTGACGGAGTTTGAACGGATTGTATTGGTTAATCCGGAGGTGTCTTTCACTTTGCACCATAATGGGGCGGAACTGTTCAATCTTCCTGCACTTCAGTTGCGCCAACGTATCATGGGAGTTTTCGGAAAGAAAATAAATCAGGAGTTGTTATCGCTGGATGTAGATACTACAATGGTCCGTGTTTCCGGGTTTGTAGGAAAACCTGAAACAGCCCGTAAGAAAGGAGCCCGCCAATATTTTTTTGTAAACGGGCGATATATGCGCCATCCTTATTTTCATAAGGCTATCATGGATGCATACGAGCAGTTAGTTCCCGTGGGTGAGCAAGTATCTTATTTCATTTATTTTGAGGTGAATCCTGCTAATATTGATGTGAACATACATCCTACTAAAACAGAGATAAAGTTTGAGAACGAGCAAGCCATCTGGCAGATATTGGCGGCTTCCGTGAAAGAAACTCTAGGTAAGTTCAATGCGGTACCTTCTATTGATTTTGACACGGAGGGAATGCCGGATATTCCAGCCTTTGATGCATCTCCATACACTGGTATACAGCCACCAAAGACAACTTATAATCCTGATTATAATCCTTTTAATGTTTCGGCTGCTCCTCCCTCCTCTTATTCAAAACCTAGTAAGGACTGGGAACAACTGTATGCGGGGCTGGAACGTCATGCTTCTTCTCAAAACTTTCATCCTGACGAGAATGATTATAGGGCGGAAGAGACTTCTCCTGCGGAGGAAAATCCCGGATTGTATGATCATGTGGAGGACTCTTCAGTCAGTGAGAAATCCGGCCAGCATTATCAGTTTAAAGGACGTTTTATTTTGACTTCTGTAAAGTCCGGGTTAATGATCATTGATCAGCAGCGTGCCCATATCCGTATTTTATATGACAAGTATATAGATCAGATAAGTCGTCGTCAAGGTATTTCTCAAGGAATGTTGTTTCCAGACATTGTACAGTTTCCACTTTCCGAAGTTGCTATTTTGCAGGAAATTATGGAAGACTTGTCTTTCCTAGGATTTGAACTGACTGATTTGGGAGGAGGAAGTTATGCCATAAACGGTGTTCCTGCAGGTATTGAAGGCCTTAACCCGATAGACTTGATCCAAAATATGGTGCACACTGCTATGGAAAAAGGTGGCAAAGTAAAAGAAGAGGTGCAGAGTATTTTGGCATTGACTTTGGCAAAAGCGACGGCAATTGTTCCCGGACAAGTGTTGACGAATGAAGAAATGACTGGTTTGGTGGATGGCTTATTTGCTGTGGCTACCCCTAATTATACTCCGGATGGTAAAACGGTTCTTTCTGTGATTAATGAAGATGATTTGGAAAAGCTGTTTAAATAATTTGCTAATGTGCTGATTTGCCAATGTGCTGCGCTATGTCCACATGGCAATTGACACATTGGCATATTGATGCATTGTTACGTTATAAAGAACGTGAAGATTCTTGAACTAAATAAAAACAAATTCAATACACCGTTATTCTTTGGCAGGACTTTTGTACTTTTGAAAACTCATTTGCCGTAGAAAGTTTTTTTGAGTAAGGACTTTGGGCAGACAATAAACTATTATATGAAAATAACATTACTTAGCTTGGTCCTGTGCCTGTTTTGTTCTTTGAATATGGCGGCACAAGGAAGTGACATAGGTAGTAATCCTGAGGATACCACCATTCATCAACTTTCAAAAAAAGAATTAAGACGCCAGAAGGTGGCTAAGCGCAATATACATTATAATATATTGGGAGGACCGAGTTATACTCCGGATTTTGGTGCGTTAATAGGAGGTAGTGCTCTTGTTACATTTCGTATGAATCCATCGGATACCTTGCAGAAACGTTCTGTGTTGCCGATGGCTGTTGCGGTAATGTTCGAGGGGGGATTGCGACTCGTGGTCGGCATACAGAAATGCCGCAAGTCTATCTTGTATTCTTCCGGCAACTCCACACCATCATAACGATGGGCATACTGATTGTTCCAATCGGGATAAAGACCAAACGCGGGATTGTCGAGCTGTTCATTGGAAATCAGCCGCTGCAAGGCAACAGAATCCACCGCCCTCATTTTCTTGTCGATAGGTGCCTGTCGAGCCAACAAGTCCTGCCCTGCCACGGGCAGACTCAACATGGCCAAAGCCACTACCATCCCTGTTTTGAGTCTCTTGAATTTAAAAAACATAATTTATTATTAAGTCACATTCTCTTTTCAGATTTCATCTGCAGCATACAACATATCCCACGCGGAAGAGTGATACTCGAAAATCTCCTCAGGCTTGAAGAAACGGGCTAACTCCACAGTTGCGTTTTCCAAGGAGTCGGACGTATGCACGATATTCTGCTGGTTGCTCACGCAATAATCTCCACGAATCGTACCGGGCAATGCCTGCCGACCGTTTGTGGCACCCGCCATCGCACGCACCACGCTTACGGCTTCTTTCCCCTCGAAACAACACGCTATTATCGGAGTAACCATCATGGAATCTTTCAGCAACTTAAAAAAGGGCTTACCGCTCAGATGGGCATAATGTTCATCAAGTAGCTCATCCGTAAGCTGCATCATCTTCATTCCGACCAACCTTAGTCCTCTTTGTTCAAAACGTTTCAGAACTTCACCAATCAATCCGCGCTGCACAGCACTGGGTTTCAACAAGACCAAGGTTTTTTCCATGTATTTCGATTCTTTTTAGATGTTTACTGCAGTGTTCTTTTAACACTCACATCCGCAAAGATAAAGTTTTCATCACATAACTACAAGGAAATTAACAGTTTTTTCGCCTATCGGCCTTCCTTTTTAAGATATTGCCCCCCAATTTATATGGTCTTTCCTTAATTTCTTTAACTGTCTCCAAAGGATTTCATTCTTTGTCGCGGCACAATGGGGATCTTCTTCCAAAACCTTTTCAGCAGTATCACGTGCCAGTTGCAGTATCTGCCCGTCACGCGCCAGGTCGGCTAACTTCAAATCAAACGACACGCCACTTTGTTGCGTCCCTTCCAAATCTCCGGGGCCACGCAGTTTCAAGTCTGCTTCGGCTATTTCAAAGCCGTCGTTGGTCTCTGTCATAATCTGGATTCGTTTCCGTGTATCGGCGCTCAACTGGAACTTGGTCACGAGAAAACAATAAGACTGGTCGGCACCCCGTCCGACCCGCCCTCGCAACTGATGCAACTGGGCCAGCCCGAAACGCTCGGCGTTCTCTATCACCATCACGGAGGCATTCGGCACATTCACCCCT
>OHBJ01002254.1_pt1 | contig 13066 bp, 9 predicted proteins | sample 1577241 | NCBI WGS metagenome assembly OHBJ01 (sample SAMEA3541594, study PRJEB24748) | human gut metagenome | biome: human gut; feature: human-associated habitat; material: faeces | place: China | collected 2012
ATGAGTCACTGCCATCATGGATGTTCACGTATTAAAGATACCCTCTTGAGAAAAAGAGATTCTGGTGTTATTCTATTCATGGCAGTGTTAATGATGATCCTGTTCGATTGTTATTTTGTGGTGATTTAACAATACTACTTTTAGGGCTCATTATCTACTGCCTTTTTAAGTTAAAGAGAAAACTGTGCCACAGCCTTCTCAGGCCATCGCACAGCGATTTAGTTCAATTTCAGTTGGCGGGTTTGAATATACGTATCAGAAGAAAGTATCCAGCGCAACAGAAAAAACGAAAAACTTTCGCAGAAAATTCTATAAAATTTCTGCATGGTTGGGTCTTTATTTCCTAATTAGATTTATCGTAAGCGTTGCGGCAAAATTCTATCCTCGCCCGTACAATACTTTGGTGTTAGAGATTATTATTTTAGTAATCTATATTGCAGCGGCAACTTGTACTAATCTTTTAATAGACAAAAGCCAAAGGAAATAATTAGTGGTATAAGGAACTGGGAAAGGCACTTCACAGTCGGATTTATCATAAGATAAGATAAATCCGCCCGTGAGGTGCCTTTTTTAAAGACGTTTCCGCAACCATTAGAGGCAGAAGAGGAGCAGTATTACTTGCAGAGGCTGAAAGAGGGCGATGGGCAGGCGCGCGATATTCTGGTGGAGCGTAATCTCCGACTGGTGGCGCATATTGTAAAAAAATACCAGGGCACAGGGGAAGAGACGGAGGATTTGATATCCATCGGGACCATTGGGCTTATCAAGGCTGTGACGACCTTCGACAGCGGGAAGGGGTCAAGGCTTGCAACCTACGCGGCACGGTGTGTGGAGAATGAGCTCCTGATGTACTTCCGCTCCAAAAAGAAAACCGCCCGGGAAACTTCCTATTATGATCCCATCGGCACGGACAAAGAGGGAAATGAAATTCATCTGCTGGACATCATGGAGAGCAGCGAGCGGGACGCGTTTTCCAGGGTCTGTCTGAAAGAGGACAGCCGGAAGCTTTACGCATTGCTCAGGAAAATTTTAACGGAACGGGAACGGACGGTGCTGGTCATGCGCTACGGCCTTTATAATGGGCGGGAATATACCCAGCGAGAGGTGGCGGCGAAGCTTGGAATCTCCCGTTCCTATATCAGCCGGATAGAAAAAAACGCGCTCTTAAAGCTGCGGGAATATTTTCCTGAGGAATGACTTGATTTGTCAAAGATGGTGAATAGTTCTTTTTCATTTAGATGTGTATTAAGCATTACACATGCCGCTGTCACCGGGTCGGCGTCCGTTTTCTCATGTACACAAGTGGAAACAAGCAATGTGAAATGCTGCTCACGTTGTTTTGGAAGCCGGAATATGCCGCCGTGGGCATGTAAAAGCTCCGAAGTAAAACTACTGTTTAATACCCTGCAGACTGTGGCTGTCCTGCAGCGGCCAAGATCCTGTGAAAGAACAATATCTTTCTCCGTCAACTGCGCGCTGATACAGTCGATATTTTTATTGTATAGCGGGGTTATTTGTTCATAATGATGAAAAAAATTCGGGCTGGGCCAGCGATCTGCTTTTATAGACCATGCTGCCTCCTCTGTCTGCCATGCATCGATTTGAAAAACCATCAGCCCGGAGTCCGCCGGTGCAAATACTTTCCACTGGAGGCGTGCAAAGGGCGAGACCGCCCGCCCATGCACACAACCATCTGCCAGACATAACCGTTCTTCATAGTCCTGCAGATATACCCAGTCGAAACACGGCAGCGAACTCTGGATGGAAATAACCGCGCAGGCTACAGGAGCAGTATTGCGCTCCTCTGTTTCCCAGCTCCACGCCTGCATATTTCCATCCGGTGCAAAATCGATCGCGTCGGTATGATTGACCTGTATTGCGATGCCGTTCGGTTCGTGATACAGCAAACCTCCCATTTTTCCGTCGCCCACAGGCAGTCCTTCATAGGGCTTCAGAGCAGGGCGACGGTATACGATATCATGCCGTGCTAGATATTCTGAAACATCAACGAGTGATTTATAGCCGTCGTGATGGATCGCCTTATACATAGCTGCCTCCTGTTTCTGCCGCATCAGCCTTTTATGCCGCCGACATTCATCCCCTGCAGCAACTGCTTCTGCCCAATCAAGAAAAGAATAACCGTGGGGACAAGCGCCAGTACCAGCGCTGCGAACAACGCGCCCCAGTCTGTGGCATATTTTTGAACTTCATACAGGTTTGCCAATCCTAATGGAAGCGTCTGTTTTGTATCATCCGTCAGCATGACCAATGCAACAGGATATTCGTTCCATGCGCTCATCGCAGAGATCATACAGACCGTCACGATACCAGGCTTTGCCATTGGTACAATCACATGCCGCAGTATGCCGACAGGCCCGCAGCCGTCAATCATTGCCGCTTCTTCATAATCACGCGGGATTGAGCGCATAAAGCCTGTCAATAGGAAAATTGCAAACGGAAACTGCATCGTTGCATACAAAACACCGATTGCAGCACGGTTGTTGAGCAAATTAAAGGAATTCATCTGCAGGAACAGCGGAATCATAATATAGGTAGCTTGAATAAAAATTGCCGCCATATATACGGTTAGGATTATCTTGGCACCGAAAAATTTATACCGCACGAGGCAATACGAACAAGGAATTGCACAAACCACTAAAATCACTAATGTTTCCAAAACCACGAACAAGGAGTTCCCGATATTAGCGCCCAAATCGGATTTCTGAATGGCACGCGCAAAGTTATCCCACTCTAAGCCAGAGGGCAAGGAAAAGGGATTGGACAAAAATTCCGTGTTGGTTTTGAATGCGGAATATATATTCCAAATCAGAGGGAAAAGCATGATAATTGCGATAATGATTAGAAGTATACGTGTGCCCCATTTAAAAATCTTCATACGCAGGATGCTTTTCTGGTTGCTAGTCATTTTTTATCCTCCTCCCTGTTCGACAGTCGACGCGAAATCATGGACAGAATGACTGAAATCGTGAGTGAAAATACTGTAATTGCCATCGCATACCCGAAATTGCCGTTCATAAAACCTTGCTCATACATATATTGCAGCAAGACTTTAGAAGCGCCGTTCGGGCCGCCTCCCGTCATCACCTTAGAGAGAGTAAAGCTGAGATTCATCGTACCAGACATGGCCAGAACAAAAGTGATGCCAATGATATCGCTCATGAGCGGGACGGTTATGCTGATAAATTTGCGGAAGCTGGACGCGCCGTCAATCGTAGCCGCCTCATAAATTTCATTGGAAATACCGTCCATTGCCGCCATATGCATGATCATATAGTAGCCGGTAGCCTGCCAAACAAGCGTAACGGCAATACACCATAATGCGGTCTTTGCATCTCCGACCCACGGACGTGCAAGGGTGTCCAACCCAACAAATTTCAAAAGGGAGTTCACAATGCCCATATTCGGGTGGAATACAAATGACCAAATGATACCCACAACCGTTAAAGAAATAATATTAGGAAAGTAGAACACGGTACGGTAAAGTCCCCGTTCCCGCAATTTTGTCTGCGAAAGCATAAAAGCCAATATAAGCGCAAAAACGATTGTGATGACGGGCACAACAGCCAACAATTTGAAAGTGTTGCCCAATGCCTGCAGGAACTTATCATCCTGGAACATATACAGATAGTTTTCGATTCCGATAAATGTGGAATTCATTCCCAGCGCAGTCGAGTCGAATAATGACATCCAAAGTGCGCGCAGTGTAGGAATTACCGTAAACAGCAGTGTCAGTATCAGTGTGGGCAGTACGCATACGCAAATAAATAATACGGGCATCCGCTGTAATCCCGCCTTTTTTTTGCCGGTCATCCTCAGCATAAGGTCTCCTCTCTTTCTAAAATGCCCCGCCAAGGCCGTTGAAAGCCGACTTGGCGGGGCATTTGTCTTTTTCAATACTTAGGGCAGGTGTTATTTTGCCATATTGGAAACTTCTGTGAAAGACGCCTCTACTTTTTCAGCCCACTGCTCAGGTGTCATCGCACCATTCATCACATCCGCAACGGACTGGAACACTTCATCGCGCGGCGTAACTTTGCTGCCTTCGGGGAGCGCCGCAAAGCCAAACACCATGCTGTCGCCCATATTGTAGACATCGTTCATGCTGTAGACACCTTCGGTGACGTAATCCTTGCTCCATTCGGTAGCATTCTTTAATGCATAGATACCGCCAGCCTTTTCAGCGAACAGCTTCACGGATTCTTCAGTATACAGGAAGCGGAGGAATTCCTTCGCCAACTCAGGATTCTTAGCGCCTGCGGGGATGCTGAACTGCTCAACGCTGGTCATGACATAACGTTGGTCGCCAGCGTTCAGCGACGGGGCGGTGGTCAGACCGAATTCGAAACCGTCCGCGCGGGGAGCGTCTTTCATTTCGCCCTCCATCCAGTTGCCGTTCGGGATGAACAGCGCCTTATTCATCATCATATCCGTCTGGCTCTGCGTATGGTTCAGCGCCACGGTTCCTTCCATCAGATAGCCATCAGCGGCGATTTTCTGGATATTGGCGAGAACTTCCATGACTTCCGGAGAGGAGAACGAGCCTTCGACGTAGTTGCTGATATCTGTTGTAGTATCGATGCCGGCTGCGGATGCAATCGCCGGCCACAGCAAAGATTCCATGTAGCCCGGATGGATGCCCGCATAAGTAAACAATGCGATGCCCTTTTCCTTGGCCTTATCGCCAAGTGCAAAAAACTCATCCCACGTTTCCGGAAGCTCCCAGCCATTTTCTTCAAAGAGCGTTTTATTGTAAACCAAGCCCATGGGAGAAGCATTGAACGGCGCCAGGTAGACCTTACCATCGCTGTAAGGCGAGCATTTAGCCGTATTCAAGACACCTTCCAACACCTGCTCTTTCAAAGGGGAAGTGTCTTCCAGGCCAGGGCCTTCGAAGACGTCTGTAATATCAAGCAGCGCATTTTCACGGATCATAGACGAAATTAGCCCGGTGGTGTCATTGTCATTCATAGAAATAAAATCGGGCACGTTGCCGGCCACAATCTGCGGGCGGATGATGTCGCCAATGGTCGGGCTGATCTGCATATTCACAGTTACACCGTAAGTTTCCTCAAAACGATCGACGATTTCTTCCCAGTACTCAGGTCCATAACCGCCTTCGAAAATGGCGATATTCAATTCTTTGTTTTCAAACCCACTGGTGCTTGTATCTTCCGACGAGGAAGAAGGCCCGCTGGATACCGTCGAACTGGACGAGGGAGTCCCGCCGCATCCGGCAAACATTGCAAGACATAAGGAAAGTGCAAGTGCCATGCTCACTAACTTTTTCATGTAATTGATAACCTCCTTTTTGGGATTCTTGGTATGCGTAAAGCAAGAAATGTACATTCCTCTTTGCGATTTTCATTATAAGGCGCGTGCAATATTAAAAACATACATAAAATTCAGACCAACCTGTAAAATATTGACTTTTTAAAAAAGACAGTTTACACTTTATCTAAATAAATGCTTCCTTCTTTTGCTGTTTTGCTGAATTTGACAGGGGGAAATACCGATGAAAAGAAAAAATCGCCGCAACTGCGGAAACAAAACACGCTCCTTGATTCGTCACATAAAAATACAGTATCGTCTGCTTGCGGTGTTCCTGCTAATCTCTCTGCTTCCTACGATTTGTATCGGCATGTATGCTTATCGAGTTTATACGAGGGCCATCAACAGTAAGATCAGTGAATCTGCTTTGCAAACCGTTCGTTCCCTTAATACCAACATGACGATTGAACTGGAAAAATTTCAAGATTACTGCGCGACGCTTTCGGTTGCGGACGCCGTTCAAAACAGTTTGCAGCAAACTTCGGCCGGGCAGGATATTTCAAGGGATATGGTGCTCTCCATCCGTGATCTGTCCGTTAATATTCCATTTCAGTCCATTTATTTAAAAAATCTGCGGATCGTAAGCTTAGACGGTACGCCGATTTACGACCGCGGATATGATGGAATTCCATATGAAAAAAGCGAGCAGCTTTTAGCTGTGATAGACAAAACTGCTCCGAAAGACTCTTTGCAGTTTATCCACACATATCGGTCGCAAGACAAGCTGGTTCTGGGCAGAAAGCTTTACAGCGCAACCTTAGGTGGGGAGCCCGTAGGCTATATTATGGTTTACATCAATGAAGCGTTATTTGAGGAAAAAATCTTTGCCGATGTTACATTCGGCCCCGAATCCAATATTATGCTGGTGGACGAGCATGGTAGCATACTTTCTTCGCAGGATCGCAGTCTGCTTGGAAAAAACATTGCCGATACAGAGCTGTTTGGGGAACTTGAAGCTAATATTGCATTGGGCAAACACACATTCAATATAAATGAAAACGGAAAAAGCGATGTGGTAATCGCAATGTATAACAATAACTTTGGCTGTTATCTCGTCGCCAACATCCCGGGCAGCTACATCACCAAAGAGACCGAGAGCATCAACACAGCCCTTTTCTGGATAGCGGCTGCTCTTATTCTGCTTTCGCTGATTCTAACTTTTATCGTTTATGTCAGTATCGTTTCCCCTATACGAAATATCGTTGCCGCATGCAATATTACATCTGATGAAGATTTAAATGTACACATCAATGACCCCAACAAGGACGAATTGGGCTTTTTGTCCAGGACCATCGACCAGATGGTAGATGAGATTCAGTTGTTGATGGATCGCCGTCAGGCCGACCAGGTTCGGCGGCGGGAATTGGAGTTGGAAGCCCTTCAGTACCAAATCAACCCACATTTTCTGTTTAACACACTCAATTCTTTTCAGTGGTTAGCTGTGATCAACGATGTGCCGGTTGTCGCCGAGGGGATTTCTTCACTAAGTGCTCTCCTGCGCAGCACTATTATGAAGACAGATGAATTTGTTCCCCTATCTGAGGAACTGGAAAATCTTTCAAATTATTTTACCGTTCAAAAAATACGTTACGGCAACTCCTTTGATGTCTGCTACGAGATAGATTCAAAAACAAAGTCTCAACTCTTGCCTCGATTCGTACTACAGCCTCTTGCGGAAAATGCAATCATACATGGAACCGAAAATATGCCGGAATCCATTATGATTACGGTCAGCAGTACGTTGGATGGGCATGGGAATATGGTTATAGAGATTCGTGATAACGGCTGTGGATTCTCAGTATTTCCAGGCACTCGCGGAAAAGAACGTTTCTCTGGGATCGGCGTGAACAATGTGGTCGAGCGGCTTCATATCTGTTATGGCACAGATGACAGGCTGCAGATAAGCAGTCAGCCTGGTAAAGGTACCATTTGTCGTATTACCATCCCATTATTAGACCAGAAGGAGAATGAATAATGTTTAAGATTCTGTTAGTAGACGATGAGCCTATAATCAAAATCGGCGTTCGGAAATTACTTGAAGGTACTGATTATATTATTGCGGGAACCGCCAGCAATGGTTCAGAGGCATTGCTGTTCTTGGAAACAAATAGCGTTGATATCATCCTAACAGATTTAAAAATGCCTGTCATGGATGGCATCGAATTGATCCGCCAGCTACAGGCCATAGCGTTCGAAGGCGCTGTTTTAGTTCTTTCAAACTATTCTGAATTCGAACTCGTTCGAGAGGCTCTCACGGAAGGTGCCGCCGACTATATATTAAAAACAGATATGACACGTGCCCACCTGCTTGAGCACATGGAGAAAATTTCACAGAATCTGTGTTTCCAAAATCAAAAACGTACGGAAGCCGCTCAAATAGCTCTAAAACAAGAGCAAAACACACGAAAACTTTTTCTTTCCGAAATTGAACGGGTTTTATTTACCAGCCACCCAATTTCGTGTGATATTCAAAGCCTGTTGATGGCTGATTGTGATTCAAAAAAGCAATTGGGGCTCCTGCTCATTTCCGCTCCTTTTCCAGATACTTCTGTACAAAATCCATTTTTATCCCAACTACAATCACTTCTGCCGGATATCTTTTCCGAAGTCGGCCCTTTAGAAATAATTTGGACACCCCAAAATCAATTTTTGGTTTTGTTTTTAAAAGTCAATAAACAAGAACTCATACAAAGCAAAACCCGACAGCTGTTGCGACGTGCAGAGTTATATTTTAAAAAGTGTCCTAACGTTTCTTTTGGAACGTGCGATAGTCGTATCCAAGCATTGCGCAACTGTTATAAACAGTGTCAAAACGCACTGCGATATATGTTTTATCTTCCAGAAAAGCACTTGTTTCCTGTCGAGCAATTCTCTGATTTTTCCAATGAAAGCAACGCCCTTTATCATTTTTTTTCAAAAGGGATCATTGAAGCTTTTCGCACCAAATCAGTAGAGGCCTTTCTTACGGAGATAAGGGGGTTCTTCTCGTTATGCTCGCAACATTTTTATGACCCTGACTGGGTTCGTTCTTGCTGCTGTCGCTGTTGTGAACATCTTATGCTTTCCCTGCATACTGCACCGAATGACGATGTCATATCATCATTTGTAACTCAATTGACGGAAGCATTTACTGTTCAAACCTTACAAAGTAAAATGGTCGATATTTTGTCACCATTTCTTTTGAATTCACCATCCATCTCAGTCACAGATAATCAAGAAATCATCCGCGCACTTACATTTATTGATGCTCATTATATGGAACCGATTACACTTGAAGAAATTGCCAAACAGGCAAATTTGAATAAAAGCTATTTATGCCGCCTGTTTAAGCAAGAGACCAATATAAGCGTTTTTGCTTATGTCAACCAAGTGCGTATGAGAAAAGCGGCCCAGTTGTTAGCTTCCAAAAATTCGTCCCTTAGCATCGGAGCTGTAGCATCTGAGGTTGGAATTGATGACGCCTTTTATTTCGCCCGCAAATTTAAAGAATTTTTCGGGAAGTCACCGCGTGAGTATCGGAAAGACGTCGCAGCGGGCACATTATAAAACGTACCCGCTGCGACGTCTCTATAAAGATTAATTTGTTGATTCCGGCTTATAGTAAAGTGCAACTTCACGCAAACTGGGATCGGTCTGTCCTTGACTATTAGCAGATGTATCAGGCTGGAGCGATGTGATCACAAGACGAATTTTTTCTGCGGAGCAATCCTCAAAGGTTAATTCACAGGACGTACCAATCGTCCCCTCATAGGAATAAAACGTTGTAAAAGTGTCGCCCTCAGCCTTTTGCAGTTCAATGCCGGCGATCCGCTCGGTGGCCCAGCCTGCCACAATGTTTTCATCCAGCACGAGTGTATTAAATGTCTTTTCTCCCTGCAAGTCAAACTCAAGCCAGATGGGCAAAACCGAATCTTTAGCTGCCCAGCGGGACGAATCCGTGTTCAAACCATCATTAACTAATTCAGCTGGGAAACGTTGATGTACACTACTGGAGGTAACTGGAACATTCAAAAGAAAGTTCTCTGAAGGATCCGGTTCTGGAGGAATTGGCGGATCTAGCGTCTCAGCCGGCGCATAATACAACTCTGCCTCCACAATGCTAGGGTCTGTTTCCCCTTGCCCATGTTCTGTACTATCTGGTGTCAGTCCAGTTATATTGAGTCGTAAATTCGATGTAGTGATTGGGTCAAAAACAATAGTTTTATGGTCGCCTAATTCACCATTGTAAGTATGAACTGTTGTGTAAGCGCCATCTGCAGAAGGTATTTGTAATTCTAATGAGGCGATACGCGGTCCGGCCCATCCGCTTACGATATTTTCCGTCAAAATCAGCTTATTAATTGTAACATCTTCATTCCAGCTAAAATCAATCCAAATGGGCAATTCGGAATTCTGCGCGGCCCAACGGGAATTCTGAGTATAAATACCATCCGCAATGTTGGTCACTGGAAAACTCGGATGAGAATTATTAGTTGTAATTGTGGCTTGCATAGCAAAATTAGTCGGAGTTGTTTGTTCACCTTGCTGATATTCATGTACACCGATATCGGGTGCTGCCCCATAATAGAGCGGTGTGCCGTAAAAGTCTCGGTCGCCCATTTGCGGCACGTAAATTCCAGCGTCAATCAAAGGTGAATCCGCTTGGAGTTTATAGCCATCCCATATGGTAGCACCACTTAAAATCCCCGCTGAATTTTTCTGAGGTGCCTGTCCTGGATTGAGCATCAATGGATTTTCTGTTATCTTGTTGGGGTCATTGGGTTCATAAGGAGAGTGTTGTCCACTTGCTTCATAAAAGCAATTGTTACTGAATTCTACCTGTCCTAAATTTCCGAGATAACGATTGGTATCGTGCCAAACTGTCGTTGTTGTTTCACTCTTATTATAAAACACATTATTGTAAAAGTATGTCATTGATTTAAAAGGATCCCGATGCATAAATTTTGTGCGCGCGCCATCATAGATAATTACATTGTTCAAAAAATAAGTCGGTGTGGTGCAGGCAGTAAGGAAATATTTAATGATGAAGTCACCACCGTCGTCACTGATATTATACCGGATGATATCATTATCATTTTTGCCCATATACAGCATCCAGCCGCAAGGGTTATTGTGCGAATAGTTAAATTGATACACTACATTTTTCAACGCAGAATCCATATCATATGGACTTCCATCTGCGTTTGTGGAGGGGCCATTATATACTTCATTAAACTGGAAAACAGCATTTTCTGACTTCCACGGATAGAGCGCCACTGTTGGACGGAACGAAGGATATCTTTTCAGAAAGCCATCCACAACATTATATTCTACAACAGCGTTCATCGCATCGCACAGGTCAATCCCACCTTGTCCAATATCTTCCATGTAGTTGTGTCCAATATAGATGTCCCTCATCCAAAGGTTATTCGGCCCAATCGCCGCTTGATAATTTCCGCGCACCATATCCACATATCCAGTAATGCCCAAAAGATCCACTTTGCGAATGGTATTATTCGCAATCCTCAAATCCCGGAATGAGGTATTAGGGCGAATTGTACTTCCAATCACGTTGAAAATAATGCCGCCTGTAAATGTATCATTCCAATCATTGGGGCCGTCTACATCATGAATATAGCAGTTTTCGATATAAATATGATCCATGATACCGTCAGCATCATCTTCCAACTGGTCCCCGTCTACAATCAATAGGATTCCATTTCGTGTCTTGTCCTTATTGGGATAGGAGTTATCGCCTTGTGGTCTCTGCAATACAATGTCTGTATCAAAATCATCATCGTTGGTAATTTCGAGGTTTCGTATCTCCCAGTATTCTTGATTCCGCAGATGTACGGCGCCAGAATAATTGAATCCCCGGTCCACACCCATTCCATTAATAACAGGGAGAGCCTCGCCCCCATATTTGTCAATTTTAATAGGCGCACCTTCCACCCCAGAGCCTTTTGGCCAGAGCCATTCTCCATTCCAAACACTTCCCGACTTGAGCAGAATTTGGTCGCCCGGTTGGAATGTAGTAGCCGTTACTTTTGTCAAACTCTTCCAGGCCTGTTCTGGTGAAGTACCCGGATTGTTATCATCTCCATCCTCGGCATCTACATAATAGACGATCCCGCTTGTAGCTGCATCTTCTTCGGCAAAAACGATTGAAAACGGTGTGAACAATGTCAATACTATCAGTAGCGAAAGCAGACCAGATAGCGTTCTTTTCATAATACTCCAACTCCCTTTACGTGATTTGAATTTTGTTCCACAAAGGCTCGCAAATCCGGACAGAATATTCTGTGCGCAATGCTTGAAGATACAACTCCAACTTTTCTGTTGCCAAGATGTCTCTAATGCGGTTTTTCACCTCCTCATAAGCCATGACCTGTTCCTTGTCTTTTTCCGTTATTTTCAGCAGATAATACCCTTGTTGCGTTTCAATTATTTCTGATATCTCTCCTATCTCTAATTGTGAACACGCTGCATAAATTGTGCTCAATCCATGAATATCTGCTTTTTGGGACAGCGATGTAAACTGGAACCTTTCTTCTTCACCAGATGTAGCATATCGGGTGCAGGCATTTTCAAAGCTCATCCCCTCTCGAATAGCTCTTTGCGCTTCCTGTATTAACTGATAGGCTGAAGCATGACTGCCTTCTACCAGCAGTCCAGATACATGTGTATTGCCCGAAGTCGTAAACTGATTCAGATTCTCTCCATAAAATTCCTGTGCTGCTTCCTCTATCAGCGGATCCTCATCAATCAAATTTTCTTCCAAAGAATTGCGTAGATTGCTAATGAGGTGGCGATAATAATTTTCAAATGAGTACTCAATCGGACCATACATGACGCTATTCATCGAAACCGATGATTCTCGCTGTTTATTGAACCCTTTCCATTCTTTCTTTAAAGTCCGTAAATCAATGTTCTCAATTAAATCTCTTTCTTGAGCAGCTCGAAGCACTACACAGTTATCAATTAATGTGTCTAGTGCCCGATTCCGTGCGCAGTCCAGCGGTGTCTGACCATCGTATTCTGTACTCCAAAATGCATCGTCAAAAACAGTACAGCCATAATTTTGCGTATAATATACAGTCACAGCACTTTTTTGCTGCTGGAGGAATTCCTGCCATTCATCAGAAAATATTTCTTGTGTGCCGATAACAAGTACTGGAGTTCGGTAAGGCAGTGAAATCTCCCATCCGATGCATAATAAGGCAAGCAGTAATATAATCATTGCAAGAAAGACTTTGTTCTTTTTTATCATCCATTTCATCATTTTCTATCCCCACTGCATAAAACTCAAAAATATCCCCCAAATTTTTCTTCATCAATTTATTATCGACATTTTTTGTACGAAAATGACATGGAAATAATTTACCTTGGCCTGTATTATTTTGACTTTTCCGCAAGACTTTCGTCTTTTGGGACAAAAAAGCAATCTTTATTTTGGCAAAATATATATTTTATGATGTGGCACGTTTTTCCTTGTCAAACATCTTTAAGTCTAATTGTTACGTCTCGTTTTGTTTCTCCGTACCAAAATGGAAAACATTTTGTCGACCAGTTAATACAAAAGTTTTAATATTCATTTACAGCATTGTATAATATTCCATTGCATTTGTTCTCCGCCTGTTTTCCCACACTTCAAAGTGAAGATGATTGCCCGTGGAGTTACCTTGAAGTTCCGCCAGAAGGTTGTTCCGGGCGACACACTTCTCTTCAAGGTCGACCT
>OHBJ01002258.1_pt1 | contig 13051 bp, 15 predicted proteins | sample 1577241 | NCBI WGS metagenome assembly OHBJ01 (sample SAMEA3541594, study PRJEB24748) | human gut metagenome | biome: human gut; feature: human-associated habitat; material: faeces | place: China | collected 2012
CATATCATTGAGTTTAATTTTGAATCTCAAACGCTGAGCAATACTTTTGAATGGTGTGCACCTGAGTGTTCGGAAGAGATTGACAACCTGCAGGATATTCCCCTTGAGGTTGTTTCTCAGTGGATTAAGAAATTCGAGGAAAAAATAGCACCAGAATACAAAAAATTCAGACACGAGGATGTGTCTGTTTCGGTAAAGTCTGAGATTGCGGTTAAGGGGCTATATTCGAATATTGTCCCATACATTAAGCGAGATAAGGATGATTCGCTATATCCCACATCGGGGGCTTTTTCGAACGGCTCGACGGCTGTTTCCCGTTAAAGGAATACGAACTCCGCATTGCGGGCGACAACCCGAAAGCGGCGCGCAAACTGCTCGGCAAACGATTCAGACAGACGACATGCGAATAGTCAGCGGAAAATACCGGGGCCGGGCGATCAACCCGCCCAAAAACCTGCGTGCGCGGCCCACGACCGACTTCGCCAAGGAGAACCTTTTCAACGTGCTGGGCAACCTGCTCGATTTCGAGGAGTGCGACGTGCTCGACCTCTTTGCCGGCACGGGGTCGATCAGCTACGAATTCGCTTCGCGCGGCGCTCGCAGCGTCACGGCAGTCGAAATCAACGCCGTGCACTACAACTTCATCCGGCAGACGGCGCGGGAGCTGGGATGCGAAACGATCTATCCGGTCAAGGCCAACGCCTTTCTCTACCTGAAAAGCTGCCCGAAACAGTTCGACATCGTCTTCTCCGACGCCCCGTACGATTTGGAAGGCAGCGGGGAAATCGTCCGGCTGGTGCTGGACAACGGGTTGTTGCGCGAAGGCGGTCTGCTGATCTTCGAACACTCCCGTAACATGGATTTTTCGGATCGAGACGCTTTCTGGCAATTAAGAAGTTACGGCAGCGTGCAATTTTCTTTCTTCAAAAAATAAAGGGAAGTATTGTATTTTCGAAAATTTGTACTACCTTTGCATTCGCAATCAGCAAAAGGTGTGTTAGTTCAGCTGGTTAGAATACGTGCCTGTCACGCACGGGGTCAGGGGTTCGAGTCCCCTACGCACCGCAGGAAAGATTGAACTTCAATCTTTTACATGATTAACACCCACTTTTACACCCAAAAAATGTAAAAGTGGGTGTTTTATTCTATCTATATCTAAAATCATGTAGCTAACGAATGACGAAAGATTATGTCCGCACAAAAACTTTTTCGACGACATTTTTTGCAGGGCACGCCGTGCCATACGGCATCAAACTGGTCGGCAGCAGCATCCACCAGCGCAGGGGCGTCGGTCAGAATGCCCGCTTCGAAATTGTGGGTCGTCGCCGAGCCCAGCACCAGTCAGATTGGCGAAACCTATATAAGCGATCTCGCAATCGAAGATCAGCATTTTGAAATGTACGCGCGGACACAACCTCCGCTCCAACCGGCTCCACAAAAGCGGGTATTTGTCGAAATCGTCGGCGAAGTTGCGTCCCGGCTCTTTGGCATGAATCAACCGCACCTCGACACCACGGCGGATCAATTCCTCCAGCACTTTCAGCAACGGTGCGGAACTGTTGCACTCTTTCACATAAAGATCTTTAATATCGGCCGTGCCGATTCAGAGGTATTGTTTTACTCCGCGAATACGTTCAACCACTTCTGTATAGTGTGCTTCGTTCTGAATATAGCGAATCATAGCGGAATTTTTTGCAAAGGCAGACGTTCGCGCTGGTTGACAGATAGCATATTATATAATTTGTTTAATGCCTCATTGATAACCACCGATGCGTCCATATTCAAAGGAACCATCGAATTGTAAATTTATGAAATTCTCCATTACCCAATCATATTCCCATATCATTTTATGTCCCAACTCCAGTGCAAGATTTTTCACTAAAGTCCAAAATGTCGTACCATGATGAAAGTATTTCAAATGACATAATTCGTCGTACTTGTTTTTGAACAATATTCGCCCGTCGTAATACATCAAACCTCGTCGCCCATTTTGTTGGAAAATGATATAATGATCATGGATGGCCCGCAAATATTCATATTTGCAAGAGAAAGCCAATTCTTGTGTATCATTGTCCCACAATCCATATAGATTACCCTCTCTTGCCAAAGAGTAATCAGGGATCTGCAAGCCGAACGGGCGGTTGTATATTTACATTGGATGTAATGTTTTTTATTACCTCAAATCTCGTCATCTCCATCGCCCCAGTGCGGACGACCATTAATGGTTGTTCCGAAAAGCTTTTTCCAAACATCCTCTCTTTCTTTTTCTCTCTTCCATTTTTCCACCTCGGCTTCATTTCGGGGAATGAAACCGCAACCGGATTCGTAGTCTTTCATAAGTTGTACTCGTATCTGCCAGTATTCCGATGCAAGAATAATATATTGGTGGAGCCACCATGCATTGGCGCGTTCCGGACATTCGATTGCGCGGCGGCGAATTTCCTCGAATCGGGCCTTTATACTGTCGAATTCGCGTGGATAAATCTCAAGATGAACAAGACGCACTCCTGCACCGGGGAACGATATATGGGATATATGGGGTGCAAAACCGGCATCCGGCAGCTGCTCGGTCATTCGCTCCAGCGCTTCCCGAATCCGAACTCGTTGTGTCGGGGTTCTGGGTTTTACGGACTCGAACGTCCAGCAATAGATGATACCACACACATTTGTCTCTATCATCTTTTGGCAAACGATTCCGCAACTCTCGAAGATCGTGTCGAGCTTCGAGTTGACGAACCCGATCATTTGCCTGAATGCCTCCTTCTCCTGTTCCAAAATCTCTTTCATTGGCGTCTGTTTTATTGTTGGCAGTCGGCGATTGTGATCAAATATCAGGTTTTATGCCGAAATATATGGATGTACAACCAATGCAGTCTTTTCCTGTCCCATTTTCATAGGACAGATGTAAATATCCATTTTTATCGCAGAAATTTTCGACAGCCGCAACATGTTCTGCCGTTGGTTCTACACCACAATCGTCAATTAGGAAGCAATGTATCACTCGCTCCAAAGCCGCTTCGTATCCGCACGTGTAGCTATATGCGTACCAGCCCTTCGCTATACCGATCCGCGACTGGGTATTGGGCTGATTGTCGTCCCAAGGCAACAGGTTTCCGTAATTATGTTCCCAAAAATCGCCGTACAAATAGGAGTAAACTCCGATTTCATCTTTTTTTATTCCTTTTTCCAGATGTGCAAGAGCTGTCTCATAGTCACCTGAATTGATAAGCCCGGTATGGACAACTGCGTATTTTTGATCGGCAACTGCTTGCAAATGTTTGACCGCCAAAGGGTATTTTTGTTTGGCAGCAGCTTTCAAATAGCTTTGAGCCCCTTCGGAACTTCCCGCCGATTCATACAACATCCCCAACGTATATTGTGCCGGAGCATAGCCCCCATCGGCACTTTTCATCAACGCACGGATCGCCTGTTCCCATCCGTCGTCTTCTCCATCGCCGACGCGTTCTCGGTAGCATTCGTAATATTCGTAAGCGGCTTCGACATATTTGCTCGCACGGAGAAAACACTGCTCGGCACGCTCAAGATCACGAGGCAATCCGCTTCGTCCTTCTTTGTAGAAGAGACCGAGGTAATAATCGCCCAAAACGTTCCCATGCTCTGCCGCCCGTTTATACCACATTGCTGCTTGTGGCTCATCGAGATGGTCTTCACAAAAATTGCCCACGGTAACTTCGGCTTCGGAGTGTCCTTGTTCTGCCGCTTTGCGAGCCCAGTCGATTCCGTCATACGGTGCTCCGCATTCGGGATTCTTCCAATAATACTGCGCTAGTTCCCATTGCGCTTCTGCCTCTCCGTTCTCGGCGCGTTGTTGTAATATTTCAAATTGCTGGTCCATGTTTACCTAATATATTGTTATCTGCAAGCTGTCAGATTAGATTGGCTTCTATTTCGGCCTCTATCAAGTATGGCCAAGAAAATGAATTTTTTTTCAAGCCGATTTTTTTCAAAACCAGAATAAATCTACCTCTTTTTCGGTATTTTTCGACTTTGTTTTTGCTTTGTTTAACTCCGTATCCGCGACGATAATATACAGCAAGTTTACGACAACTTTCCAAGTGCCCCTGCTCGGCCGATAGAAGATACCATTGGGCGGCTTTGGTATAGTCTTGTGCAACTCCGCATCCTCTTTCATAACAAAGAGCCAATTGATATTGTCCCTCGGCATAGCCCTGCTCTGCGGCTCTGCGATACCACTTTACTGCTTCGGTTTTGTCGCAGTTAAGATGTCCTAATCCATGTTGATAATCGTAGGCCAGCTGCATCTGTACTTTGGCATATCCGTATTCTGCAAGCGAAATATATTGCTCGACAGGCCGCCGTCGGTCATCACGAGTTGACAATGGCCGTCCCTCTATGTCAGGCAATCCCATCATCATTAACACATAATTTACTTTCGGTACTATCTCGTATCCGTATGCTGTGAACCTACGAATACGCAGAAAATGGCCGATAATCTGGTAGAATGTTTCTGGGATAACTTCAAGCCGAATACTACACGAATCTATGAATGATACATCAAGCCGATGCCGTTTCCTTTTAATTATTCGTTCTAATGTTTTCCGAAGCCGTGTTTGCTGTGCGGGTGTATAAGGATTTTCAGTTTCAATCGTCCAGCGAGAAATTACTCCGCAGATATCTGTTCGTTCTTTTGCCCGGCAAACGATTTCGCAATCCTTGCATATCGCATCGAGTTTCGAATCGACCAAACGGATCATTTCTCCGAATCCCGTCCATTCCCTCTTTATCCAATTTGGACGTGGGTCATAGCACATCATCTATAATTCATCCTAATTTTGCCTGCGCCTCCTCATCGCCCAATTCAGCGGCACGGCGATAATATGAATTGGCCCGCTCTGGGTCGACTGCGACACCTAACAAGCCCTGCTCGTAGCATTCGCCCAATTGAAACAGTGCGCCGGGATGGTCTGCCTGCGCCGCCTTGTGATACCATTTGACAGCTTCGACCGCATTCGGAGCCAAGCCGCAATATCCGTTTTCGTGCAATACCCCCAACAGAAACTGTATCGCGCCGGGAGTTTCGAGATTGATCAGTTGGTTCCCTTCTTCGTCCTTAAGTTCTTTGCTCTCTTCTTTGGCGGCGTGGAATCCCTGCTCCGCTGATCGAAGCAACCAGTAGAGCCCCAAGTCATTATTATTGGGATTCACTCGCCAATTGAGATAAACCATGTATTGTGCTTGAGCATGTCCTAACTCTGCGGAACGAAGCAGCCATCTGCTTGCTTCGTTCTCATCCTTCTTCACGTCTTCGCCGTTATGATAGTAAATATGAAGATTGTATGCTGCTGTACTGTCCCCATGTTCCGCAGCCTGTTTCCACCACTTTACGACGGAAGCATAATCCGGGGCTTCCGGCGCGTTGTCGAGGTAATAATAACCCAAATTCCCCATAGCATGACAGTCTCCTGCTTCCGCTGCTTTCTCCCACCAAGCGACAGCCTGCTCGAAATCTTGTGCGACTCCTTCCCCATCGTAATACATACATCCGAGTTCCCGTTGTGCCGGAGCGTTCCCTTGTTCCGCTGCTTTGCGGAACCATTTCGCTGCTGTTTTATAATTTCGAAATCTCTTTTCTCCATTCGCATATTCCCATCCGAGCAGAAACTGCGCTTTGGCATCATCCTGTTCGGCTTGTTTTTTCAAGTGCTGCATATAGATGGGTTCTCTATGTTTCTGCGATTGAACTGGCAATTCGCCGGAATCGGATTTAGCCAACTGCTCCTGCGCCCATGCATCTCCTTCTTTAGCGCGAAGTTTCAATATTTCGAGTTGTCTATCCATCAGTTTTATACACATTTTGCTTTGCCTTAGTTGTTTATCCATAAAGCACAAAATAAAACCGCATCGGTTGACGAAGATGCTCGACAGTCCGATGCGGCTTTCTAAATTATCCGATTTTTACCACATCGAGATAACCTGAGTGACAGGCTCCAGCCCGTTTCAGATCAAGACCATAGATTCGCATAAATGCCATTGCGACATCGTTTCCTCCATTCGATGTTAACGGGTTATAACCCGTCGTCGGAATTTCGACGCTCATTCCTTTCTCAATGCGAATACCGCCCACATTGGCGCTTCGCTTTACTGTTACTCTAAAAAGTGCCATAAAATAATTTAAGTGTTAAGGGTGTTATGAAACGGATTTGTATATCAAAAATCCAATAAGAACTAAAATTAATACAATTAGGATTCCACCTAACAGTAAAATCCACTTCAATATCTTCAAAATAGCCGATAGTGCGGCATTAGATTTTGCAGTATAAACCTGCAATAGATTCAAGCCTGATATTCCTAAACCCAAAATATCATCAGCCCATCCAGCAAGTGGGATAAAATCCGGAATAATATCTATGGGGGATACACTATATAAAACAGCAAGAATCATCCAAAACCAAGCCCAATGTGTATTTGATGAGTTTGATTGTTGTTCCAAATTGCTATTTCCCATACTGTTTTATCGTTTTGCAGCGTAATTCATCTGCCCGTTCAGATGAAATATCTAAATTTATTGCAAGCCTAGCTAATAAGCATAAATCTTTTTCAGTCAATTCGCCATCCGTAAGGCTTTCTTTTACGGCAGAACAATATTCTATCTCTTCTTCAGTCTGGGCAATGTTGGATGCTGTTGTTTCCAATTCTTTTGCGCGTTTTTCACTAATACCGTATTTCAGTCGAATTCGTTCCAACATTCGTCGTTCTTTTTCGTCAATTTTTCCATCATCCTCAAGACAAAACTGCAATTCTTCCAAATAGCGCTGCTCATTTTCAGGCAAGTCTTGATTTATTGCGATTGTAGCTTTAACTTCGCATTGTTGTATATGTTGCTCACAGTACACCTCCTCTTTCTTTTTCTCGATGACAACTGTTGCAGACTCCGATGATTCAGGTGCTTTAGTCAAGGTATCCAACGGAGCAAACTCTACATCAAGACGCCAAGTGATCGATTCTTCTGAACTAAACATCTTCTTTAAATCGTAATTTGCAGACATATTAGCCGCTGTCAAAAAATTGGTGAAATCAGCCTTTAAGGCAATTTCCATTCTTTCATCTAATCGATTAAGTTCATTATTAGATACACAAAATGATGCAGACGTAAATTCGCCTTTCATTCGTTTATTAATCAAAGATTGCCATTCAGGTTCGGTTTTGAGCCATATTGAATCTTTTGGAACATATGGCATATGAGTTACTGTATTATTTATAAATACAGTTTCATACCTATGAGCGAGTTCTTTGTAAAACTTACTTTCATTCACATATTCGCCACCAGCCCCTACGTTATTACTTTGATAGCTACCTTTCACATCGGCCTTGAAAGATTCTTCTCTTTCTTTTTGGGTAAGATATTTTCTATCATGTATTATCTCTATTCTACTCGCTCCTAGAGCCATTAATATTTCTCGTAACTCTCTCAGTTTAGATTCAAATAGTTCTATTTCAGTCTTTTTATTGGCGTATGGGATATAATAATTTGCAATATGAGGATGTTGTATATAGAGACTACCCTCCATCGGAGTAATTGAGAATTTTATACATTCTGGATAATTCTTACGTGGAAGCACATAAAAAAGTTCTGATTGGAGGTATGTAAACTTACTGTCTATTACTATTATTTTTCGATTCTTTGATGGAATATCTCTAAAATTATTTATGTATTGGCCAATTGCCTTTTGCTTATTATTGGCTATTTTTTGTGCATATCCCATAGCTTCTATACGAGATGCTAGCTGCACTGCCTTATAATAATTACCTTGCGAATATTCTTTTTTAAATTCTTCGAAGATTTCTAAAACAAACGATCGTTTAATATTATTACTTATATTTTGTAACCATGTAGCAAACCCGTGAATGATATCGGATTTAACTTCTATCCCGATTGAGAAAGGTGGTAAGTCAAATTCATTATCATTGATATCTGTTATCCGTATTATCTCGGCAAATCCGAGTCTAATTCGCGATACATGTATTGACTTAATCGAAGACCACAATACAGTTATTTTAGGAGTAGAGGAACCTTCTATTCCAACAAAAATTCCTTTGTCTGTTAGAGCGAAAAAAACATAACGTTTATTTAATGATAATTCAGATTCATTATGTACAGAAAGATAGTAAATCGTGTTTCCATAACACTTCAAAACATTATATGCTCTGTCTTTTAATGATGAATCTATATTGGGATACAAATGTAGCCCCTCCTCTTTTTTTTTGAAAAAAGATTGCACAATTAGATCCGGTATGTCAAATAAATCTCCAGCTGAAAATTTTTCTATTAATGGTAGGTGAGTAATCGCATTTACCAAAATGTCATGAATTGCCATATTTCTACGTTTTAAGATATAATCCCAATATAAAAAAGTGCGAACCGAAAGTTTTCAATTTGACAACAGGCACCGCCAAGCACCTTCCCTCAAAATAGAATAACAAGCAGTCCGCACCCATACGGATGTATGCAGACCGTGCTTATTCTTCCCTCGAGGTATGGTCACCTTATAAAGCGACCAACAAAATTGGCGGTTTCGTTGTCTGGGGAATCCTAAGATTCACGTATCTAATATCCTGTCGCAAACCCATCGCAGGTTTGCTCTACAAAAATAAGATAAAATTTGCATAATCCGTAGGGTGCGATTAGTAAATTAGCTGCTTGTCGATTTTTTCATATGGCTTTGACTCTTTCGGTTAATGACAAAAATACAGAAAAGGCGTGTCTGATCATACCGTTGGATACTCCGAATTTTATTTCAAATGTCTAAAAATAGCCTATTCGGTAATATATGACTGAATGATGATAAAAAATATCAAGAGGCAATAATAATACTGAAAATTCCGAGGTGTTAATGCGTTATTTGGATAAATTTGTAGTATTGAAAAAGATGATATGATATCGCAATTCCCCGAAATCACCTCGATGCCTTATGCGGATCGGCTCAATGTAATTCACCGTTTACGCCTGTTACGCAACACGACAGGCGAATTGTCTGCCCATACGGGTATTCAACTCCGAAACAATAGTTTCAGTAAAAAAACTCCATTTATTGCTCGCTGTATTTATAGTGAATTTGGTCGTGAGGTTCAAGAGCGTACTGGGGCCGATCTTGATGAGTTAATGAGGGACTATGATGCCGCCTCCCGTTATTTCAGGACGATTGCCAAGACTCGTCGAGCGCAACCAGAATTCTATCGAGAGGTACTACGTTGTTTGTTTGACGAGGAGTTTGCCTTATCGGACGGTGCAAAACCATATCGTGTTTCAACTCAAGCTATTTCCGGTTTAAACGTAGCAGTTCTTACTTTATTGGTCTTGGATATTCTTCCTTCCTTTCAAGCAAAAGATGGCGATGTAGATTTGAATATGCACCTCGAATACCTTGCGCGTTTACGCGAATATTTTCGTGTATTGTACGATAATAGCCGAATCTTGCAATTCGCACCGTATCTGACAGAGCATTATCAGAAAGCAGTGCAACAAATTCATAATGGAGAACTGTTTACTCGATTGAATTTGATTGCCTTTACACAAGGAATTCTTGTTAATTTGGAAAATAACTATAAACCCAAAATACTTCTGCAAACCAATCAATATGTTAACCGACAAAAAATACACCCTGCTTTAGAGCATGATATATGGGTCGAATGTGATGCATGTGGCGGAATACCTGTGTATTGGCAATTTGAGACTTTAGGGCTTGATTATATCTTGATTCGTAGAGAGTTCGACCAAATAATAAAGCGGGTAGTGGAAACTCGCTATGAGGTATTTTTGTTTCAAAATGAGTCCGAAGTCTCTTTTATATTGATGTGTCAGTCGGAAATAGAGCGCTTGTGTATGGGAAATCCGATTTCCGAACAAGCGTATATGTATGGTGCTTGTAATTTTGATAATTTACAAATACCTCAATCTATCGAATGGTTATTTACTACCAACCGCTATAACGATTTCCCGACAGCTATGATTCGTCTCGTAGAAAGTGATGGGTATAATAACCTCATCGAATCAGTTGTAAGTGAAGGCTGGGCTTTTGTTTGCACGACAGGTAGCTATGAGTATCTTCCGGTAGAACGTGTTATTACGACATTTTATATTTATGTCGAATATGAGAGTATTGAAAAAGAAACAGGAGAACGAGAGATTGTTGCATGGTACAGGATTCCGCGCAAAGGTTTATTGGAAGAGGTCGATATTATCACCCCAATCGCGCATATTCTTCATGATCAGCATACTTATATTTATTTTATTCCAATGAATCAATCATTTGATGTAACCGATAGCAAAACGCGTTCAGCATACGGTATTGAAATTGTGGAACGAATTGATGTAATAATACCTACTGGAAAAGTTATTACTGAATAGCCTCTCCCTTGGCCGATGTGTTTTCATTTTGGATGTTTTACGTTAATTGAATCATACTTATTTGATTTGAGATTTTTAAGAATAACTACTTTTTTCTCAGTTGCTCTGCATCTTGAAGTAACTCGTATGCTTTGCGCTCCTTAACGGTCGCCTGCTCCAACCGTTCAGCCCGCCGCCTTACGGCTTCTTCATATCGTTCGACTTGGTTTCGGACGGTATCGCGAAGGTTTTTATACTGGTCGTCCCAAAATACCGTTTCCAATTCCATCAGCTCCTTTTCTTTGATTTCTCCGCACATCTTCACATAACGGTATTTTAGGTCATTTTCGGCCAACTGCTGATTGCTTACCGAGACCCGGTAAATAAAACCAATAAGGAGGACAATTATTACCGCCATAACGAATATTACCAGCGCGGTTTTCGAGGATTTGATGTCGAGCGTATAGGTATGTCGATGCTCCTGCAGGGGCAGGTTTTCGGGCTTTGCCGCTGCTTCGACAGCTTGCCCCACCTGCTCAATCAATGTATGTGTCTGCCTGTTCTCCTTGTCGATCACCTCCAGTCTCCCAGCCAACTGTGCCAGCAGCGTGTTGTATCTGTCGGTAAATTCCCGCTCCTGCTCGGTTTTTACTCCGGGCAAGGCCGTATGCCGTTGTCGGTGTTCGAGCAGTTGTGTGACCTGCCCCTGCGAGCGCTCTGCGGCCTCTATCAGCCGCTCGATCCGTTCGGTTTGTGCATTGTCTGAATGTATACTGCCGTCGGTTTTTCCCGTCTTGGCGTTTTTAATGGCTTTGACAAGTGTTTCCTTGAGGTCTTCGTACATTTCGATCGAGAGTCCGATCTTATTTTCGTCGTTCATGATTTTTGAGATTTTCTAATTCGGTTACAGTTTTATTTTGGCTCTTCTTTTCTGTTCTTCGAACCTGCGGCGACGTTCCATCGCGGCTATGGCCATTGCTTCGGCCGCGGCATCGAGCAGCGCCGTGATTCGTGCGATATGCTCTTCGGGGCTTTCTCCCGGCTTGCGCTGCAACTGCTCGGCCGACACTCCGCCGGGCGAATTGGCCGGCGGCAGCTGAATACCCCCGGCCTTTCCAAGGTTGACCGATAGTGGCTCTTCGCGCGTACTGCCGCCACTTCTGCCCATGTTGCCGAACAACCCTGCAAATGCCGAACGGTAATTGCCTGCCGCCGCCGAGAGGTTTCCGACAAGCGTTGCCCGGTGTTGGGACTGCTGTTGAATATGGCTGAACCGGTTGTCGAGTTTCGTAAAGCTGAAAGTTCTGTCGATCTTCGAGCCGGAGAACTCGAAGCCGTTTTTCGAGAACAAAACCCCTTGTTTGCGGTCGGTCGAACCGCAATACTTGTATCGCACGCCGATGCCCTGTTCCTTTAATTTACCTTCCAGTTCGTTCCAACTTTTGCACTTGGGCAGACAGCCTTTGATCGCATCGTAGATTTCGTATTTGCTCTTGTCCGGTTCGCGTAGCTGTTCCCGACGCACTTCCTCTTTGCCCGGTGCGAGGTATAGCCCGTATTTCTCGGTCAGCTCCCGGCAGACCTTGGCATTCCGGAGCTTGATGTTCTTGTCCGATATGGTCTGCCCGTTGTTCCCGACCCGGTTGTAGACCAGATGGCAGTGCGGATGGGGCTGGTCGAGATGGCGCACCAATAGGTATTGCGTATCGGTGATGCCCATCTTCTGCATGTACTCCTTTGCGATCTGCGTCATCAGGGCGTCGGTCATCCGCGGAGCGTCCTTGGGTGAGAAAGACAGCGAGATATGCCCGACGGTGTTTTTCAGCCGCGGGTTCAATAAGGTCTGGTCTTTGAAGTCCTGCACTATGTCCGTCACTTCCGGGGGCATGACGCCTTCGGCTTCCAATATCCGGGATTCCTCTTTCATCACATAACCCACCGTCCCCGAAAAGGACGATCCCGATATTACCTTACCGACCATCGCATATCTGCTTCAGGAGTTTTTCGATGGCCGTGACGATCGCCGCATGCCGTACCCTGACAGCCGCCAGACCTTTGGCATTGGCCAGCCGGGTCAGCTGGTTCAGATTTCGGGCAATGCCCTTGAGTTGGGCCATGAAATCCAGCTGTTCGCGGGTGATCCGCGCCCTCACCGTTCCTCGGTCGATCAGCTGGCGCAGGACTTCGGCAGGCGGTTGTCCTGCTTCGCGGCAGAGGGCCGAAAAGCGGAGTTTCCGTTCGGGGCTGAGCCGCGTGCTGACGACGTATTTGCAGATGCGGCCAATACTGACTTTCGGACGTCCGCCCTGTTTGCTGTATGTTTTCTTCGGTGTTTCCATGATAAGTGGTTAAGCATTTTTTGTTCAGACCAGCGGGATTTTACGCCGACCAGCGGGGAAGGCGCAGTTTTCGTCTACGAAAACACAACCTTGCCTTTCTTAAATCTTTACCCCTTTCCGACGCGGTGGTTCAATTTCCGCCGTTTCCGCTTTCAGGGCTTGCAGATTATTCCGAAGAGCCTGAACGGCCTTTGTTTCGGGGGCGTTCTTCTGTGTCGAAGGCTTTTGTGTTCGGTCTTTTATGCGGGCGGTCAGATAGTCATTTACGTCCTTGTGCCCGCTGTAAAAACTGCTTTGGTCGATTAGCTCGCTGCGGGGGCAAAGACGGATCAGATCGGCAGTTGCC
>OHBJ01002259.1_pt1 | contig 13050 bp, 15 predicted proteins | sample 1577241 | NCBI WGS metagenome assembly OHBJ01 (sample SAMEA3541594, study PRJEB24748) | human gut metagenome | biome: human gut; feature: human-associated habitat; material: faeces | place: China | collected 2012
CTCAGACCGCCTTTGGCGGCCAGCTCCCCTATAAAGGGAGCCTTGTGCGGCCCGCCAGAGAGATTTCATCACAGCCCATCCGAGTATAATGGCAGGCTTTTACGAGCCACGAGCATCTGTCATATTATACAATAAAAGTGAATCTGGAGGTGTGACGTCATGTCCGATTCGGCACAACAGGCCAAAGCGCAGAAAAAAGCGTATGACGAGGCGTGCAAGAGGGTTCTTTCAGAGCGGGGCATTATGGCTCATATCCTGAAGGCCTGCACGGAAGAATTCAAGGATTGTGATTTGCAGGATATTGCCCAACGCTATATAGAGAACGCAGTTCGCAGACCGCAGATGGCAGTTCGCTACGGTCCTGTGGACCATAAAAAATGCACGGCCATTGGCCTTGTGCGTAGGGGACGTCCCATCGGGCGGCCCGCTGGGATATTTAACCATACCTATTCTTGTATAATGGCAGGTTTTTATGAACAACTATCTTTCCTCGGACTCGGATGTGGCTTCGCCACAAAAAAACTTATGATTTGATTACGACCATGTGCCGTCTTTCATGAATTCCGACTGTGTACGGGATTCACGGCGGGACGCCCGCCGCTGCTGTCCTTTCTGGAAACCGTTTTACGCCTCCTGGGGTCGGCACTCGATAGGGCGCTTTGGGCGTCCCCTACGAAATCGCGTACAGGCGATGAAGGGCAAAAGACTTACGATGAATGAAAATGGTGATGTCGTTATTCTGAATTTATCGCCGCGTAGCGGCATATGAATCCAATGCGACCGATGGCCTTCGACCTGCGACCAGCGGCCGTTAGGCCTATATACACTTAGAGAAGGGAGTGGCAGAAATGTGTAACTTGAGCGAAGGCATTGAACGGCGTGGAGAATTACGTGGTCGTAAATTAGGTGAAGAAGTAGGTGAAAAACGTGGAGAACTACGTGGCAGGAAAATCGGTGATAAAGCGGGGAGAAAGGCTTTAGGCACTTTGCTCCAGAAACTGATACAGGAAGGCAGGAAAGAAGATGTTGACCGCGTATTGCGGGATGATGAATACCAGGAACAATTGTTGCGTGAATATCATTTGAAATAAGAGGTAACCATTTATGACGGCGCTGTCTTTATTGGATAACGCCGTTTTGCTTTCCTTCGGATTCAGATGCGGCTGCGCCGCGACAGACGCATGATTGTATTACGACCGTGTGCCGTACGTCATAAATTCAGGCTATGCACAGGATCCACGCGGGACGACTTTTAGCCGTCCCCTACGAAATCGCATACAAGCGACGGAAATGAATACAGGTTGCAAAATAAATACACAGCCAGCGGCCCTGTGCGTAGGGGTCGACCTTTAACCTCTCAGACCGCCTTTGGCGGCCAGCTCCCCTATAAAGAGAGCCTTGTGCGGCCCGTTGCGAGATGCGACCACAACCTATCCGAGTATAATGTCAGGCTTTTACGAGCCACGAACCACGAACAACGAGCCACTATTTTTTCGCGAGCCGAGGGTCACTCGAGGCGATGTCGTTATTCTGAGTTTATTGCCGCGTATGTCATTGGGGATGTACACAGGATTCACGCGGGACGCCCGCTACGGCTGTCCGTTCTGGCAACCGTCTTGCGCCTTCCGTTGGTCGGCGCCTTACGGACCAGAAAGGCTTTGGGCGTCCCCTACGGAGGCGGCCGGCGGGCCGTCAGGCCCTAAACTCGATGAACGATGAACGACCTACGACGGACGGCTTTTCTCCGACCGTCAGGCCCTAACATTAAAAGAAAGGCAGGGCTGACTATTGATTTAATTAGTTTGAAATTTTTGGCATTTTCCGTAAAATTTGTAGATTAATAGCCCATATCGTGGTATAATAAGTATCGTTACGACGCACATTTGCCTGCCGTAGCTAAAGCCATAAAAGAAAGAGAATAGATTGGAGTGAAGTTTTATGGTAAAGTTTTCTGAAGAAGCAAAGAGTTTACACGCATCGGATATCCGTGAAATTTTGAAAGTAACAGAAAATCCGGAAATTATTTCCTTCGCCGGTGGCCTTCCTGCACCGGAACTTTTCCCGATTGACGAAATGATGAAGGTCGACGTGGAAATCTTGAAAAAAGAAGGTCGTCAGGCCGTGCAGTACAGCACGACGGAAGGTTATGTGCCCTTGCGTAAACAGATTGCTAAACGCATGAAAACATCTTTCCATACAGACTGCACTTATGAAGATATCATCATCACCGCTGGCTCCCAGCAGGGCCTTTCGCTCCTGGGCCAGCTCTTCCTCAACGAAGGCGACATCGTCCTCGTTGAAAGCCCGACCTACATGGGTGCTACGACGGCTTTTGCCGTTAACTTCCCGAATTTCGTCGAAGTTGAAACGGATGACAAGGGCATGGTTCCGGAAGCCCTGGAAGCAGCTCTCGAAAAATACGGGGACCGCGTCCGCCTGATGTACGTCATCCCGGAATTCCAGAACCCGACGGGCATCACCTGGCCCCTGGAACGCCGCAAAGCCATCATGGACATCATGAACAAACACGACATCCCCATCATTGAAGACGACCCGTATGGCGAACTCCGTTATGAAGGCGAATCGATGCCGACTTTGAAATCCATGGATACTCAGGGCAACGTCATCTTCCTCGGCTCCTTCTCCAAAATCTTTATGCCGGGCCTGCGTATCGGCTGGATGGTCGCCGCTCATGATATCCTGGAAAAGGCTGTCATGCTCAAACAGACCGTCGACTTACAGACGTCGTCCTTCGCACAGCGCCAGGCTTCGTACTACATCGACATGTACGACCTCGACGCCCATGTCAAACAGATCCGCGCCCTCTATGGCAAACGTCGTACCCTCATGTACGATTCCATGAAGAAATACTTCCCTGAAGGCGTTTCCTTCACCTATCCGGAAGGCGGCCTGTTCACGTGGGTTACCTTGCCGGAAGGCCTCGATGCCAAGGCAATGATGCCGGAAGTCATCGAAAAGAAAGTCGCTTACGTACCGGGCGGTGCTTTCTACCCGAACGGCGGCCATGCCAACCACTTCCGCCTGAACTATTCCAACATGCCGGAAGACCGCATCGTCGAAGGCATTAAACGTTTGGCTGAAGTTTTGAAAGAAAAAATCGGTAAATAATTAAATTTTAAGGAAACAAGGCGCTCTCTCGTGAGGGCGTCTTTTCTTTTGCAAATTTTTTTAAAAATTTTTTACAGTCATTCTTTAATTTTTTTTAAGCTGGATATTTACTATTATCAGTCATTCTCGTTATTTACATTTGGTTTATAAAGGTTGTACGAAACGTAACATATTTATAACGCAAACGTTTAATTGCATAAAAGTAATTTTGATGATACTATATACACATAGATAAACGCGTGATGTACATAACCTGAAGGAGTGATTGATATGCATTTTTCCGACTTAGCTATGAATTTGAAAGCCTCTGAAATCCGTGAACTCTTGAAACTGACGACCATGCCGGAAGTCATTTCCTTTGCTGGCGGCCTGCCGGCACCGGAACTCTTCCCGACGGAACAGCTGAAGAAAGTTGACGACGCCGTCCTGACCAAAGAAGGCCGCGAAGCCTTACAGTACGGCACGACCGAAGGGTACAACCCCCTGCGCAAACAGATTGCAGCCCGCATGAAACAGGCTTTCATGGTCGACTGCGATATCGATAACATCACTATTACGTCTGGGTCCCAGCAGGGCCTGTCCATGCTGGCCCAGATTTTCATTAACCCGGGCGACATCGTCCTCGTCGAAAGCCCGACCTACCTCGGCGCCCTCAATGCCTTTAAGCTCTGCAAACCGGAATTCGTCGAAGTGCCGACGGACGAAAAGGGCATTATCCCGGAAGAATTGAAAAAGATTCTGGAAAAATACGGCGACCGCGTCCGCATGATGTACGTCATCCCGGAATTCCAGAACCCGACGGGCATCACTTGGCCCGTAGGACGGCGCAAGGCTTTCATGGACATCATCAACCGCTATGACTTCCCGGTCCTCGAAGACGACCCCTACGGCGAACTGCGCTATGACGGCGACAAGGTACCGTCCCTGAAATCGATGGATACGAAAGGAAATATCATTTTTCTCGGTTCTTTCTCGAAAATCCTTATGCCGGGCCTTCGTATTGCCTGGATGGTAGCCGACCCGGTCATCATCGATAAAGTCGTCAAGCTGAAACAGGCCGTCGACCTCCAGTCGTCGTCCTTCGGCCAGCGTCAGACCTCGTACTACATCGATATGTTCGACCTCGATGAACACGTCGCCAAGATCAAGGCCCTCTATAAGAAACGCCGCGACCTGATGTGCGAATCGATGAAGAAATACTTCCCTGAAGGCATCACCTTTACATACCCCGAAGGCGGCCTGTTCACGTGGGTAACGCTGCCGGAAGGCATGGACGCGAAAGAACTCATGCCGAAAGTCCTGGCTAAGAACGTTGCCTACGTGCCGGGCGGTCCCTTCTACCCCCACGGCGGCAATGCCAACCACTTCCGCCTGAACTACTCCAACATGCCGGAAGACCGCATCGTCGAAGGTATCAAACGCCTGGCCGACGTCTTGAAAGAAGAATTGGCAAAATAAGGCTAAAGATGATATGATATAAAGGAGCTGTCGCTTACGACAGCTCCTTTTTGAGCATTAAGTTTGTAGTTTGTAGTTTTTAGTGAATGGCTAAAAAATTTAAAACCAACTGCTACAAACTACAAACTCTATTCTATAAACTCAAATTTATCAGCAGTAAAGCTGAGTTGTTAGTCTTTCGTAGATGGGTTGATTATCTTGATGGAACTCGAATCTCTTTTGAAACAATATTTTGGCTATACGTCGTTCCGGCCGGGCCAGCATGAGGTCATCCAGACCCTTCTCGATGGCCGCGACTGCCTGGCCATCATGCCGACAGGGGCAGGGAAGTCGATATGCTTCCAGCTGCCGGCCCTGATGATGCCCGGCGTGACGTTGGTCATTTCGCCGCTCATTTCCCTCATGAAGGACCAGGTCGACAGCCTGGTCAACCAGGAGATACCGGCGACGTATATCAACAGCCAGTGTACTTTTGAAGAGGCCAAGGCCCGCTTCGCCGCCATCCGCGCCGGCCGGGTCAAACTGGTCTATATTTCGCCGGAACGCCTGGAAAACGAATTCTTTACGTCCTTCATGCAGAGTTTGCCCATTTCCATGTTCATCATCGACGAAGCACACTGCGTATCCCAGTGGGGCCATGATTTCCGGCCCAGCTACTGCGCCATCAAGGACTGGATTGCGGCCCTGCCCGAGCGGCCTGTCGTCGGGGCCTTCACGGCGACGGCGACGGAAAAGGTCAAAGAGGACATGATGAACCTCCTGGGCCTGGAAAAGGAACGCATCTTCATCGGCGGCTTCGACCGGCCGAATCTGTATTTCCGCGTCGTCCGGATGAACCGCAAGCTCGACTTCGCCTTGTCCTACGTCCAGCAGCATAGGGAAGACAGCGGCATCATCTATGCGGCGACGCGCAAGGAAGTGGACCGCGTCTATGAAGAGCTGACGCGGCGGGGCATCCGGGCCGGCCGCTATCATGCCGGCCTCAGCGACGACATGCGCCGGACCATGCAGGACGCCTTTACGTATGACCGGCTCCAGGTCATCGTCGCTACCAACGCTTTCGGCATGGGCATCGACAAGAGCAACGTCCGCTACGTCATCCATTACCAGATGCCCAAGAACATTGAAAGCTACTACCAGGAAGCGGGCCGGGCCGGCCGCGATGGTGCGCCGGGGGAATGTATCCTCCTCTTCAGCCGCCAGGACATCATGATCCAGAAGTTCCTCATCGAACAGTCCGTCCACGATCCGCAGCAGCAGGCCGTCGAATTCCGCCTGCTCAACGCCATGGTCCGTTACTGCGAAGGCAATCACTGCCTGCGCCATTATATCCTGACCTATTTCGGCGAACATCCATCGTGGCAGCGCTGCGAGAAATGCGGCAACTGCGACCAGGAAACGGTCGAAGAAGACATGACCGAACAGGTCCGCAGCATCTGCCTCTGCGTCGACGAATTGAAAGGGCGCTTCGGCATGACCATGGTCTGCGACATCCTCAAGGGAAGCCAGAACGCCAAGGTCCGCCGCTATGGCTTTGAACATAATTCGGCCTTCGGCATGCTCGGCGATTTCACTTTGTCCGAAGTCCGCGACATGGTCCGCCAGTGCATCGACGACGGCTATCTCGACCAGTCCGATGGGAAATATCCCGTCGTCTCCCTGACGGCCGACGGACGGCAGGCCCTCAGCGGCCATCAGCGCATTGTCCAGCAGAAAGTCGTTTCAGCTGAACCCGTGCCGGAATTGCCCAAGCGCCAGCAGAAGCGCCGCGCCGGGGCCATCGACGAAGACGCCTTGCGGCCCCTGTTCGATACCCTGCGGGCAGTCCGCCTGGAACTGGCCAAGGACGAGCATATTCCGCCGTTCGTCATCTTTTCCGATGCCACGTTGTGGGATATGGCCGCTCTCAAGCCGGACAGTCTGGAAGCCATGAGCGACATCAAGGGCGTAGGCAGCTTCAAGCTCCATAAATATGGCCGCCAGTTCGTCAGCGCCATCCAGTCTTATATTGATAACCATTGATTTTGAGGTGACATACATGAGCATTGCCGATACACAGTATCTGAATATCGTCGAAAATATCCTCGACCACGGCTATTTCGACAACAACCGCACGGGCGTGCGGACCTATAAACTGCCCCACCAGATCATGCAGTTCGATTTGGAAAAAGAATTCCCCATCTTGACGACGAAGTTCGTCGCCTTCAAGACAGCTGTCAAAGAAATCCTCTGGATCTGGCAGCTCCAGAGCAACGACGTGCGGGAACTGCAGAAGATGAACTGCCACGTCTGGGACGAATGGATGCGGCCCGACGGCACCATTGGCAAGGCCTATGGCTATCAGATCCGCAAGTACAAACAGGTCGACAAGCTCCTGGAAACGCTGAAGACGGATCCTCAGAACCGGCGCATGATCGTATCCCTGTGGAACATCGAAGACCTGCCGGACATGGCCCTTCAGCCCTGTGCCTACCAGACCTTGTGGGATGTCACTGACGGCCGCCTGAACTGCATGCTCATCCAGCGCAGCGGCGACATGGGCCTGGGCGTCCCCTTCAACATGACCCAGTATGCCGTCCTCATCCATCTCATCGCCCAGTCCGCCGGCCTGCGTCCGGGCCTGTTCACGCACGTCATCAACAACGCCCACGTCTATGAGAACCACGTCCAGGCCATGAAGACCCAGCTGGCCCGCCGTGACCAGGCCTTTCCGGCACCGAAGCTGGTCCTCAATCCCGATGTCCACGACTTCTATGATTTCACCATCGACGACATCGCCCTGGACAATTACCGGCACTTGGGTAAACTGCCCATGGAGGTGGCCGTCTGATGATCCATCTCATTGCAGCCGTCGACCGGAACGGCGGTATTGGCAAGGACAACGACCTCTTGTGCCATATTTCGGCCGACTTAAAACGTTTTAAATCCCTCACCATGGGCCATACGATGCTCATGGGGCGCAAGACTTTCGAAAGCCTGCCCGGCGTCCTGCCCGGCCGGCCGCACTGGGTCCTGACCCATCAAAAGGATTACAGCGTCAGCCATGACGCCGTCACTATCTTCCACAGTGTCGAAGCCATGCAGCAGGCCATGGAAGCCGGGGAGGACTATTTCGTCATCGGCGGCGCTTCCATGTACGAAGCCTTTCTGCCCCTGGCCGACAGCCTGTACCTGACGGAAATCGACGAAGCCTTCGACGGCGCCGACACTTTCTTCCCGGCCTGGAAAAAGGATGAGTGGGAGGAACAAAACCGGGAATTGCACCGTCCAGACGGACGGGAAAAATATTCTTTTTCTTTCGTCCACTATGTCCGCCGTTTCGATTGACATTGTTAATCCGTTATGTTATACTAACGTAAGAGCTACAAGATAGCTGGATTTGTTTTTTTAGGAGGATTTTGTTATGCACGGTAAAGTAAAATGGTTTAGCGCAGAAAAAGGTTATGGCTTCATCGAAAGAGAAGATGGCGGCGACGTTTTCGTTCACTTCTCCGCTATCCAGGAAGATGGCTTCAAATCCTTGACCGAAGGTCAGGAAGTTGAATTCGACATCGTTGAAGGTGCGCGCGGACCGCAGGCAGCTAACATAGTTAAATGCTAATCGGAAAGTAAAATAGACCTTTTAAGGGGCTCACAGGAAGGCTTCGGCCAGCCTGCGCGGCCCTTTTTTTTGCACCTTGTATATGTATAAAAACACGAAAAAGTTTGCATAAATACTTGCAATATTCATACGGCTGTGCTATGATATATCCATCGAACAAGTTCTGGTCTTAACTATTGGAGGATGGATATACATGAAACATGCAAACAGCTTCGCAGATTATACAACCGATGAATTGAAAGGCATTTTATTGCTGGCCGAAAAGATCAAGCAGCATCAAGATGATTACGGCCATATCCTGGATGGCAAGAAATTGTACACGCTCTTTGAAAAGACGTCGAACCGGACGTACCTTTCCTTTTCCATCGGCATGGAAGAATTAGGCGGCAAAGCCTACAACCAGCTGTGGAAGGACAGCAATTTCACTATCGGCGACCTCATGAGTGAAGTCAAATACGTCTGCCGCAACGTCGACTGCATCATGGGCCGGTTCAAGAAAGACGAAACGACGGAAGGCTTCATGAAGAACGCCACGGTCCCGGTCATCAACGGCTGTGACAATACGTTCCACCCGACGCAGGCCCTGGCTGACATGCTGACGCTCTACGAAAAGACCGGCCATTTTGAAGCCAAGGTCCTCTACATCGGCGCCAAGAACAATACGTATAACTCGCTCAGCGAAATCGTCACCAAGATGGGCGGCATGATGTACGGCCTGACGCCGTTCAGTCAGATTACCAATGTGCCGGCCGATTTCTACGACAAACTGACGGCTACGGGCCATTATAAGGAACTGCCGACAGACATTTCCAAAGAAGACCTGAAGAAAGTCGTCGCCGACGTGGACTGCGTCTATACCGACACCTGGGTCGACATGGAATTCTTCACCAATCCGGACTATGCCGAAAAGAAGAACCAAATCATCAACATGATGATGCCTTATCAGATCGACGCCGCCCTCATGGAAGGGACGGATACCATGGTCTTCCACGACATGCCGATTCATCCGGGCTATGAAATCACGCAGGACGTCATGGAAAAACACCTGGAAACCATCCTCGACGAAGCCGAAAACAGACGCCACGCCGAAAAAGGCCTGTTAGTCTACCTCATCACGGGAAAATTGGATGCCTGAGTTGCGTGAAGGCTTCTGCCATCATGCAGGGATTCTTTCGCTCTATAGTTTGTAGTACGGAGTTTGTAGTTTTCAGCGAAAACCTTTAAATTTAAAACCATCTACTAACAACTAACTGCTAGCCACTAACAACTTAAAAGGGATTGTCGCATGTGCGACAATCCCTTTTTTCATCCCAATCCCAGGCAGACCAGGGGCAGGGTGACGATGGAGCAGAGGGTCGTGACCAGGATCATGCCGGCGGCGTAGTTACCGGCTGAGTGCTGGTTCTGGGCCAGCATGACCACGGCGGCCATGCTGGGCAGGGCCGACAGGAGGCTCATGGTGACCGTCACGTCGTGGATGACCCCCAGGGTCTGGCAGAGCATGTAGAAGAGGGGCGGGAAGAGGCACATCTTGATGGCGACGGCGCCGTAGAACTCTTTCTTGCGGATATAGCGGGGGATGTCGATGTAGCAGAACAGGCCACCCATGTAAATCATGGCCAGAGGCGTCGTCAGGGCGCCGGCTTTGGTCAGGGCCGTATTGACCGGGGCCGGGAGCTCGATGCCCGTAAAGATGCCGACGATGGCCAGGACGATGGCGATGGTCGCCGGGTTGACCATTTTCCGCAGGCGGCTGATGACGGACATGGCATTTTCCCGGTCTACCGGTACCGTCAGGTTGACACCCAGCGTCCAGAGCAGGAGCTGGTCGATGACCGTGAACAGGGCGATGTAGAGCATGCCTTGTTCCGGGAAGACGGCGGCGACGATGGGGATGCCCATGAAGCCGATGTTGCCGAACATGGCACAGGCCCGGTAGACGTGATTTTCATTGCCTTTCAGGCCGGAGAGACGTGCCAAAAACAGACAGAGCAGGTATAATAAGAAGTACATCAGGACCGTCACGGCCAGGACCGGCAGGGCGCTGATGAACTGCTGGCGCGTCGCCCCGTTGAGGGTGTTGGAGAATAAGAGCAGGGGCAGGGAAATCTTGGTGATGAACCGCGAGAAGACGCCCAGGGAGCGGCTGCCCAGGACGCGCATGCGCACGGCGGCGATGCCGATGAGGATATAGATGACGAAACCGATGATTTGCGATAAGACAATGGAAAAATAGGCCATTGGCCAGCCTCCTTTCTAAAACGTCCCCATTTTATCATGCTGGTGGCGGCATGACTAATGAAACCTTTGACCATGGCCATGAAAAAAAGTGATGGATAGGAAGACCGATTATGGACCTTGCGAAAATACAATATTTCCTGGAAGCAGCACGGCTGACGAATTTCACCCAGGCCGCCAGGAATTGCCACATCGCCCAGACGACGATGACGAAATACATTACCCAGCTGAAAAAGGAATTGGGCTGCCGCCTCTTCCGCCGGGAGCACCGCGGTGTCTCGCTGACACCGGAAGGACGGCACTTCTATGAAGGCATGGCGAAGATCTGCCAGGAATATCAGGACCTGCGCGACTCATTGCGCCTGAAACGGCGGAAAGGCCTCTACCTGGGCATTGCCATGCAGGAATACATCGAAGCCCTGTGGCTGCGCCGCTTTGAAGAAGCCTTTCCCGATTGTAAGCTCTATTTCAGTTTTCACGACATCGAAGAACTGGAATAGAGCCTGGAGAACGGGACTTTGGATGGCTTCCTCTTTTCCGATGCCCAATCCCTGATGGGCCGTTTCACCTGCCAGCGCCTGTTTGCCATCCGCCAGTCCTTCATCTGTTCCAAGCCCCTCCTCGAACGCTACGGTACGGTAGGCGACATCATCGCTCACAGTCACTTTGTGACCAAGTCCAACAGCCCGGCCTATGCCGCCAAGATACGCCAGCACTGCCGCCACGCCTTCCATCAGGAGTTCCTGTCGGTACACCTGTGCAAGACTCTGTCGGAACAGTTGCTGACGGTCAGCCTGTCCCAGGGCTTTGCCATCCTGCCCATGCCCGAAAGCGATGCCTATCCCGGCCTGAGCGTCATCCCCCTGGGCGACGACTTTACAGAACATGCCGTCCTGGCTTATCGCCAGGACGGCATGACAGACGAGCTGAAAAAGTTTTTATCCCTTTTTGCCGGGATGCCATAATTCGCTGAGGGCGACGCCGCCGAGGATGCAGGCAGCACCGATCCATTGCAGGAAGGTCAGGCTTTCGCCGAGGAGGATGGCCGACAGGGCCAGGGCCGTAAAGGGTTCCATGTAGCCGCAGATAGAGACGCTCTGGGCCGACAGGCGCTGGACGCCGGAAAAATAGAGATAGTAGCCGAGGCCCGTGTTGACGATGCCCAGGCAGACCATGCAGGCGATGTGGGTCGTATCCAGGCTGACCGGCGCCGTCGGCATGGACAAGGTGACGGCGGCGACGACGAGCGATGCTACCAGGAGCTGGCAGGCCGGGGAGAGGATGCCGCCGATGCCGCTGACCTTTTTCATGGCAATGACCAGCAGGGCAAAGCAGACGGCGCTCAGGAAACCGCAGACCAGGCCCCACGACAGGCCGTGCGCCTGAACGTCGGCGCCATTGATGCAGAGGATGCCGACCGTAACGATGACCATGGCGCTTACTTTCGGGACCGTAAAGGGCTCATGGAAGACGAAGTACGACAGGATCATAATCAGGATGGGCCCGCAGTAGCACATGAGGGTTGCCAGGCTGACGCCGATATGCTGGTAGGCTTCGTAGAGGAAGAGCCAGTTCCCGGACAGGAAGAGGCCCGACAGGACCAGCCAGACCAGGGACGTGCGGGACGCGCGGCGCAGGCTGCCCCATTCGCGGCGGGCCGTCGCCAGGATGAGCAGGAAAAAACCGCCCAGGACCGTACGGGTCAGGACGATTTCATAACTCGACAGGGGAATATGGCTGGCGATAATGCCGTTCGTGCCGAAAATGACAGCAGCCAGGATGAATTTGATGTACGCATTTTTCATGAGCGTCCCTTCTTCGCATTGATAAGTTTACTATACCATATCTGACGCCATCTGTCTGTATGGCTGACGCCATGAAAAAAAGTGATTGAAAATGACGCGTCTTTCATTTCACAACGATCTTTATCTATGATACGATTCCGGTAGTGAATGAGAAAACATTCCGTGAACAGGAGGAACTATCATGAAAATATTTCATATCGATGAAGACGTCTTTCGCATGCTTCCCGACTATTATGTCGGAGTCGTCGCCGCTGAAGGCCTGGTGAACCGTCAGGACAATCCGGCCGTTGCCGACCGGCTGGACCAGGCCATTGCTGCCTTTGCCGATGATTTCCAGGGTATCAACCTGAAAGAAGACCCGCATATCGTCCCGTACCGCAATGCCTTCCGCCTCATGGGCATCAACACCAATAAATACCTTTGCTCTATCGAAGCGCTGGCCAAACGGGTGCAGAAGAAGAAGGCCCTGCCCCATATCAATCCGGCCGTCGACCTGGGCAACGCCATTTCCTTGGAAGAACGCCTGCCCATCGGCGCCCACGATGTTGGGAATTTCTGCGATGGCCGCATGGAAGTCCGCCTGGCTGCCGAAGGTGATACTTTTTTACCGATGGGCGGTGGCGAGCTGGAAAAGCCGGACGAACGGGAACTGGTCTATGTCAGCGGCCATACCGTAAAGACCCGGCGCTGGACCTGGCGCCAGAGCGATGATGGGAAAATCAGCGAAGATACGCAGGCCATCTTGTTCCCTATCGACGGGTTTTAGGGAGTGTAAAATAGTTTGTGTAAATCGGTATTGCATGAATCTACTTTATGCCC
>OHBJ01002261.1_pt1 | contig 13047 bp, 13 predicted proteins | sample 1577241 | NCBI WGS metagenome assembly OHBJ01 (sample SAMEA3541594, study PRJEB24748) | human gut metagenome | biome: human gut; feature: human-associated habitat; material: faeces | place: China | collected 2012
CAGGTAGCGGATGGTCATCGGGCGCTCACCCATGATGCGGTACATGGCCTCGAAGCAGCGACGATTCCTGCGTCAAGTCCAGCGCAAAGACGCGGCAAGGCAGAGCCACCTCCGCCGCCAACGCCCACAGCCGCTCCTCACGCCGCGCCACGAGCCAGAGCTCATCGACCGCCTCATGCGCCAAGAGCCGAGCGAATTCCCGTCCGAGCCCACTCGAAGCACCCGTGATCACAGCGATGCGTTTCATCCGACATACCTCCCCTCTCGATATCATTGATCATGCATGACGACCCACGAAGCAATCGTCCGCGCGGCCTCAATGTCATCCCGGAAGTCTTCATCTGTCAAGTTCTTCTGTTCGCCAATCTCACCATCCTCAATATACAGGCGATGGTTGAAAGCCCGTTCCGACTTCATGAGCGGTGGCAACAGCGATGTGTACGGACGCCCCGTCGGCTGAATCAATTCTGCCAGCGTCGGTGCAATCTGTAAGTGACTGCCCGCCATCTGCTCATCCAGAAAATCCTGCCGCACGCCATCTCCGTAGAAATAGCAAGGGATGCCACTCAGGGCCCAGAGCGAGACATCCGTCGCAAAGTTGAACCGCTCCGCATGATCACCCGTCACGACAAACAGCGTCGACGGGTCATCTTTTTGCACCTGCCGGATGAACTCACCCATAACCTTGTCTGCATACCAGATATGCCCCAATTGGTCCATCGTCGCCTTGTCCGTCGGGATAGACGGTGGCAGTTTCGCAGCCACCTCGTCGCGCGGAAAGCCTTCCGCATCGACATCATAAGCAAACGGTGGATGATTACTCGTCGTCAGGATGAAGTAGAACGTATCCTCCGCATCGTACTTCATCCGCTCGCGGATGCCATCGAACAAGACACCATCCGGCACGCCCCACGACGAGCTCTTGCCCTGCTCCGGCAGTTCATCCGCGCAATGGAACTCATCAAAGCCCTCGCGCAACGTGAAGTGCTCGATGTCCTGCCAGCTGCGCAGACCGCCGTACCAGAACACCGTCTTATAGCCCATCTTCTTCATCATCGTGCCAATACCGAGTCCGTCCGGCCTGCCGTGCAGCCCCATCGTGTAATTGATGTAAAGACCGATATCCGGCAAGCCCGTCAGGAAACCATTGAGCGACGTCATTGTACCATTGCCATTGGGCAGGAAATGATACGTATGCGCTCCGTTCGCCTCCAACCATTCGCCCGTCTTGGCCAGACCGAGCGCACGGTACTCTGGCAGCAATGGCCAAAGTGCATAGTTCTCCCCGAGGATCACAACGACATGACGGGGCCGTCTCATGAGCGGTGCTTCCGTCGTCCGGCGCGTGAATGCCTCTTCAATCGAATCCGCATCTGGGTTGCCGCCAAGCCGCGCGATTGCCGCATCCCGCTCTTCTTTCGAGATAGGGCGAACCGCCTTCTCCGTTGCTCGCTCATGTGTGCTATAGGCGCGGTAGAGCGCCTGTCCATCATCAAGGATGGCCTCATTGAGCACAACATACTTCGTACGAGCCGCACTCTCCCACGGCACACCGCTGTCCGAATGGAACGCCCCGCCAAAGCGGCAGAAGATGGCAAACACAGGCACAAAGACAATCGCCACGCCAGTCCAGATGCGGACATGGCGGCGCGCTGCCAGACCGGCGTCCGCAGGATATTCTGCAACAGCCAGATGAACAGCGCCATCAAGAGAATAGCACCCAAGAGGCGCGGCCAGAACTGATACTGCTTCACCGCCGTATCCCAGATGGCCCATTTATCATCCTTCATACCGTTGAACAGCATGATGTTGAATCCCTGATGGAAAATCTCATAATAGGGAATGCGGATGACAAAGAGCAGCGTCATCAGGCCCACAGCCACACTGCCCAGTATCGCCCGGATACGTCCCGCCGGCCATCTGCCCCATATTGCGTAGGGAATCGTGCCAAAGACAAACGGGAACGCCACGAGGAACGCCGTCGTCTTCAGGCTGATACGAGCCCCCAGCCAGAGAGCTGCTGCAACATCTTCCGCACGGGCATCGCCAAGCTGACCCGAATAGATCAGCACGAAGGCAATGCGAAAGACCATGAGCAGGATGTAGATGTACAAGAACAGCTTCGCATCCTGCTGCAATGATTTGATAAAACGCAATCTATCACCTTACATAATGGTTCAAGCACTGGTCTGCATGACGGACAATCCAAGCCGTCAGCGACGTCATATCCGACGACGCCTGCCGCCAATGCGTATCTTCTGGCTCATACTTCTTCGTTCCCTCTCGATCCGCCTCTTTGACCTGCTCCACCAAGCCAGATGCCGTTTCGCCAAGCTCTGTGGGAGTAATCCACTGCTTCGGCGTGACCAGACCATCAGGCTGAGACTGTGTCAGAGAAGGATACAGCGAATAATACGAGAAGCCCTTCGGCGCAATCATCTCAAGGACAGTCGGCATGATATTCAGATGCGTGCCAATCGTATTGTCCCAGAAAAGATTCTTCTGTATCTCACGGTGATGTACGAGCAAAGGCGTACAATAAAGCTCCCGATACATGTAATCGCGCGGAACAAGCGATGAATTGCTCAAGTCTCCGTAAAGATTCGAATGATCTCCCGTATAGAGGATCAAGGCATCGGGGAATCGCTCCTGTATCTCCGCGATGAACTTCTGGACAGCGCGGTCCGCATAACGTGCCGTGCTGAATGCCTTGCGCCGTTCGTCATTCTTGCGGATGTCATCGCCGACATCCTTCAGCATTTCATCTGGATCAGCGCCCAGAACATCCATCGGTATCTTATATGGGCCGTGATTCGACGTCGTGTAGACAAAGTGGAAGGTCGGCCGCTCTATTGCCTTCATCTGCTTCGCCGCTTCTTGCAAGAATACATGGTCGTAAATGCCGACCCAAGTCCTCGGAGCATCCTCTCCACAGAAATCGGTTGCACTTCGAACCTCATCAAAGCCCTGTGCCCGGCCAAAGTGATTGAAGTTGCCGTTCGACGCATTGCCGCCATACCAGTATATCGTCCGGTAGCCCAGCTTCTTCATCTGGCCGGCAAATGATGTCACCGTCTGCCCCTGCCAGAACGATTCCATCTCGTTGAGTTCGAGCTGTGCATCATAGATGCCACTCATCAATGAGACAATTGACGGACGAGAGATATTGCCTGCCGGCAGGAAATTCTTCATATACGCTGTATGTTCATCCTGTATCCAAGACTTCGTCGCGTCGAGGATATGCAAATCCGCATAGAGTGGGTCAAGTACCCATTGTGGCACACTCTCTCCTACAATGACAAAGACCTGAGATGGCTTCTGGATGATTGGCCCCTCAGCTGTACGCTTGAACAGCAAGAGCGGATTATCCTCACCCTGCCAATTGCTTCCCTCTGGCAAGATGCGCTGGATTGACTGCTCCAATTCCGCGTCGCTATGCTGCATCTCTTCAGCCAGCGGCTTGCGCCTTACCCACTTGAGCGCCACGAGATCATCCACGCATGCCCGAGCCAGGAAGGCATCTTCCTTGACAATTGACGGTATCGTATCCCACTCCGGCTTATTGCGATGATTGAGCGTGCCACCATAGCGTACCCAGTAGAATCCTAAGATGGCGAACAGGAAAACCGCCGTGTTGAAGGCATACTGGACCATCGGCTCCGAGAACTGCGGATACGGTAGGGACGGCAGCTGCTGAAAGTAGAAGCAGGCAGCACTAACGAACAGGACGTAAGGCAGATACCCCAAAAGGATCCATCCACCATGGTCCTGATGGAAGAACACATCCACGAGATTATGCTTCTCTGCCTTCCGCCCCATATGGACAAGATAGTTGAACGTATCATGGAAGTGATGATAGAAAATCATCTTGCCTGCAAATGCCGTATACAAGATCAATCCATACAGGCACCCCAAGAAGATACGCAGTTCCAAGCCGTACTCTCGAAAGAACCCAAAGAATATCGAAGGGATGGATATCAACACCATTGATATCAAGAACACATACGCATTAAAATCCATCCCCCACCAGAAGCCAAAGCGAAAGCATTCGCACAATGCCTTTCTGTGTCCTGTCAAGGATGGATAGGGTTGATATACTTTTATAAATATAAAACGGAAAATAGCGCTTAGAATAGGGAATAAGATAAACAATTTAAAATCTTGTTGTATCCCCTGAAAAAAGATATCCATATATGCTCCTCATAGTCTCATAAATACATTTATTAAATATAGGAATTCATAAATTTATTCTTGTTGCATGATTTCTTTTTTTATTCTATCAAAGACATACTGAGGATTGATTGAATACATACAAATAGGATGCTCATATCCCTTCATACATCTTTTATACCAGTATGGAACTACCCCAGCGCAATCTTTACATTTTGTTGCAACAATATTGATATTACGTTTATATCCATAATACCAAATAGGAGTCGGTCCGGCTACTACTACACATTTTGTACCTAATTGACTTGCTAAATGAACTAGTCCACCCTCACAATCTATGTGTAACATAGAGTTTTTCAAGACGTATTTAGCAAACTCAAAACTCTTTCCAAATAAATATTTATCAACATTATTCAATTTAGGTGCATTTGATCCTCCCAATTGAACAATTTCTATATCTGGTCTATGAAACTTTATCATAGCTAGTAACTGTTCTAAATATTCTTTAGGCCATAATTTTATCCTTACCATATCTATTCCATAATTAGTAGTTATATATTTTTTTCCTGAATTCCATTTATAAAAATCGTATTTATATTTATCATCTAAGAATATCTTAACAAACGAATTGCCAGTAGGAAGTATGCCTCCATTTCCTATTGCATCATATCGAGTCAATCCCCAAAATTTACACCTCATCATAAAATTATAATAATCTTTTTCTACGCCACATGAAAAATAACTCTCAGACTTTTTCAAGTAAATAAGTTTTTCATATAAAAAACTTGATATTTTTTTTACTCTATTATGCGCAATATATTTAACTTCAGAATAGTGGGTTGTTTTTATAGCAAAATCATAATATTTTGCATATCTTTCATGGAATCGATTAGGGTAATACCCATGTATTCCTTTATATCCCCAAAAAACTGTTTTAGCAAAAACTAGTTTATTTTTAGGAACGAATATATCAACTTCATTATTTGGACAAGCTTCATTTATCACTTCTACTATTTTAAGTAAAACAATATAGTCCCCTAAACTTCCATCTAGCAAAAAAGCCCAATATAGTTTATGTGTATTATTAATTTTTCTCTTTTTTATAAGCGAGGCTGCTCGTCTCATCATATGACTTTTTTCTTTAATCTCTTCAAAGAGTCTCATGGTTTATCTCATCCTTGTAATATCATATCGATTTTATGGATAATTATATCTGGCGATAATTCATTTATACATTTTTGATTCTTACAAATATGTCGTCCTGCCTTACAAGGAGAACAAGGCAGATTTAAACTAATTGGGTAACAATTTATTTGTGGTGCCCACTGACAGATATTTGCAGTAGTAAAAATGGGTACTGTTAATGTCCCCACTGCTGCAGATATATGCATAGGTCCACTATCAGAACATAACAATAACCTAGCATTTTTAAGAATATATATCAAGTCCATCATATTTGTTTTATTCGTCATATCAATCAATCGAGACGAATCTATCTTTCCTATCATATCTCTCAAAGATTGATCTGACTGCATACCTAAGAAGACAATTTCATATTCATATCTCTTTAATAAATAATTAACGATAACATTTATTGTAGAGTTTGGAATATCTAAAGCTGTATTAGCAAATGGCGATATACAAACATAGCCTTTTCCTGGTGTATGGCCATTTTCCTCAAAAATCTTTTTTGTAGCTTCTATTTCTGCCTTTTGAGGCGCAGAAATTTCTGTTTGGTTGCTATATTTTAGCGCATCAATCTCTAAAGCTTCACAAATATGTGACATAAAATATTTAGATTGATGAAGATTGTCAGGAACATGCTCATCATATTGGAAATACTTAGTGCACAATCCCCACTTTTTATTTTTTTCTTTACAAGGACCAATCCTATGAGGAACGCCAATCAATTTTGCTAAAGCAAATAACAAAGGCTTATAATTAATGAAAATAACGTAATCTTGCCTCCACATTTTTTTCAATATAACTTTTGTTCCTTCATCCATAGGACAAATATGATCAACGTATGGTAATCGTTCAATAACATGCAAACTATTGCGTTTCGACATAATTGTCAAAATGCAACTTGGATATCTCTCCTTCAGCGCACGGAGAATTGGTGATAATACTACTAAATCACCTACGCCAGGGCTGCATTCAATAAAAATCTTTTTATTATTTAAATCTTTCATAATACCGATTCCTTTACGCCGAATCAAAAATCGTTACTTAATATTTCCTGACATGATTTATAAACCTCTTCCACTGATAACCTTTTCATGCATAATGGATCTGTGCATTTACTCCCATGATATCCATCACATGGACTACATGGTAAATCGGATTTTACAATTTTACAATGCATTCTAGGTGCCCATCGGCATGGGTCAGTATATCCATATAAAACCACACAAGGTGTTCCAGTAGCAGCAGATAGATGGATTGGCATGCTGCAGGAGTTTACTAACAGGTCTGCATTTCTAACCAGTTCCCCTAGTTGTCGTAAGCTAAGCATCCCACATAAATCTATAACCGCTTTTTCATCCCATTGATAATCTAACTTTTCTTTTCCAAAAATTACATTTTTCAATCCATAACTATGGTATATTTTCTTAAATAATTCATTCCAATTATCTAAGGGCCAATTTTTTAAATAAAATGCAGTGATGGGTGATGAAACTACGTATCTATCCCCCATCTTTACGCCAGAATCATTTAATTTTTTTGCAAGGTCCTTCTTATCAAATTCCGTTGCAGATGCTATATATAACCGATTTAAAGCCTCATGCGAAATATTTAAATCCAAGCCAGCATTGACAATATCCCCCATGACATAAGGTTCATAGGTATGATCCATATATGATTGCCAAGGAATTTCTTTCGTTAACCAAAATCCTCTTTTATGAGAAACGCCTATACGAATAGGTATCCGTGCCAAAGCGCCTGCCAGTGCAGGGCGATATGATAAATCTAAATATATTGCTATATCGTATCCACGCATCTTATTCCATAGTTTTAAAAAACCATCTTTCTTTTTATTGTAGATAAATATTTCATCGATAAATGGTAAGCCTTTCACTATATCATACGCATTGCTAAAAATCATAAGTGTAATATAGCTATCCGGATATTGTTTTTTTAACTCAGAGAGTATTGGTGTTGCTAAAATAACATCACCAATGCCGCCTTGCTTAGTCACAAATATTTTCTTTCTCATTTTATACTTCTGTATGTTCTAACAAGGTATAGCACTGCCGTAATACCATTTCTGACGTTACATGCCACAAACAATTTGGTTTTGGATTAGTAGGACATTCATCTGCCCTATATGTACAAGGGCAACATGGCTCATTAGTCGTTAAAACACGAGCATTTTTATTGATTGGATGCCAGCGATTAGGGCTTGTGCATCCATACATCGTAACCATAGGTATACCAGTCGTAGCCGCAATATGTGTTGCACCAGTATCCACTGTCACAAATAAATCTGACCTTTTCAAAACTGCTGCCAAGTCAACTAGATTAGTTTGCCCGCAAAAATTCTTCACTTCAACAGGCATATCTGCAATAACTTCATCTGCATAAGACTTATCATTAGGTGCACCAACGATAAAGAAACTAGCATTGTATCTTTTATTGAGTTCATCTACGACTTTGACAAAATATTCTTTTGGCCATGTTTTTAAAGGAAAAGTTCCCTTGACGCATAAGGCAATATATTTTTCTCGTTTAGGCAATGTATCGAATAAAACATTTGCTTTTTCTTCATTTTCTGGCATGATACGGGCAAATACTGGCTGAGCATGACTCGTCTGTCCTGTAAAGCCTCGTACAATATCCTGGTATGTCTCCGCTTGTAAAGTATTATCAAGATTATGAGAGATATGTATTGTCTTTGTATAGAGCCAAGTTACACGGCTTGGCTTATCATCAAAGACACGGTCAGGTCCTACTCGCACGGGGATTCTCGATAACCAACACAGTAATGCAGGGCGCAGTTTCCGGTCGAATGAAATACTAAGGTCAAAATGATGTGATTTGATTAAATTAACCATTTCCATCATCTTACGAAAAGAATTCTGCTTGGCTTTATAGTCAAATACAATGACCTCATCAATAACTGGATTATTTTCTACCGCTTGACGAACCACGGGCTTTACCAGCATAGTGATTTTTGCATTTGGATATGCTTGTTTCAACAATGAAACAGCGCTTGTAGTCAAAACAACATCACCAAGATTAACCAATGCATTCACTAAGATATTGGAATACGTTTTATTCTTCTCTTCCATTATCATATATCTCCATTATTCCATTCATACAGATTTCAAGATACCTTTTATCAGTTTATCTTGACCATATACAATATTCGCCTGATTTAATCCCTGTTGATACTCTTCTGTATTGCTCACCAAATCGTCAATGAAGCCTTCTAACTGCTGAGAGAATGCTTCTACTGAACTCAAATCAATCGCCTGACCAATCTTGAACTGCTGCAAGACTTCTGGATTGAGTTCTGGAGACGCCAATACTGGTTTGTAGTAGCCAATCGCCGTAAAGAGCATCGCACCCCAATGATACCGATAACGCTCAGCTGCATAGGGCATCATGATGGCATCAACGCCTAAGAGAGCTTTTTGCCACTCCAAGCCAATGAGGTTCTTATGTAAGAATGTGATATTCTTATAGTTTCGATAATCTCGTGCAAACTGCTCAAACAGTTCTCCATCTTCCGGCTTTGCCGTAGCGCCCTGTACAATCAGCTCAACAGGAACTGAAAATTTTGCTTGAGTAAATGCTTCGAGGAAAAAGCCAAGATTTTTTTCTTTGCGGAATTGCCCGAAAAATCCTATTTTTATAGGTGGTTTAAAAGCCAGCTTCTTATTGACAGGTAATTCCCAAGGTTTGAAAACCGGTGGAGCAAGCAGGTCAACATTGTGAAGTCCGCTATTCTTGAAATCATCTCTCAACGTAATGACCTTGAGATAGATATTCTGATACGATTCCACCTTGCGAGCTTGTTGCTCGAACTTTGGCTGTTCATGCGGATTGATACCATGGAAGATCATATAAACAGGGACTGGTGAATCCTTGAGCTTACTGCGCAGGATAGTACGGATATACCGCCATGTCCCTGTCGGGATGATAATCGCATCGCAGTGATGCGCACATGCTTTGTCATATGCAGAATTGAACCATGCAACACGGCGGCGCTCTCTGATCAAGGACAAGAAGATTTTCTTGATTTTTCCAGCGCCAGCATACGTGACGACTTCGCCACCTTCAAGATATTCCACATCACAATGGTAGTCAAGCTTGAATGGGAAGTGCTCTGGCACAAAGAAAACAGGTTCATGACCCTGCTTCTTGAGTTCCTCAACAAGGATACGGTCAAACTCCACCTCATGACCTGCTGGCATGACAATAGACTCTAGAATCGCAACACGCATATTCAGACTCCTTTCCTCTGCAGCTCATGGAGTTTCAGATACTTGAGCATCGTATAAAAAAAGTGCGTACAGCACAGATACGAGCCAATCCATCCATCCAAGAATCCACGGCGCACTACGAACATCTTAAAGAACCCGCCCAGACTGTGCATGAATATACTAGGTAAAGATGTGCGCTTGCCTCGCTTATAGGCATCCTCTGCCCAAATGGTCGTGTAGAGACAAAGCTTCTCTTCCCACTCATGCCAGTCCTTATAGGTATGATGCTCGATGTAGCCCGGCAGGCGTTTGGCGGGCAGCGGGCACTCGGGATGTTCGTGGACCTTGTTGACCCAAGTGACGCTCTCGCGCGGGAACATGCGCAGGACATGATCGGGATAGAGCACGCCGTAGCTGAAGGTCACGCCAAAGGCGACGGATTTTCGCGTGATGGCGTACTGTGCATCCATCTTGCCGGACGCGACGATGTGCTTGACCTCAGCAATGAGCGCATCATTGAGCCGTTCATCGGCATCGAGGTAGAGTACCCAGTCGGCATTTGTCTGCTCGAGTGCAAAATTGCGCTGCGCTGAAAAATCATCCGTCCAGGCACGAAAACTGACCTTCGCTCCGTGTTCCTTTGCCAAGTCAACCGTCCAGTCCGTGCTACCTGAATCGATGATGATGACCTCATCCGTGCACTTCTTGGCGTTCTCCACTACCGAGACGATATTCTCTTCTTCATTGCGTGTCAGGATCAAAATAGCCAGTGAGCTCATATTTCCCTCGTTCTCTCGTCATTTCAACAGTGCATGGACCTTCTCTGCGATAGAAGCATCGACTTCATCGAGCAGGGCATAGCGCTTGCGATAGTTGGCACGCTTGCGCGTCGGGACCTCTTCCATGGTCTTGCGATACTCTGTCATCGGCAGTTCGTAGAAGCGCTGGTCGGCACACGGACGGCCGCCCGACTCTTTCCAGAAGTCGCTGAAGCTCGTCTTGAGCTTGCGGTCGCGGCGGATGTGGTTGTTCGCATAGTAGCCGTAGTTCGTGACGGCATAGATGTGCTTGAGGCCGAGTGCCTTGGCCGTCTCCTGTGTCGCGTGCAGGATGAAGTTCTTCGTGCGATAGGCATGGCAGCGCTTCGTGACCTTCTTTACGATGTCCTTGGCGTTCTCCATGTTCGGGCCCTGCATCGCGCCAATCCAGAGTGCCCACTCACCGGCCTTGTTCGGCGCGATCCAGAACATCATCTGGTAGAGGTCTGCTTCGTCGAGGCGCAGGACAACGGACAAGAGCCCTTCTTTACGCTGTCCCGGTTCATTTGAGAGTTCAAAGCGCAAACGACCAACCTCATCATGGCTTTCCCAAAGAACATAATTCTTATCTCCATAAAGGCCTAGGAACACATCTTCCTTGAGATACTTTAACAAATATTTCATGTGCTGCTCGACAATCTTAGCACGCTCTGCGAACGTCGATTTGTTGTAGAAAAAAGCACGCGTCGGCTGCTCATAGACAAAAGGATACTCTTCTGCCACTTGATTGAGAAGCGCATTGCTCGTGAAGAATTGATGCAGGCGCTTCATGCGCCCCATGTTCAACAGGCAGCGGCCGACAAAGACCACCATACGCCTAGCTTCGCGCGGATTTTCTGTATTGTAGATTTTCTTTCCTAAGCTTATATAGTCCAGCATGCATTCCATTCCTTATATGTATTCTACAAGATGATCTCGTCATCCTTCTCATCATAAGTTTACTCTAAACAAGTCCATTGTGCAAATAAAAAGCCCTGTCTTTCGACAGAGCTTTAAAACTTCCTATTCGCCTATATTTTTTGAACGAGGTCGAGCAGGCTCCCGCCCTCGTAGCGCAGGCCTTTGAGGCCGGCGTTCTTGGCGCAGAGCATGTCGCCGTCGCTGTCGCCGACGAAGTAGGACTTCGCACGGTCGATGTGGAAGCGGGCGCAGGCGGCGTCGATGAGGCCGGTGGCGGGCTTGCGGCAGTTGCAGTTCTTGGTGTAGGCGGGCACTGTGCCCTGCGGGTGGTGCGGGCAGTAGTAGAGGGCGTCGAGGTGGGCACCGACTTTTTGGAGCTCGCCGTTCATCCAGTCGTAGACGTGCTGGACGTCGCTCTCGGGGTAGTATCCGCGGGCGACGCCGGACTGGTTCGTCACGAGGATGGCGAGGTAGCCGCGGTCGTTGACGTGGCGGATGGCCTCTTTAGCGTCGGGAATCCAGATGAAGTCTTCGGGACGGTGAAGGTAGTGGATGTCGACGTTGAGGGTGCCGTCGCGGTCAAAGAAGACGGCTTTATTTTCCATACTCATAGTAACCGCCGTTGTCGAGGAAGGTCACGTACTCTTTGACGGCTTCGTCCATGTCGGTGAAGCCCTGGTCGTAGCCGGCGGCGAGCAGGTGGGTCGGGTCGGACTCGGTGAAGTTCTGGTACTTGCCCTTGAGGACCTCGGGGAAGTCGCGGTAGGCAATCTCGCCCTTGCCCATGGCCTTGATGACGGCCTTGGCTACTTCGTTGTAGCTGTGGGCATGGCCGGTGCCGCAGTTGTAGATGCCGGACGGGCCGTGGTTCTCCCAGAACCAGAGGTTGACGCGCACGACGTCCTTGACGTAGACGAAGTCGCGGCGCTGCTCGCCGTCCTCGACGGGCTTGCCGGCGATCTCGCCCCAGCCGCGGAACAGGCGCGCCTTGCCCGTCTCGTTGATCTGGTTGTAGAGCTGGTAGAAAATCGAAGCCATCTTGCCCTTGTGGTGCTCCTGCGGGCCGTAGACGTTGAAATACTTGAGGCCGACGATCTGGCTGTGGGCCTCAGGCATGACCTGGCGCACATAGCGGTCGAAGGCGAGCTTCGAGAAGGCGTACGGGTTCAGGGCGTCCTCGCACTCGTCGCCCTCGCGGAAACCTTTCTTGCCGCCGCCGTACGTCGAAGCGGACGAGGCGTACATGAACGGGATGCGGTGCTGCAGGCAGAAGTGCAGCAGGGACTTCGAGTACTCGTAGTTCGTGCGCATCATGAAGTTGACGTCATACTCCATCGTGTCGGAGCAGGCGCCCTCGTGGAAGACGGCGTCGATGTCCGTGCCGTCGAAGTCGTCATCCTCGATGCTCTGAAGGAAGTCGTCCTTGTACTGGTAGTCGATGAACTGCAGGCCGCGGAGGTTCTTGTAGTTCTGGCCATCCTTGAGGTCGTCGACGATCAGGATGTCCGTGCGACCGCGGCGGTTGAGTTCTTTGACGATATTGCTGCCGATGAAACCGGCACCACCTGTTACGATAATCATGTGGAATTCCTCCTGTATCCTATCACAAAGTGACTGTTTACTGTATTATTCACCCCGAAGCACGGCCATAAGCTCGTCGCGGCTGACAGCGTAGGTGCCGAGCTTGGCGACGACGACGCTGGCGGCGAGGTTGGCCATGTAGGCGCCGT
>OHBJ01002262.1_pt1 | contig 13044 bp, 12 predicted proteins | sample 1577241 | NCBI WGS metagenome assembly OHBJ01 (sample SAMEA3541594, study PRJEB24748) | human gut metagenome | biome: human gut; feature: human-associated habitat; material: faeces | place: China | collected 2012
TGAAGGCTTCAGAGGCAAAGAGCGAGGGCAGTCCAATTAAGATCGGAGGCCAGGGCGTGTACCGGATGGATGCCGGACGGGACGGCTTCGGCGCGTTTACGACCAATTGCCCGGCGGCGTCTATGGCGGTGATGGGGGTAGATACCATCGTAATCGGCCACTGTGAGGAGCGTGTGGACAAGCTGGGCGTGATGCAGGCGGCAGGCGTGACGGACACAGCAGCAGTGAACCGGATCTTAAACGAAGAAGTGAAGCTGGCGCAGGCAAGAGGCATGAAGGTTCTTTACTGTATCGGTGAAAAGAGCGAGGAACAGGAGCACTGGCAGGAGGTTCTGGGCGAGCAGCTCCGGATAGGTCTGGATGGCGTGGACAAGACAAAGGTTGTGTTGGGGTATGAGCCTATCTGGTCCATAGGACCCGGAAAAACACCGGCAGATAAAGCGTATATTACCAAGATAGCCCGGTTCGCGAAAGAGGTGACCGGCGGCTGCGACATGGTATATGGTGGCGGCTTGAAGAAAGAAAATGCGGAAATGCTGGCTTCCATCGACGAGATTGACGGCGGGCTGATTGGCCTGACCCGTTTTACCGGCGAGATTGGCTTCTATCCGGATGAATATCTGGAGATTATCAAACTGTATCTGGGAAAGTGAGGAGAGAGGTATGAAACTTGATTTTGAATATGGCCATGGCACAATGACAGCAGAACTTCCGGATACTACCGATGTATTTATTCCGGGAGAGACCATTCCAGATCCGCCCTGTATCCCGGAGGATCAGATCGTAGCCAAAACACGGGAATCCATACGCAATCCTATGGGAATGAAACCGCTTTCCGAGCTGGCTCATAAGGGAAGCAAAGTCGTTATCGTAATTCCGGATATTGTAAAGGGCGCACTTTCTTTCCTAAATTTCAAAATTTCTCTTGACTTCAGTTCCCTGAAGTGTTATCATAGGCCCATGCTTCAGGAAACTGAACTTCACGAAAATAAATCGCGGCAATGGAGCCGGTCTCCTGTGCCGTTTGTGTGAGAAGGATAAGGAGACGACCACCATGATCATTGTACTGAAACAGGATGCCCCTGACGCACAGGTCCGCGAGTTCTGCCACGAGCTGCAGGATATGGGGCTGCAGATCAACGACTCCAAGGGCAGCGACACCCACATTCTGGGCCTGATCGGCGACACCAAGGCCATTGCCGAGAGCTGGGTGCTGGCCAACCCTGTGGTCGAGACCTGCCGCCGCGTGTCTGAGCCTTACAAGAAGGCCAACCGCAAGTTCCACCCCGACGACAGCGTGATCGATGTCAACGGCGTGAAGATCGGCGGCGGCAACTTCGCCGTCATCGCAGGCCCCTGCAGCATCGAGAGCGAGGAGCAGATCACCTACTGCGCCCAGCGCGTCAAGGATGCAGGCGCTTCCCTGCTGCGCGGCGGCGCATTCAAGCCCCGCACCTCCCCCTACTCCTTCCAGGGAATGCGGAGCGAGGGCCTGGACCTGCTCAAACTGGCCCGCCGCGCCACCGGCTCCCCCATCGTCACCGAGATCATGAACACCGAGCACCTGCCCCTGTTCGAGAATGTAGACCTTATCCAGGTGGGTGCCCGCAATATGCAGAACTTTGAGCTGCTCAAGGCCGTGGGCCGCCAGAAAAAGCCCGTGCTGCTCAAACGCGGCCTGGCCAACACGCTGGAAGAATTTGTGATGAGCGCCGAGTACATCATGGCCGAGGGCAACGAGAACGTTATCCTCTGCGAGCGCGGCATCCGCACCTTTGAGACCAGTATGCGCAACACCCTGGACCTTGCCGGTGTGGTCATGCTCCACAAAATGACCCACCTGCCCGTGGTGGTGGACCCCAGCCACGCCTGCGGCCACGCCTGGATGGTGCCTCAGCTGGCCAAGGCCGCTGTGGCCGCCGGTGCCGACGGCCTGATGATCGAGGTGCACAACAACCCCGCTAAGGCCAAGTGCGATGGTGCCCAGAGCTTGACCCCCGACCAGTTCGATGAACTGATGGGCTTTATCACCAAAGAAGTCGAGTTCTTTGGCAAGAAGATGAACTGAGAATGGAACGACCCTCTCCGGCACGCGGCAGCGTGACTGAGGGGGTTGTTTTCTTTTGTCATCAAATATGGTATACTATGGTGTATTTTGAATTCACCCTTGAAACGAGGTATTTCTATGAAAGCTCATATTGCACGCAACCAGAATGCCGGCATCCCGCTGGCGCTGGGCTGGAACCTTTCTGCCGCTGACCGGGGCATTCTGGAGGGGATGGCCCCCGCTTTCGGGATGAAGCTGCTGCTGGTCTCCCCTGCCGATGCAGGCAGGACCGTGGCCCAGCTGCTGGGCGAGGTGGAGGTCAAAACCACCCGCACTCTGGTGCTGGAGCCGGGTGCTTATCCCCCGGCGCTGGTGCTGGCCAACTTCAAGGATAAGGATGTGGACACCCTGCTCGACCTGATGAAGCAGGCACAGGTGAACATCCCCCTCAAGGCCGTTGTGACCCCCACCAGCAAGAGCTGGGTGTTCGGTGACCTGCTGGCGCATCTGCAGGAAGAACACACCGCCTTTACCGCCGCAAAGGAGACCGCCAAAGCATGATGACCAAGCGTATTTTTTCCGCCCTGCTGGCGGCTGCGCTCAGCCTGAGTCTGCTGGCGGGCTGCGGCAGCACCTCCGGCTCCACCGCCTCCAGCGCCGCCGATGGCCCGCAGCGCTACTCCACCGTGTTCTATGATGTGTTCGACACCGTGACACAGGTCATCGCCTACTGCGACAGCGAAGAAGAGTTCACCGCCCAGATGGACGCACTCCACGCCGACCTTGTGGAGTACAACCAGCTCTACGACATTTATAATGATTACGATGGCGTGACCAACATCAAGACCATCAACGACAATGCGGGCATTGCCCCGGTGACGGTGGATGACAAGATCCTCGGGATGCTGGAGCTGGCCCAGACCATGTACGACACCACCGGCGGCAAGCTGAACATTGCGCTGGGCAGTGTGCTGAACATCTGGCACAACTACCGCGAGGCCGCACTGGCCGATGAGAACGACAGCAACAACCAGCTGCCCACGCAGGAAGAGCTGGATGCCGCCGCACAGCACTGCGATATCGCCAACCTCATCATTGATGAAGATGCCAAAACGGTCTATCTGGCCGACCCGGCCATGTCGCTGGACGTGGGCAGCGTGGGCAAGGGCTACGCCGTGGAGCAGGCCGCACAGGCCGCCGAAGCCCGGGGCCTGACCAGTGCCCTCATCAGCGTGGGCGGCAACCTGCGGGCCATTGGCACCAAGCCGGACGGCTCCCAGTGGGTAGGCGGCGTGGAAAACCCGTGGAACTCCTCCGAGGTCTACACCAACGGCAGCTCCACTGTAGCCGCCGTCAAGATGAGTAACCTTTCCCTTGTGACCAGCGGCGACTACCAGCGCTACTACGTTGTGGACGGTGTGCGCTACCACCACCTCATCGACCCGGCCACCCTCTGGCCCGCCGCCTACTTTGACGGCGTGAGCGTGCTGGCTCCGGACTCCGGTGTGGCCGACTGCCTGACCACCGGCCTGTTCTGCCTGCCTCTGGAAGAGGGCAAGCAGCTCGTGGAATCGCTGGACGGCGTGGAAGCCCTCTGGTGCACCACCGATGGCGAAGTGATCACCTCCAGCGGGTGGAGCGAGCATACGAATTAAACCTCTCAGTCTCGCATACGCTCGCCAGCTCCCCTAGTAGGGGAGCCCTTGGCAGTACGGGCAAGTTTTCCCTTCAAATTTGATCCTATGCAAAAATGGCTCGACGCTATACAGAACGTCGAGCCATTTATTTTTACTTGATATCCAGTTCGGGCGGCACGTCGATCTGGTCAGAGACGTACTTGCCGTTCTTTTTGCGCTGACGCACACACTCGGTGAGCAGATACTCGATCTGCCCGTTCACCGAGCGGAAGTCATCCTCAGCCCACGCGGCAAGGGCATCGTAGAGCTTCGCATTCAGGCGCAGGGGGATCTGCTTTTTCGGCTCTGCCATCAGTACAGGCTGCCGCTGTTCACAATGGGCTGCGCGTCACGGTTGCCGCAGAGCACCACCAGCAGGTTGGAGACCATTGCCGCTTTGCGCTCATCGTCCAGTTCCACCACTTTGTTCTCACTCAGGCGGTCCAGCGCCATCTCCACCATGCCCACGGCACCGTCCACGATCATCTTACGGGCATCAATGATGGCGCTTGCCTGCTGACGCTGCAGCATGACCGCTGCGATCTCGGGGGCGTAGGCCAGATAAGTGATGCGGGCTTCGATGATCTCGATCCCGGCGGCGGTGACGTTCTTCTGGATCTCGCCCTGGATGCGCTTTGCCACCACTTCCGAGGAGCCGCGCAGGCTGCCCTCATCGGCCACACCGTCGCCGGTGGTGTCCACGTTGGGAGCCACATCGTAGGGGTAGATGCGCACCACGTTGCGCAGGGCGCTGTCACACTGCAGGGACAGGTATTCTTTGTAGTTGTCTACATTGAACACGGCCTTGGCGGTGTCGGTCACCCGCCAGATCACCGCAATGCCGATCTCCACCGGGTTACCCAGGCAATCGTTGATCTTCTGGCGGGAGTTGTTCAGGGTCATCACCTTCAGGGAGATTTTCTTGCCGTCCTTCTCACGGTCAGCCTGCACCACAGGGCGCTGCTGAACATCACCGCTCTGGCTCAGGACCGTGCCCGCAGCCGGGTTGACGGCAGTGCAGAAGGGATTGACCCAGTAGAAGCCCTCCCCCTTCAGGGTGCCGATGTAATCGCCGAACAGGGTCAGCACCAGCGCTTCCTCAGGCTTGAGGACTTTCAGGCCCGCGAACAGGAAAATACCGATGATGGCATAGATAACAGCGATCGCCAGCGGGATAAACCCCAGGAAGGTAGTATACAGCATTACAAAACCGATGCCGCCCACCACAACCGCGGCCACATAACCCAGCAGGGTCAGCAGCAGCATAGTCATGCCATTCTTCTTGGTCTGTAAGATCTTCTCTTCCATAAAATGTCCCTCCTTTACAGGGTCTGGAAGCTTCTTTCTGATATCAAAATCATATCACATTGTATTTTAATTGTCAAGCATAGGCCAGTCTTGCAAGCGTGGTATTATTATGGTATAATAAAGCCACAGAGAGGAGCTGATATCATGCCGCGTATTATTCCGATCCGCGACCTCAAAAACACTGCCGCTGTCTCCCAGATGTGCAGTGAATCCAAAGAACCTGTCTATATCACCAAAAATGGCTATGGCGATATGGTCATTATGAGCATGGAAGCCTATGAAGAAAAGATGCAGCTTCTGGACGCATACGCCAAGCTGGATGCTGCCGAGCAGCAGGTGGAAGCCGGGCAGACGTTGGATGCCCGCAGTGCCTTGCAGGAATTGAGAGCCCGTTATGGCATATAAGTTGGTTGAAACAGCCCTTGTTATAACACAAAACCTCCCACTCGAATGAGCGGGAGGTTTTATTACGCACAGTTATACTTACCAGAACCAATACCGTTTCTTGACGGCGATATACACGATCAGGCAGACCACGGTCAGCGCACCGGCGGCGATGAAGAAGGTCCAATTGATATTGGTGAAGCGCAGATTCTGGTTGGTCAGCAGGTAGCTGCCAGCCGTATCGGCGGTGATGGTGCCATCCTTGTAGCTGTTCAGGAACTGCCACTTTTCGCTGGCAGTGTTGTGCAGATACAGGCGGCTGTAAGCGGCGTTCTCACCGGTCAGGGTGATCTGCACCACGCAGGGCAGCGCGCCGCTTTCGCCCAGCTGGAAGCTCAGGCCGTTTTCATCGGGGGCAAAGGCCAGGGCGGTGCTGAACCCGCCCTGGGTGCTCTTGATGCTGGTGCCATCGATCCGCAGGGTATAATCCTCGCCCAGCACGATCAGGCTGCGGCCCGTGGTGCGCAGGGCGCTCAGGATCTCGCCGGTGATGGCAGGCACGTCGCTCTGATAGAGGGACACTTCCTCCCCTGCGGCGTTCTGGATGGCGGCCACGGTGGCATCGGTGGTGACGTTGTCCTCGGTGCCCTCACCGCTGGTATCGCTGCTGCTGCCGGAGGTGGAGGCGGTGCGGTTGACGATGACCGTGACCGAGGTGGAGGCGGTGCCGTTGGAGACCACCACGGAGGTGGCACCCGTGGCAACGCCGGTGATGACACCGGAACCGCTGACGGTGGCAATGCTCTTGTCCTGGCTCTTGAAGGTCAGGCTCTGGCTGGCAGAGGCCGGTGACACCTTGCCGGTGATGGTCTTGGAGGAGCCCGGCTTGAGCACCACATAGTTGGTGTTCAGGGAGATGGACTGGCTGGAGACGGTGCTGGTGTTGGCCGCAACCACCGTAACGGTGGCCGTGCAGCTCACGTTGCCGTCCGTGGCGGTGATGGTGGCCTTGCCGGGGGCAACGCCGGTCACCTTGCCAAAGTTGTTGACGGTGGCCACCTTCTCATTGGAAGAGCTCAGGCTGACGTTGATATAGTTGGCTGCCGAGGTAGGCAGCACTGCCAGCGAAAGGCTGGTGGTCTCGCCCACGGCAATGGTGCTGGATGCAAGGGTGATATCCATTTCGGTGGCGATCATACTGGCATCCGGCTGGGGGGTGATGGTATAGGTGCAGCTCACCCCGCCGCAGGTGGCGGTGATGTTGGCCGTGCCCAGGCCCACAGCCTGCGCCACGCCCTCACTGTCCACCGAGACAACATTGGGGTTATCAGAGACATAGGTCACGCCGTTCTTGCTGGCGGCATTGGCGGGGGTGGTCACCGGGGAGAGCTGCTGGGCCGTGCCTGCCAGCGGGGCGGCATCGTAGCTGCCGGTCTCGATGCTCTCGGCGGTAACTTTATCCCAGGGAAAGCTCACCTTGGGCAGCGTGAGGGCCAGCGGCGTGGTAACAGGGCCGGCAGCCGACGCAGGCAGGGCGGCGGCACAGGCCAGCACACCCAGCAAAGCCGCGCTGGCGGCCAGCTGTTTCGGGTTCAGTTTCATTCTTTCGTACCTCTTGGGCGTGGAATCGGCGGGCGCTTAGCGGAACAGCACGCCCAGGGCCTCCATCACATAGTCAAAGTAAGTCAGTTCATCGTACTCCACACGGGCGGTGACGCTCATGCCATTGGAAAGATCCACCTTGTCGCCGCTGGTGCTCACGACATAGGTGTTATCCGGCTTGATGGTCATCTTGTAGTAGGACCCGTTGGTGCTGGAGGTCACGTCACTGTCGATGGAGGTAACAGTGCCGGTCAGGGTGCCATAGGAATACTCCGACAGGCCGGTGATGGCGATCTTGCAGGGGTCGCCCACATTGATCAGCGGCCGGTCGTTGACGGTGACAGCCGCCACAATCTCAAGGTCACTGTTCTCGCTGGCCACGGTGGCCAGAGCGGAGCCTGCGCTGAGCACCATGCCCACCTTGTAGGGGGTGTCCATGTGGATGACACCGGAGGTGGGAGCGTAGATGTAGTAATCGTTCGCGCCGGTGTTCAGGGCATCCAGCTGGGCCTCGATGTTGTCAATGTTGGCCTGCACGCTGGTCAGGTTGGCAGAAATGGACTGCAGGGTGGAGTAATACAGGCTCTCCACCTCGCTCTGGTTCTGCTCCATCAGGGTCTTGATCTGCTCGTCGGTGTAACCGGCGGCCTGATAGGGCGAAGCGTCGAACGCCTTCTGGCTGACCTGGCTCTTGTAGCTCTCGTACTGGTAGTAATAGGGCTGATCGTCGATGTCGGTCTCGCTGAAGTAGTTCTTGTCGTCCTGAATAGATTTGAGCAGCTTTTCGTACTGGCTCTTCTGCTTTTTGTAGATGTCCAGCTGCTTCTGGTAGCTGTCCTGCTGGATGTCCAGATCGGTGCTCTTGATGTGGGCGATGAGGTCGCCCTCGGTGACATAGCTGCCCTCCGAGATGTTCAGCTCAGTGATGGAGCCGGAGTAACTGGACATGATATAGGTCTTGTTGGCCGCCTGCACTGAGCCAGTGGACTGGCTGACGTAGGTGCGCTTGTTCTGGGTGCTCCAGATCACCAGAAACACCATGAGGAAAGCCACCAGAAGAATGAGCGCGTAGCCAAAGGCCGGCAGCTTCTTCTCCATCATAATGCGGCGATCCTGCAGGTCGGAAAGATTCTGAATGCGAGTGGTCATATTACTTCGTCTCCATAAAAACGTCCATGACACCGTTTTCGCTGTCCTGATTGACGTAGATGCTGTAGGTGGTGCCGGTCAGCTCGATCTCGTGCTCGTAGGCATAGATGTTCAGCTTCTGGCTGGCAAGGCTGCTGTGGTCCATGGGGCCGGTGAAGTGGGCGTACAGGCAGCCCTTCACCCGCAGCACAGCGTCCTGCTCGTAGCCCGGCTCCAGGCGGGGGATGAGCTGGTTGACCTGCATCATAAAATAGATCTGCGGCTCCGGGTTGGGGCCGGAGGTAAACTTGACGCACTGGATCACAGGGCCAACCGGCATGGCGCTGTGGCTCTTGATAAAGTTCTGCATCTGGGTCAGGATCACGCCCAGGTTGCCCAGCTCGCTGGCATCGATCTTGCGTGCCAGAACGTTGGTCAGCTTCAGGGTCTTGTTTTCTGCAACTTGGATCTCTCTCATAATAATGTCCACCTGTTTCTTTTTTGTTTGCAATAAGCAATTGTCTGGGGTCAAAGATTCTTTTTTACCGTTTTGCCAAAGACTCTCCTCAAAGCGGCCTTACCCTCTCAGTCAAAGCCTAACGGCTTTGCCAGCTCCCCCAAAGTGGGAGCTCTTGACAAAAAGGGTCACAGCTGCTTTTATATCCGAATTTGTACTTCCCTATCAATGGTCTCGCATACAGCATCAAAATGATTGTTAACATCCCGATTAGAAAACCGTAAAACTTTCAAGCCATAGCCATGCAGGATAGCACTTCGTTCCTCATCGTAAGCTTTCCCCTGTTCAGTATAATGCTGTGAGCCGTCAAGTTCAATAACCAATCTTGCATCCGCGCAATAAAAATCCACAATAAACGATTCAATGATCCGCTGTTTGTAGAATTTTACCGGATATTTCCGCAAGAAAACATACCAAAGCCGTTGCTCCTGTGGTGTCATTTCCCTCCGAAGTCTTCGGGCTACATCCAGCATGTCGTTATTCTTGACAACTGTCGTCTTTTTCATCAGCTTATACCTCTACCGGGCTCACCCTCTCCGTCAGCGCCACGCGCTGCCACCTCCCCCAAAGTGGGAGGTTTTGACAGAATGATTCACTCCCTGCACTGTGGGCAAGTCTGCGTTCACACTACGCAAAGGGAAACCCGCCGTACACTGCGCTATGCCAAGGGCTCTCCCTTCGGGAGAGCTGGCGCAAAGCGCCTGAGAGGGTGAGGATGCTCACGGTAAGCCACTCACACAGCGATAAAGTGTCACTATGTAAAGAGCATTCCTGTAAGGATAAACATAATCTTCTACCACACACAATTGCCTACCGCAACGCGATAAGCAACATAAAAATAAGGTGTGCCAGGAGGCACACGCCTCCTGGCACACCATAACGAGGCATTGTTGTCTGCCCCGCGCTAACAAGTAGGGCGGTGCAGTTCCCTCAACGCTTCATAATTTCAGATCAGATCTGATTACATCTTAATGCCGTCGATGACAACGTGAGTCTTGCCGTCGCCCTGGGTCATGCCAATGGAAGCAGAAGAAGCCTTGTTAGCAACATCAACGCGGCCCAGGTTGTAAGCAGCAGCGGTCAGGCCCAGGAAGTTAGCGATATCGTCGCCAATGCCATTGCCGGTGGAGAACAGCTTCTTGGGTGCAGCCTTGACATCACCCCAAGTGGTGTTGCCGGAGAACAGAACACCCAGAGTGCCGTCAACCAGCTTGCCGATGAACTTGTTGCCGATCAGGGTAACAATGTTGGTGGAGAAGGTCTTAACGTTGGTCACGTCCCAGATAGGAGCGGTAACAGCGCCGATAGCGTCGATGAAGTTAGCGCCACCGTTGACATAGGTCATTTCGTTCTCTGCGATAACAGAGTAGTTTGCAGGCATCATCATAATGAATTACTCCCTTCAAATGAATGAAAAAACTTATTTTAGCGATCTTTTTCCGGCTGCGCATCCATCCAAAGATCATTTATGTAACCGAGTGCGCACTCGGCTGCAACTTAATAGGTCATTGCCTCGCCATCGTCGTCTTCTTCAACAACTGCCGCGGGGGCAACGGGTGCAGGCTCTTCCTTCTTGCGGCGGAAGATGCCCTGCTGCAGGTTCCAGAGCTCGTAATACTTGCCCTGTTTTGCCAGCAGCTCGTCATGGGTGCCGCGCTCCACGATCTGGCCGTGATCCATGACCAGAATCAGGTCGCAGTCACGGATGGTGGAAAGGCGGTGTGCCACGATCAGCATCGAGCGGTCAGCCAGCTGGTTATAGATCATATCAAAGATGGTATTCTCTGTACCAAAGTCCAGGCTGGAGGTCGATTCATCAAAGATGTAAAGGCTCGAATCCTTCAGGAACGCACGGGCCAGTGCAATGCGCTGCTTCTCACCACCGGACAAGCCGTTGCCGGCTTCCTCCAGATAGGTGTTGTACTGCAGCGGCAGCCTGCGGATGAACTCGTGTGCGTCGGCCTTCTTGGCCGCCTCCCGTACCTGATCGAGGGTAGCCTCGGGGCGGGAGATGCGTATATTCTCGAAGATCGTCTTGCTGAACAGCTCAACGTTCTGCGGGACATAGGAAATGCAGCGGCGGACGGATGCATTGCTGTACTCGTCCAGATCAACGCCATTCACGCTGATGGTACCGCTCTCCGGCTCGTAATACTTGAGCAGGAGCTTGGTGATGGTGGACTTGCCGGAACCCGAGGAACCAACCAGCGCCACCCTCTTGCCTTGCGGGATGGTGAAGGAGATGTGGTCCAGTGCCGGGGTGCGGTTGCCATACCGGAAGGTGACATCCTTGAACTCAATGTCGCCCTCCATGCTCTCCATCTCGGTGTACTCGCGGTCATCGTCCTGCTCGGATTCATAATCCATGATCTCCGTCAGGCGCTTCATGGATATGGAAGCCTCCTGAATGGACATCTGCATACTGATGAGCTCGCTCACCGGAGAAGTAAAGTAGCCCGAAAGGGTGCTGAACGCCATGTAGCCGCCCAGCGTCAGCTGGCCATTCAGCACCTGCGTGATGCCCACATAAGTGGTGACCATGTTCAACACGGTCATGATCACGCTGGAGATCAGGCTCTGGCCGGTGCTGATCTTGCTGGAACGCAGGCTGATCTTCAGGCTCTTGATGTATTCACGCTCAAGGGCTTCCAGCTCGCGATCCTCGCAGGCGTTGCACTTGATGGTCTCGATGCCGCGCAGGCTCTCGATCATCTGGCTGTTCAGAACGGCCGACTGCACCATCGTCTCTTCATTGATCCGCTTGTAGGGCTGCTTGAAGATGATGACGAGCAGCAGGCTCAGAACGGTGGTAAACAGGGTAATGGAGAACAGCGAGGAGTTCATCCGGAACAGGACAAAGCCTGTACCCACGGCCATCACAATGTCCATGACCACGCTCATTGCAATGCTGGTCAGCACCGATTTGATGGTGCTTGCATCGGAATAGCGGGTGGTGATCTCGCCGGTCTTACGAGATGCAAAGAACTTCATCGGCAGTTTGTACACATGCTCGAAGTAGCCCAGCATCAACGGGATATCGATTTTAATGGAAAGAAAGATCAGGATCCACTGTCTCACAGTCGAGAGCAGCGTGCTGGTCAGGTTGACCACACTGAACACGACAATGAGCGATATGAGCAGATTTTTCAGCCCATAAGGCAGCACCTCGTCCATGATCGCCTTGTTGAAAACGGTGGACACGATGCCGATCAGTGTCAGGATCACTGAACTGAGAATAGCGTAAGCAAACAGCTTTTTCTGGGGAAGCAGCAGATCCATGTACCGCTTCAACATGTTGTTGCGGGCTGCCTTGGCTTCCTCTTTACCCTCCACCTTATGCTTGCCGGTGCCGCCCTTGAACTCCGCTGTGGGGTTCAGCAGCAACAGCACGCCGGTGAAGTTTTTATAGAACTCATCCAGGCTGATCTTTTTCAGTTCATTTGCAGGGTCGCCGATAACGACGTAATCCTTGCATTTGTACTTTTTGCTTGCATCAGCCTTGCGTTCTTCTTCCTGCACCACATGCTTGCGGCGGGCATCGTCATCCTTGATGGTCGTCTTTTTGAAGATGACCACAAAGTGGGTCAAGCCCTGGTCGGTAATGACCTGCGCAATTGCGGGCAGGGTGAAATCGCTTAAAAAGTTTTCGCGGTCAACACGGACAGCCGCCGTGCTGAAGCCCAGCTCATTGGCTGCTTTCTGCAGGCCAACGAGGTTCGTGCCTTTCATGTCGGTTCCCATCATGTCCCGCAGGCGGGTGATGGTGATTTCCTTTTTGTAATGGAGGCACACCATTGCGAGCGAAGCGGCCGCGCAGTCCGTAGAATCGTGCTGCCGCACATAGGTATAACGCATACGATGTTTCCTTTACAAGAGACCGACAACCAAAAGCAAACGATCTCTTTTTCAATGTACTGTGTCTATTTCAAAACTACGGCTTTTATTCTAGCACACCCGGTCTGTTTGCACAAGCCCCAGTTTGCTGTTATTTTGACCGTAGGTCTGACAAATGAAAAAGGTTTTCTTTTTGCACTCCGGTTTAACAGCGCATAGCCTTCTGCTTTGCCCTGCCCTGCGGAGAACCAGGGCAAAGCAGAAGTCCGCTGCTATCAAAAGAAGGGAGCGCCTACCCTTTGATCTGAGTCAATCACCACAGAACGTTTAAAAACTGTTCCAAGGTTTGGGTGTAGTATACCACAATCTGACAGCATCTTCAAGAGGACATTTTTTAAGAAACCATTAATTTTGAAGATTTTGTGAAAAAAGTCTCAGATTGGTTACAACACCCGGTTAAAAAACAAGCGGCGAAGTTGCCCTCGCCGCCTAATGGCGCCTCTTGCCTGACTCGAACAGGCGACACCCTGATTAACAGTCAGGTGCTC
>OHBJ01002265.1_pt1 | contig 13027 bp, 11 predicted proteins | sample 1577241 | NCBI WGS metagenome assembly OHBJ01 (sample SAMEA3541594, study PRJEB24748) | human gut metagenome | biome: human gut; feature: human-associated habitat; material: faeces | place: China | collected 2012
CTTCACGCGGGGCCGGTATATGGAGCTTGACGCCGCGGCGCGGCGCAATCTCGAGCTGACGGAAAACCTGCGCACCGGCGAAAAGCGCGGCAGCCTTCTCTGGGTGCTCGATAAGACCAAAACCCCGATGGGCGGGCGAATGCTCCGCAGCTGGGTGGAGCGCCCTCTGCTCTCCCCGGTGGCGATCCGGCGGCGGCTCGCCGCGGTGGAGGAGCTCTTCCGCGATAACGTCGGCCGCGCCGAGCTCACCGAAAAGCTCAAGACCGTCGGCGATATCCAGCGGCTCACATCCCGCGCCGTGTACGGCGCGGCGAACGGCCGCGACATGCTCGCGCTCGGAAATTATCTCTCCGCCGCGCCGGAGATCTTCGCGCAGCTCGGCAAGTACCAGAGCGGGATGCTCCGCTCCATCGCCGCGACGGAGCCGCTGGAAAACCTCTGCGCGCTTTTGCGCCGCGCCATCTGCGACGAGCCGCCATTCTCCGTGCGCGAGGGCGGCATCCTCCGCTCCGGCTACAGCGAGGAGGTAGACCGTCTGCGCAACATCCGCGACAACGGCGCGAAGTGCGTCGCCGAGCTGGAGGCGCGGGAAAAGGAGCGCACCGGCATCAAGAAGCTCAAGGTCGGCTACAACAAGGTGTTCGGGTATTATATCGACGTGCCGAACTCCGCCGGAGCCGTGGAGCTGCCGGAGGAATACATACGCAAGCAGACGCTCGTCAATGGCGAGCGGTACTTTACCCCGGAGCTCAAAAAGCTGGAGGACGATATCTCGTCCGCCCGCGAGCGGATCGAAACGCTCGAATACGACCTCTTCCGCGACGTGCTCCGCCAGGTGGGCGACCGCGTAGACGAGCTGCAGGCGCTCTCCGCGGCGCTCGCGGAGCTCGATGCGCTCTGCTCGCTCGCCGAGGTCGCGGTGCGCAACAACTATGTCTGCCCGGAGATCGAGGTATCGCACACGCTCACGATCGCCGAAGGCCGCCACCCGGTCGTTGAGCAGATGCAGCGCGACACGCTCTTCGTGCCGAACGACACGCACCTGAACGACACCGACGACCGCGTCGCCATCGTGACAGGCCCGAACATGGCCGGTAAAAGCACCTACATGCGCCAGACGGCGATCATCGTGCTCATGGCGCAGATCGGCTCGTTCGTCCCGGCGCGCAGCGCGACGGTCGGCATCTGCGACCGCGTGTTCACGCGCATCGGCGCGAGCGACGACCTTGCTGGCGGCGCATCGACGTTCATGGTCGAGATGAGCGAGGTCGCATCCATATTGAAGAACGCGACCGCCGATTCCCTGCTCATCCTTGACGAGATCGGGCGCGGCACGTCCACCTACGACGGCATGGCCATCGCCCGCGCGGTGCTCGAATACTGCGCCGACGCGAGAAAGCTCGGCGCGAAAACGATGTTTGCCACGCACTACCACGAGCTCTCCGCGCTTGAGGGGACGATCCCCGGTGTGCGCAACTATAATATCAGCGCCAAGCGGCAGAACGGGAAGCTCCTCTTCCTGCGCAAGATCCTGCCCGGCGCCGCCGACGAGAGCTACGGCATTGAGGTCGCAAAGCTCGCCGGCGTGCCGGAGAGCGTCATCCGCGCCGCGGACGCGCATCTCAGGGAGCTCAACGCGCAGGGCGCGGCGGTAAATGTGACGCCCCCGGCAAAGCCCGAGAGCGATCAGGTAAGTCTCGCCGACGTCGGCGCGGACGCCGTGGCCGAGAGGCTGCGCGCCGTCGATCCCAACACGCTCTCCCCGCTGGAGGCGCTCCGGCTGCTCTTTGAACTCAAAAACGATCTCGGATGATAAAGGAGAAATCGTGATGAAAAAAGGCGAAAAGGTGCTTCTTGTCCTCGGCGCGCTGCTCATTGCGGCGGGTGTATTCGTCGGTGTGACGCTCGGCTGGGACTATTCTCCCGACAATTATGCCTACAACGATATTGCATTTCCCTCTGCCGATACGGAGACCGGCGAGTGCAGCTTCGTGAGCGTGCAGCTCAGCGAGCTTGAGGTGAACATCTATTCCACGACGGATAAGACCGTCTCGATCGCCGCGCGGGGCGCGAAAACGCCGGACCGCGTGAGCGTTGTGCTCGACGGCGGCGTGCTTCGCATCACGGAGAAAAAGCCCGGCCTTTTCCAGCGCCTTGCCGTCTCGGACGATGATGCGGTCATCCTCCGCATTCCGGAAAAATGGGTCGGCACGGTGGACGCGGCAACGCAGTCCGGCGATGTATATGTGAGCGGTCTGGTGAGCCCGCAGCTTACGCTCCGCGCATCGAGCGCTTCCGGCGCGGTCAGCGCGTCGGAGCTGAAGGTCGCGGAGACACAGCTCATCACGACGAGCGGAAATATTTTTGTCAGCACGACCCGCGGCGGCACGATAACAGCCGGCACGACCTCGGGATATATGAATATTTCTGATGTGAAGGCGGAGAGCGCGAGCCTTTCGTCCGTGAGCGGGAGCATTTCCGTACGGAACGCGGAGCTCACCGGCGTGCTGACGCTGCACACCACGAGCGGCGATATCGACCTGGACGACATCTCCGCCGCGGGCATCGAGACCGACACGACAAGCGGCGATCTGGAGCTGGACGAGGTCGATACGCAGAGCCTTACGTTCACCTCCACGAGCGGCGACATCTCCGGCGAGCTGCTGCACGCGGATGAATTCGGCGGCACGGTCACCACCGTGAGCGGCGACATCTCCGGCATCCGCAGCGGCAGCGAGGGTACGCGGACATTCAAGATCGAAACCGTCAGCGGAGACATAGACCTCGACGACTGAATAAAGCCATGCAAAACTTCCCCGCAGAGCGGCCTCATGGAAGAGCCGGCCCGGCGGAGAGAAAAAAGAGACGCCCCCGAAGACAGGAAAAGACCTGTCTTCGGGGGCTTTTTGCGTGTATGGGATGCGGCCATTTTACCGGAGGAACCCGGACGTTTTGCGCCGGAGGTCAGGTAAGCGCAAAACGCCCGGCTGCAAAAGAACTCTCAGGGCGTGAGTTCCGCAACGGCTTCGATCTCACACAGGGCATTTTTGGGAAGCGCTTTCACTGCAACGCAGCTTCTGGCCGGGCAGTTGATAAAATAGCGGGCGTAAACCTCGTTGAACGCCGCAAAGTCGTTCATATCTGCGAGGAAGCAGGTGGTCTTGATCACGCTGCCGAGCCCGGTCCCGCCGGCCGCGAGCACGGCGCCGACATTTTTGCAGCTCTGCTCCGCCTGCGCGGCAATGCCCTCCGGCATCGTTCCCGCGGCGGGATCGACGGGAAGTTGGCCGCTAGTGAAGACCATGCCGTTTGCAATATAGCCCTGCGCATAGGGGCCGATGGCGGCTGGCGCGTTGGGGGTGCTGATAACTTTCATGATTGTCCTCCTTGTCAGCGGTCCAGCGGCTGCACGGGTGTTTCAAAGTAGCTGTGGAAGCCGGTGGGCAGCGTGCGGTAATCGATGGTCTCCAGCCCGTCAGGCGACGGGCGGGAGTTGAGTGTGTTCCAGAAAAGGAACGTTTTGCCACTCGTTTTCTCCGCCGCGGCGAGCAGCGCCGCGAGTGTTTTGCCGGTGTAGGTCCCCTCCAGCTGGATGCCGAACATGGCGTTCATGCGTCGGAGCGCCGCCACACCTTCCTCGGTGAAGAGCGCGTAGTCGCTGCCGAAGAAGTCATGGAGGAGAGGAATGTCCTCCGCGGGAATGTGCACGGCGGGGAAGGACGGATCGTATCCGCGCAGCAACGCCACGGTGTCATCGATGAGCCGGGAGATGGCGGCGACGTTGACGCGGCTTTCGTCGTTGACGCGGACGGGGATCACCTGCGTTTTGAGACCCAGCGACTTCAAACCGATCATCAGTCCGGCAACTGTTCCGTTGGTGCCGTCGGCGGCGTAGATGTAATCGGGTTCTGGGAGCTGTCCGGCAGCGATCTGTCCGGCCAGCTCAAAGGCGGCGTTGACAAAGCCCACGGTGCCGAGCGGCGACGAACCGCCAACCGGAACGATGTACGGTGCTTTTTTCCCTTCTGCAAGGCGCTCGGCAACGAGCGTATCGGTCAGCGCGTCCATCTCCTGCTTTGTTTCACAGTGATGGAGCTCAATGCCGTAAAAGGCGCTCTTGAGCAGATTCTTGCGCAGATAGCGGGTGTTGTGCTGTGTGCGCAGGATGGAAATGCTGTGCATGCCGAGCTTGCCGGCGTAAATGCCGGTGGCGAGAGCATGATTGGAACCGTCGCAGCCGAAGGTGATCACATCCGTACAGCCGTTGGCTTTGGCTTCGCCCAAAGCAAACTCCAGCTTGCGCACTTTGTTGCCGCCGTACTCCAGACCGGAGAGGTCGTCACGCTTGATGAACACGCGGTTGTCGCTCTCGGAGAGACCGTGCAACTCCTGTACGGGCGTCGGGAAGAGCCCCAGACGGACATGGGGCAGCCCTGACAGGGCGGGATATTTTTCAAACAGAGGAAGCGTACCAGACATGGCCGTGCGCTCCTTACTTGTTCAGACCTTCCAGATACTCGTAAACTTCGGCGATGGGAAGAACGTCGCAGTACTTGTACTGAATGTCGAACATGTTGGCGCGATGCGCCATTTCCAGACGGTCGAACACGCACTCCTCGATCAGCGCGGTCTTGAAGCTCAGGCTGGTCGCGTCGATAGCGGTGGCGCGGGCGCAGCCGCTCGTGGTGTTGCCAACGATTAGAACGGTGTCAACGCCTTTGCTGCGCAGGGAGTTGTTTACGTTCGTGGAGAAGAACACGCTGGGTCCCTGCTTTTCCACGACGGTGTCGCCGGGGATCACAGGCGTGAGCTCCGGGATGATATCGCAGTTCGGGTTATCGGCGGCGAAGACATCGTTGGCCGGACGGCCGGCGAAGCCATACTCGGGGCGGTAGCAGTGCTTGGAGTAGACCACGGGGATGCCGTGCTCACGGCAGTAGGGAATGAGCTTCTCAATGTGGCGGATGGCAGCCCAGGCAAAGTTGCCGCAGGCGTAGGGATAGCGATCCTGCTGCTCGTAGATGGGCATGTCGTCGCCGATGACGGCCTTCTGCATGTCGATGACGATGAGCGCAGGCTTGCTGCCCAGACCGCGGCGCGGCTGGAAGGAGGACTGGTTGGCGAGACACTTCTTATCGTGCTCGGTGAGCATGTCTTTCCAGATCTGTTCCATGGATTGATCTCCTTTTATATATTTTTTGTTTGAAATTTCAGACGCTCAGAAACGCGTTGCGCTTGAGATACTGGCCGTGGGGTTCGCCGACGATCTCGCCGTCTTTGGCGACGATGCTGCCGCGGACAAGAGTCATGACCGGCCATCCCTTGAGATTCCAGCCTTCAAACACGCTGAAGTCGGAGTAGGACTTCAGATCGGCGGCATTGACGACCTTTTCCTTATCGAGATCGACGATGACGAGATCGGCGTCCGTACCGGGCTGGAGCTTGCCTTTTTCGGGCATGTTGAAGATCCTGGCGACATTGTAAGAGGTGACCTCCGCGATGCGCTCCAGACTGATCTTGCCCTTATGGTAGCCCTCGCTGAGGAGGACGGGGAGCATCGTGCCAGTTCCGTGGAAGCCGCAGGCGGCATCCCAAATCGTGCCGGCCTTGTCGGCACGGACGTTGGCGCAGTTGTCGGAGCCGACGGTGTCGAGCGTGCCGTCCGCGAGATACTGCCAGAGCTTGTCGTTGTTGTGCGCCTCGCGCAGCGGGGGGTTGACCTTGCCAAGCTCGGCACAGGGGGAGTCGGTGTTCAGCACAAGATAGTGCGGCGTCGTTTCGCCGTAGAGACGCAGGTTCGTCTTCTTCCCCTGCGCAATCTTTTCGGCTGCCTCGGCGCAGCTGATGTGTACGCAGTAGAGCGGGCAGCCGGTCTTTTCGGAGAAGTAGGAGAGACGGGAGACCGTCTCGGCCTCGGCAATCTCGGGACGGACGTGATCCCAGGCGGCAAGACCCATCTCACCTGCGGCCTTCACCTTTGGTGCAACGGTCTCAACAAGCTCGATGTTTTCGGGGTGGAAGTTCGCGACGACATTGCCGTCATACTTCGCGAGCTCCTGCATGCTTTCGTACATAAAGCCGTCGGTATAGGGCTCGGGAATACCGGAATCGCGCAGACCGCGGATGTCCACATCCACATTGCGCTCGGTCGTGAAAAATTTGAAGGAGCTAACGCCCATTTCCTTCACGGCAAGATTGACCGTGTTTTTGTGGTCCTGCTTGGTGATAAAAAGCTGCAGGCCGTAGTCAATGTAGCTATTGGGGGTCATGACATCGAGCAGCTGCTGTACATACTGCGGCTCAAAGTTCGGGCCGGGGGTGCGGCGGTACTGCAGGCAGGTGGTGTAACCGCCGATGGCGGCAGCGGCACTTTCCATGCGGGTGTCAACGCCCATGTCCTGATAGCAGCCCCAATGAACGTGCGGGTCGATGCAGCCGGGGAAGACGTACTTGCCGGAGGCGTCGATGACGGTCTCGGCCTCGCATGCCGTGCCGGGCGACAGAATGGCGGCGATTTTGCTGTTTTCGATGGCGATGTCGCCGTCAACGATGCCCACCTTGGGGATAACGAGTTTGCCGTTGCGAATGATGGTGTCCATGGTTTTCCTCCTTGTGTGTGAATGTGATTATTGGCGGCTGGTTGCTTACTTTGCGTTGTCTTCGGCGGCGAGCTGCTTTTCGAGCATGGGGATCAGACCGCCGGCGCGGAGGATCTGTGCGGGAGGACTGTCGGAGGGCAACGCCTCACCACGAATCGTTCGCCCGGTGTCCAACGAGCGGATCTCTCCGGTCTCCATGTTGACTTCGATCGTCTCGCCCTCTTCAAAGGCATCGTGGACGCCGGGGCAGGAGAGAATCGCCATACCGAGATTGATGCTGTTGCGGAAAAAGATTCGCGCGACCGATTCGGCGACGACGAGCTGAATGCCCAGACCCTTGAGCATTTTGGCGGCGGGACGGCTCGAGCCACAGCCAAAGTTTTTGCCCGCGATGACGATATCGCCGGGGCGAACCTTTTCGGCCCAGTCCGGACGGTTGGCGCGCATGCAGAAGAGCGCCGCTTCGTGCGGGTCCATGTTAGGGCTGCTCATCGCGCCGAAGCTTGGCATGATGAGGTCGGTGCTGATATTGTCACCGAATTTCCAGACGCGACCAGTAAGAATGTTGGATTCACTCATGATTCAGCCCTCCAGATACTCTCTCGGATCGGTGATGACGCCGTTGACGGCGCTCGCCGCGACGGTGGCAGGGCTCGCCAGATACACTTCAGACTGCGGGCTGCCCATACGGCCCTGGAAATTCCGGTTCGTGGTGGACAGGCAGACCTCTCCCGCGGCCAGAACGCCGAGATGCTGCCCCGCGCAGGGGCCGCAGGTCGGATGGCAGACGAGTGCGCCCGCTTCCGTCAGAATGTCGAAATACCCGGCCTTCATGGCATCGCGCCAGACCTCCATGGAGGCGGGGATGATCAGCAGCCGGACATCGGGATGCACCTTGCGTCCCTTCAGGATACGGCATGCCATCGCAAAATCTTCCAGACGGCCGTTCGTGCAGGAACCGATGACGGCCTGATCGAAGCGCGTGCCTTTCACTTCTTCCACGGGCTTCACGTTGCTCGGGTCATGAGGACAGGCGACCAGCGGGCTCATGCCGGTCACATCGATATCGTAGACGGCGGCGTAGTTCGCATCGGGGTCGGCGAACACCGGTGTAAAGGGCTTGTCTGTGCGGCCTTTCAGAAAATCGTAGACCTTTTCATCGGCCTCCATGATGGCAAACTTGCACCCGAGCTCCGCGGCCATGTTGCAGATCGTCCAGCGGCCCGCCAGTGAGAGATCTTTAATGACCGGACCGGTGATCTCTGCGGCTTTGTAAAGGCCGACGTCCGTGCCGTAGTCTCCGGCGATGCGGAGAATGACGTCTTTGCCCATACACCAGGAGGGGAGCTTGCCGGTGATGTTAAATTTGATCGTTTCCGGTACCTTAAACCACAGCTCGCCCTTGATGAGCAGATATACCGCGTCCATATAGATGGCGCAGGAGGCGGCGTTGAACGCGCCGTAGGTCGTGGAATGGGAGTCGATCATGGCGATCAGCTCACCGGGGCGAACGAAGCCCTTTTCCGGATTCACCTGATGGACGATGCCATGGCGACCGTATTCGTACCAGTTACTGATATGATATTTTTTAATGTATTCGCGCAGCTCCTTGACCGTTTCGGCAGAGCTGATGTTGGCCGGGGGCGCGGAGTGGTCACTCACGCAGTAGACCTTGTCGCAGTCCCAGACGGATTTAACGCCGAGCTTTTCGATGTCCTCAAAGGTATCGTACATGGCGTTCGTCTCGTCAATCTTCGCCCAGACGTATTCACCGGGGACGACCCTGGCGCGTCCGGCATGCGCGGCGAGGATCTTTTCGACCATTGTCATTCCCATGATGGCAGCACCTCTCTTATTTTCTCTGTACTTGCAAACGGGTGTTTCGGTTCATTTCGCATCGGGGTTGTAAACGCCGGAGGAGGCTGCGTATTTGGCCATGGCCTCCGCGGAAAGGTATTTGCCCTCCAGCTCGCGGATCTGACCGAAGCCGAGGAATTTGAAAAGCTCAAACTCGAAGATGGGGTGGTTTTTGCGCTTTTCCAGAATGTCGTTATAGGCGTCCATGCCGCGGCCCATGAATTCCTTCGCAAAATCCCAGCTCTCGTAGTATCCCGCGCGGGACACGAGCGAGGGGACAATCACGCAGCTCATGCCGAGATCGATGTGCTCCTGCAGCGAGGGGATCGGACGCAGCTCGATCGTCGTGGCGGTGAAAGGCCCGTCTACGGCGGCACGAACCTGCCGGATCTCCTCTACGGAAAGGGGGCCTTCCATATACAGCATGTCTACGCCGGCTTCCTTGTAGGCGCGCAGGCGGCGGACGACCTCGTCGAGACCGCCGTTGGCGGCAGTGCGCGCGTCGCAGCGGGCGATGATGACAAAGTCGGGGTCAAGCTCGTTTTTGGCATCTACGGCAGCGCGGTACTTCCCGGCGGCCTCCTCGATGGATACGAGCTGCTTTCCCTGCACAAAGCCGCAGCGCTTGGGTGCGACCTGATCTTCAATATGTATGCCCGCGACGCCTGCGCGGATATACTCCTGCACCGTGCGGCGGACGTTGATGGCGTTGCCGAAGCCTTGGTCGGCGTCGGCGATCAAGGGAATATTCACGGCGTTCGCCATGCGGCCGGCGTTTTCCACCATCTCCGTGAGTGTGAGCAGACCGGCGTCCGGCACGCCGAAAACCGTGGCGCAGGCGTTCATGCCGGACATGTATGCGACCTTGAAGCCGACGGCCTCCGCGATCTTTGCGTGCAGCGCGCAGCCGCCGCCGGGCAGAACAAAGAACTCGTTGTTTTCGATCATTCGTTTCAAAACGGTTGTTTTTTTCATTATGACCTCCTGTGTCGGGCTGGATTTCCGTGTCCGGCAGCCGCCGGACGCCTCGCGGGGGTTTACGGCATCATTTTATCGCGACTTTTGAAATAGTCAATAGGTTTTACAAAAAAAGTTGAATAATTCTGCAAATTATTGTTGACAAGAAGCGCAAAAGATGGTATTTATGGTGCATAAAAACGAAAGTCACCGCCCGCGTTTTGTTATATTTTCACTAAATATGTTGAACAAAATGTTGAAATTGACGAAGCTAGGCATTTTTGCAAGCCCTCCGCGCTCAACGGTATTTCCTCCTCAAAACAGAGGCCGAAATAAAACTCTTTTAAAAACAGAAGGGAGAACCACCGAATGAAGAAAATCCTTGCACTGATCCTCGCTCTTACAATGGTTTTTGCTCTGACCGCTTGCGGACAGACCGAAGCCCCTGCAGCGAACCCCGGCACGGAGAGTGCCGGAACGGCTCCTACCACCGGCGGCAAGAAAATCGTTTTGACCCCCGCCAGCTGGCAGGAAAACGGTTTCTGGGCCAAGCACATCGAGATTTTCGCTGAATATGTCAATGAGCATGCCGCGAACGTCTCCGTCAACCCCGTGACACCCGGCTCCATTGTTCCGACCGGCGAGGCCCTCCAGTCCGTCAGCGACGGTGTTGTTCCCGCAATGGCTCCCAGGACAAACCTGTCAAAAGCATTGACAAAGCACTTGAGCTGGCCGGAGAAGGCGGCACCATTATGCTGTTAGGTAATGTTACGATTCGGGATGGAAACGATTTACTCATTGAGAATGTCACTCTTAAGCGGGCATGTGATGATAGTGATTATCTACTGCATTTTATAGATTGCGAAAATATTACTTTTGATAATGTCGTAATCGATGGCAATAATAAGGGCGGTGGATTTCCTTTCATTCGCGGATCCAGATGTACGTCGATGACCTTTAATGATTCTACGTTAAAAAATAATATCGGAGGGGCTATCCATGTACAGCATACACCACTGACGATAACAAATGGAGAGATTTTTAACTGCAATGCTGATCCTAAGACGTACAATTCTTTTGTAATTCAGTTATCAGCTTCATCATTCAGAATGACTGGCGGATCCATCCATAATAATAGAATGGATTCTATCTCAAACGGGAGCGTAATAGACTCCTCCACCTACTCTGACCATCAGGATCCCATACAGTTAATCCTTGACAAGGTTGATATTTATGAGAATTTCGGACAGAGTGCAGGTGCAATAATGGTCACGGGTAACGCGGATTTGGTGATAACGGATTCAAAAATACGAAATAATGTTTCAGGAGAAAACGGCGGTGCCATGCGCCTTTATAATCCAACGACCAGTATCACCAACTGTATCATTTCAGGAAATAAATCCCACCTTGTTGGTGGAGGGATTCTCCTACAGGACGGAACATTAACGCTCAATGGCAATACGAAAATCATGAATAATACAGGCAGTGATGCTGGCGGCGTCTTTGTAGAGGGTGGGACGGTGATCCTAAAAGATACATCCATTGTATGTAAGAATCACGGATATCGTGCACACGATTTTAAGTTGACCGACTCAGCCACCCTTCACCTTAATGATCCGAGGTTGGCAAACGAACCTTATACGGACTTTGATTCAAAATGCACATATCCTATCGATGGGTATTACCATAACGAATATGGCTCCCTGGATAAGGACTCAATACTTTTGAAGGGGATTGTCCATGCCCCTGAATCCATTATGGCCAGATATGATGGATATAAAGTATCTTATTATTTCGAATCCATCACAGCAGATGCCATTCTACCATGGGTGGGAAGACCACCGTACCCTCAAGATAAAAAAGTATATTTGCGAAACAGTACTGTATTCGCTATACAACCGGAAAAAACCATTTTTGTTGGCAGCAAAAGTAACAACGATCCCACGATGGGCCTTTGGACTTTTGAAGGATACGATGCCGATTCAAAGGTAGTGAACGACGAAAACCTGTGTGCGCCAGGTATGTATAAACGTCGTATTGAGTTCATCGGAAAATGGAAATGGAACGACACCACCGAGGTCCCATGGTACTATGATATTTATTATGAAACCTTCGACAAGACTACAGGAAAGTCAGAATGGAAGCTTTTTAAAGAAGCCAGCGGTGGAAAGAAAAATTATGATCAAGAGGTAAAAATCTCCCCTGACGACTTTAACGGCACAGACATGGAACGTCCTGACATTACTGGAAACCAAAACGAAATACTGGGTACACATTATGTCTTTGACGAAACCTATGGCTCACACCGTCTCTCTGCAAACGCAATTGATGCCATACAGACCAATCCGCTGAAAATCTATTACCGTGCAGCACAGCATAACGTGACCTACGAATACGAAGGGACTGTGCCAAATGGCGCGGCAGCGTTGCCTGCAACAGAACAGAAACCCTATTCCTCATCCGTCCAAATTGCGGAGGAGCCTTCTCTGGAGGGGTATGTTTTCTCCGGATGGAAGGTAAAATCTCCCAGCTATATGGATGAAAATGGATTAGTAGACAACAATTCCTTCACTATGCCGAATGAGGATGTGACCCTGGTGGGCTCCTGGACACCGGTGGAAAAAAAGACTCTTACAATGACACCACAGGACATCATCTCCTACACCGGAGGAGATTCCATCCATCATGATACTTTTCCAGCAGCCCGCTATAAGATTGAGGCAGAAGGAAGCATGGATCTGTCCCAAGTAACATTCACCGTGAATGGGGAAAAGAAAAAGCTTCCGGATGGAACAAAATCCGGTGATATTGTAGCTCTTCCATGGTTAAATGGTACCTACACACTAAAACATGAGTCCTCCACAAGTCCTTCTGCACCGGGAGGCAGTGCACCTGCAAACGATGATGCCATTGCTGGTATCTATGAAATCCGCGTGAATTTCGATGGTGTAACAGCCTCAGAAGGCAGTCAGTCCATCGACCTACACAATCAGCCCGGCACTCTTACGGTTCGAAACGTATCCGATCCAAAAGGTGTGATCGAAAAAACCGTTGACATCACCCAGCCTGTGGTATCTGAGGCAGGCATGGTCAATACCGCAAATGGCCTCGGCACAGCTGTGATCCCCAATGGAACCCGGTTCTACACCAATGGAAAATCAGAACTGGATGTGGCCGGACTCAGTACACCACAGATTTCCCTGTTATTCGATGAGCTTCTTCCTGGAAAAGCAGAGGAAAATACCAGACAGCTTTTGATCGACCGTGCAAAAACAGCCGGATATGTACTTGAAGAAGGGAAGTACCAGTTCAAATATCTGGATCTGATCAATGAAAATGACGGGAATGCCTGGATGAGCACAGACGAAGGCACGAACATCACCATTTATTGGCCCTGCCCATCGGGTATACCGGCTGAAGCTACCGTCAAAGTACTGCACTTTAATGGCTTACACCGGGAACCTCAAAATTCGCAATAGTCAGATCATCTGCGGAAAAAATATCTTTTACATTCTGCAGGAAATAATCTGCACCGTAATTTTCATAATAAGCATTTAAGCTGGTATCGTAATCGAAGGTTTCATCTGTTCCGAGGGTGCAGTCACCGACAACAC
>OHBJ01002266.1_pt1 | contig 13015 bp, 9 predicted proteins | sample 1577241 | NCBI WGS metagenome assembly OHBJ01 (sample SAMEA3541594, study PRJEB24748) | human gut metagenome | biome: human gut; feature: human-associated habitat; material: faeces | place: China | collected 2012
CTTGCACAGGAGGCAAGAGTGGCTATAGCACCGAGAGCCAGCACGGGATAAAGAAATTTTTTCATGCAGTTAGAGAAAAATTAATAATGAGTTAATACTAACCTGTATCGGATGCAAACACTTTGCACAGAGAGCGTTTCTGTGGCGTATAGTTTTTGCGCTACAAAATTACTCAAAATCCCGTACTACCCCCCCCGATTTTAGTTAAATAATCTTAAAAGTTGATAATAAATGAATATTTAAGGCCGATAAGGCTTTTAAAAGATGGCTCACGTGTCCGCCTCAAGCGTTCAGGCGCCGTGGGATATAATTCTATAAAAAGCACCTAAATTTGCCCGAAGCGAAAATAATGACTAACTTTGCAGCGATTTTACGGAATAAATCTGTAGCTGACAGATTCTGTGCCGATTAATATATAGTCAGCCGGTTGATTATCAATCGGTTGGCCATTGGCTACGGTTGTCTGTCGGCTCGCGTTAACTGACAAATCTCATTAGTGGAGAAGACCTTGATAAGATGCTGTGCCTTTAAAGGCCGCTGCTGACCTTGAAGGCTTCTCTTTATAAAGCTATGTTGAAAAATACCAATGTCAAGACCGTAGGCCATATCGTAATCCGTTTTTCGGGCGATTCGGGCGACGGAATGCAGTTAGCCGGCAATATTTTCTCCAATGTCTCGGCCGGCGAAGGAAATCAGATTTCTACTTTCCCGGATTATCCGGCCGAAATCCGCGCCCCGCAAGGTTCGCTCAGCGGCGTGTCCGGTTTCCAGGTACACATCGGCCGCGGTGTCCACACTCCCGGCGACCAGGCCGACGTCCTCGTGGCCATGAACCCCGCCGCCCTCAAGACTAACCTCAAATTCCTGAAACCCGGCGGTATCATCATCTGCGATACGGACACCTTCCGTCCCCTTGACCTTAAAAAGGCCGAGTACAAGACCGACGACCCCGTCAAGGAACTCGGCATCGCCCCGGACCGTTTCATGGCAGTGCCCATGACTACGCTCGTGAAATCGGCTCTCGCCGACTCCGGCATGGATCTCAAGGCCATGATGAAGTGCAAAAACATGCTTGCCCTCGGCCTCATCTGCTGGCTCTTCGACCGCCCCGTGGACAGCGTCCTGCGCAAACTTCAGACCAAGTTCGCCAAGAAACCAGCCGTATACGAGGCCAACGCCAAGGTGATACGCGCCGGCTGGGACTACGGACACAACACCCATAGTTCCATGTCCACCTATCGCATAGAGACAGCCGACGAACGCCCCGGTACATATACCGACGTCAACGGCAACACCGCTACCGCATGGGGCCTCATTCTGGCCTCCGAAAAAAGCGGGTTGCCCCTTTTCCTCGGCTCCTACCCCATCACTCCCGCCACCGACATCCTCCACGAGCTGGCCAAGCGTAAAGACCTCGGAGTCAAAGCCGTGCAGATGGAAGACGAGATTGCGGGCGTTTGCTCGGCCATCGGCGCCTCATACGCCGGCAACCTGGCCGTAACCTCAACCTCCGGCCCCGGCCTCGCCCTCAAGAGCGAAGGCATCGGCCTGGCCGTAATGGCAGAACTTCCCCTCGTGGTAATCGACGTACAGCGCGGCGGCCCCTCCACCGGCCTCCCTACCAAGACGGAACAGACCGACCTCTTCCAGGCCCTCTACGGCCGCAACGGAGAGTCGCCCGTCTGCGTCCTCTCGGCCGTAAGTCCCACCGACTGTTTCACCATGGCTTTCCAGGCCGCACGCATCGCCCTGGAGCACATGACTCCGGTAATCCTGCTCACAGATGCCTTCATAGCCAACGGCTCGTCGGCATGGCGCATTCCGGAAGACGACGAGTTCCCTGCCATACACCCGCACTTCTCCACTCCGGAGATGCTTGAAAACGGATGGAAACCCTACGACCGCGACCCGCAGACTCTGGCACGCTACTGGACTCTACCCGGCACCTGCGGCGGAATGCACCGCGTAGGAGGCCTTGAAAAAGACGCCAAGACTTCTGTCATCTCCACAGACGGTGCCAACCACCAGTTCATGACCGGCCAGCGCAGCGAGAAGATAGCCCGCATTGCCGACGACATACCCGAACTCGAGCTTAAAGGCGACGCCAAAGCCGACACCCTGCTCGTAGGCTGGGGAGGAACCTACGGACACCTGCTCACCGCCACCGAACAGCTCAACGCCGAAGGCATTCCCGTGGCTCTTGCTCAGTTCAAATACATCAACCCGCTGCCCAAGAATGCCCTCGAGACCCTGCGCCGCTACAAACGCATCATAGTGGCAGAGCTCAACACCGGAATGTTCGCCGACTACCTGCAGGCCAAACTCCCCGAAAAGGAAATCCTCCGCATTAACAAGGTGGAAGGCCAGCCCTTCATGGTCTACGAAATCACCGAAGGAGTGAAGAAACATATCGAGAACACCAAATGCCTTAAGTAAGATATAGAAATGGACGAAAACGTAACGGGTTTCCAACCCTCCGACTATAAAAACTCGCAGACGGCACGCTGGTGTCCCGGCTGCGGCGACCACGCGATACTCAATGTTCTGAACAAGGCAATGGCAGCGCTCGGCGTGCCCCCCGAGGACACCGTTGTCATCTCCGGCATCGGATGCTCCTCGCGCCTCCCCTACTATATGAACACCTACGGCATGCACACCATCCACGGCCGTGCAGCCGCCGTAGCTACAGGTCTCAAGACCGCCCGCCCCGAACTCACCGTATGGCAGGTATCGGGCGACGGCGACGGTATGGCCATCGGCGGCAACCACTTCATCCACGCCATGCGCCGTAACATAGACATCAACATCCTGCTCTTCAACAATAAGATTTACGGCCTTACCAAGGGACAGTATTCCCCGACCTCCGACCGTGGCACAGTGTCGAAATCGAGCCCCTACGGCACCACCGAAGACCCCTTCATCCCCGCCGAACTATGCTTCGGCGCGCGCGGCAATTTCTTCGCCCGCAGCTTCGATATCGCGCTCGACACCTCCAAAGAGGTGATGATAGCCGCTGCCCGGCACAAGGGTGCTTCTGTAGTGGAAATCCTCCAAAACTGCGTAATCTTCAACAACGGCATCCACTCGCGCCTCTGCGACCCCGCCCACCGCGAAGACCACACCATCCACCTTCGCCACGGCGAGAAGATGCTCTTCGGCAAAGACCTTAAGAAAGGTATCGTGCAGGACGGTTTCGGCCTCAAGGCCGTGACAATAGGCGAAGACGGCTATACGCTCGACGACGTGCTGGTACACGACGCTCACTGCGAGGACAACTTCCTGCAGCAGCGCCTGGCCATGATGGACGGCGACACCCTGCCGCTGGCCATCGGTGTGATTCGCGACTACAAGAGCATCAGCTATGAGACGGCCGTCGCCGAGCAGGTGCGCGAGGTGAAAGCCAAATACGGCTTCGGCTCCCTGCGAGACATGATAGAAAAGACCCACGAGACCTGGACGGTATAATCCTCCCCGTCTCCCTGATCCATACACGCGCGGAGCGCTCCTCACGACGGAGCCGCCCCGCGCGTCAGCTTTCCCACCCCGCTTAGCTAAAGTAACCGAAGGGTACACAGGGTTAATCCAGCCATGACAGCTATGTCAGCCAAAGGCTGCGCTTAGCCCCTAAAAGCAGGGCTAAGCGCAGAAAAACGCCGTTAACAACCGTTAATAATAACTTTAAGAGGTTAATTTTATCACGAAATCAACCCAAAATCATGCACATAAACAAAAAAGTTGTGCAAAAATCCCTGAAAAATTTCCTCAATTGAAAAATTATAGCTTACTTTGCAGTCTGAATAATAGAAAAAACAGTATTAACAAAAAAATCTTAAGAAATGTCTGACATAGAATCAAGAGTAAAAGCTATCATCGTAGACAAACTGAGTGTTGACGAAAACGAGGTTACTCCGAGCGCTGAATTCAGCAAAGATCTCGGTGCAGACTCTCTGGACACAGTTGAACTCATCATGGAATTCGAGAAGGAATTCGGAATCCAGATTCCCGATGACCAGGCTGAAAAAATCACCACTGTAGGCGACGCCATCAGCTACATCGAGAACAACCAGAAATAAGCAATCCCAAACCCCCAACAGCATCCGCAATCAGCATATATGGAATTAAAAAGAGTAGTAGTAACGGGTCTGGGCGCTTTGACGCCCATTGGCAATGACGTCGAGACCTCATGGCGCAACGCCGTGGAGGGTGTCAGCGGAGCAGGCCCCATCACACATTTTGACGCTTCGTTGTTCAAAACACGTTTCGCATGTGAAGTGAAGGACTTCAATCCCGCCGACCATTTTGACCGTCGCAAGGCGCGGCAGCTCGACCTCTACGCCATGTATGCTCTGGTCGCCGCCGACGAGGCTATCAATGATGCCCGGCTCGACACCGAAGACGTGGACCACAACCGCGTGGGCGTAATCTTCGCCGCCGGCATCGGCGGTCTCCACACTTTCGAGGAGGAAGCCGGTTACTACGCCATAAACGCCGACAAAGGCCCGAAGTACAACCCCTTCTTCATCCCCAAGATGATTGCCGATATCGCCGCCGGTCAGATTTCAATCGACCACGGCTTCCACGGCCCCAACTTCGGCACTGTGTCGGCCTGCGCCTCGTCGAACAATGCCCTCATCGACGCCTTCAACTACATACGCCTCGGCCAGGCCGACGCCATTGTAGCGGGCGGTGCGGAAGCTGCCATCTTCCCGGCAGGAGTGGGCGGTTTCAACTCCATGCGCGCCCTCTCGACACGCAACGACGACCCCGCCACCGCATCACGCCCCTTCAGCGGCTCGCGTGACGGCTTTGTAATCGGCGAAGGTGCCGCTGCCCTCGTGCTTGAGGAACTTGAACACGCCAAGGCACGCGGCGCTAAAATCTACGCCGAAGTGGCCGGCGGTGGCATGAGCGCAGACGCTTACCACATCACCGCCACCCATCCCGAAGGCCTCGGTGCAGTGCTCGTAATGGAAAACGCCCTGCGCGACGCCCACATGAAGCCCGAAGAAATCGACTACGTCAACCTCCACGGCACTTCCACTCCCGTCGGCGACTCCGGCGAAGAGAAAGCCATCAAGAAGGTCTTCGGCGAACACGCCTACAAGATGAACCTCAGTTCTACCAAGTCCATGACGGGTCATCTCCTCGGCGCCGCCGGTGCCATAGAAGCACTCTTCACCGTAAAAGCCATCACCGACGGAATCATCCCTCCCACAATCAACCACGAGGAAGGAGACAACGACCCGGAGATCGACTACAACCTGAACTTCACGTTCAACAAAGCCCAGAAACGCGAAATCAACGCCGCCCTGAGCAACACCTTCGGCTTCGGAGGCCACAACGCCGCACTTATCCTCAAGAAATACAAGGAATAAGCGCGCACCGGGAACACCCGGTTAATAACAGGAACTAATCTCCTGACCATACGGCAGACCCCACCACGGGGCCTGCTTTTTTATTCCCAGACTGCGCTTTTGCGCATGTTTTTCGGGCGCGGGTTTGGGCGGTGACGTTTATTTTCGTAACTTTGCGGCATGAAGTGTTTCCGGATTATCTTCGCGGCTTTGCTCGCCATCACGCTTTGCGCATGCCGCAGCAAGGAGTTCAACGTCACCGCCGAGTTCCCTGCATCAACCTCGCGCGTCATCACCCTAACATATTATGCCGCCGGCAAAAAAGCCGGATGGGTCACAGAAACAACACTCTCGGTGAACGCCGGCAAGGGCACCGTCAAGTGCTCCACCATACGCCCGACCCTCGTGTGGCTCAGCGGGGCCGGAAAACCCGACGGCCCGCAAATGTGGTTTTGGGCCGAACGCGGCGACGACATCCTCATCTCCGGGAAGGAGGAGGAACCCTTCTCCTGGGAAGTATCCGGAAATGGCATCAACGACCGCTGGACCAAATGGCGCCGTGCCAACCTGTCCGCTCTCAAAAAGCGCGAGACGAAGCAACTCAATGCCGCCATCGCAAAATATGTCACTGAAAACAAGGACGACGAGCTCTCGGCACTCCTTCTGCTCACCATCTACAACCGCGCCGAAGACGAGACGGGATACACCCGGCTGTGGAACTCGCTGTCGGAAAGCGCGCGCAGCGAGGAGGTGATAGCCGCCGCCGGGCGTTCGGACCAGCCTACCGGCGCGCTGGCGCAGACACCTCCCCGCATCGCCGACTTCAAGCTCCACTGCCAGGGAGAGACCATCCGCCGCTTCCAGACACGCGACTACGACGCCATCTTACTCTACTTCCAGCTCGGAGACGAGGACATGCACCGCCGCGACATAGACTCCCTGAAAGCCCTCCTCAAGGAGAAAGGCACCGCCCCGCGCTTCGCCCTGCTGAACGTCTCGCTGGGCACAGACACCATCACCTGGCTCAGCCACGTGCGACTCGACTCGCTCCCCAAAGCCACTGCCCTTACCGAAGCCTGGGCGCCCGGCGGCAGGATGCACTCCACTATCGTGCCCTTCGCCGTGCCGGCTTCCCCCTGGTTCGTGGTCCTCGATACCAAGGGCAACCAGAAATACCGCGGTCCCGACCCCGCTCCCGCACTCGTAGAGGCACGCCGACTCGTGCGCCGGACGGCCGCTAAAGACTCTCTGAAACCATGAAACTCACCAAGATTTACAGTGCGGCAATCCACGGCATAGACGCACGCGCCGTCACCGTGGAGACGGTCATGGAACGCGGTGCCACCGTCACCATCGTGGGTCTCCCCGACAAGGCCGTGCAGGAGAGCTACACACGCCTCGTGGCCGCCATTCGCAGCAGCGGCACCGAATACCCGCACCGCCGCATCGTCATAAACCTCTCCCCCGCCGATGTGCGCAAGGAAGGCGCCTCCTTCGACCTCCCGATGGCCCTCGGCGTGCTCTCCTGCGCCGATGTGGTGACAGAAGAATCGCTGGCAGGAACCATGGTGACGGGCGAACTCTCGCTCGACGGCTCCGTCCTCCCCGTTAAAGGCGCCCTCCCTATGGCCATCCTCGCGCGCTCCATGGGGTTGCGCCGTCTCATCGTACCGGCCGACAACGCCGTTGAAGCCGCCGTGGTCAACGATCTTGAAGTCATCGGTGTCCATTCCCTTTCCGAAACCCTCGCTCTGCTCAGAGAAGAACCGGAAGCGCCCGCACCCACCGTGGTAAACACGCGCGAGCTCTTCGCCCGCAATTCGCAGATTTTCGACTGCGACTTCGCTGAAGTGAAAGGACAGGAGGCCGTGAAGCGCGCCATAGAGATAGCCTGCGCCGGCGGCCACAACATACTAATGTCAGGTTCTCCGGGTAGCGGCAAGTCGATGATGGCAAAGCGCATCCCCACCATCCTGCCGCCGCTCACCCTTCGCGAGGCACTGGAGACCACCAAGATACACAGCGTGGCCGGCAAGCTCAAAAGCGGCTCCATGCTCATGACCCACCGCCCCTTCCGCATGCCCCACCACACCGTCTCGCCCGTGGCAATGGTAGGGGGTGGCTCCACCCCGCAACCCGGAGAAATTTCGCTCGCCGACCACGGAATCCTTTACCTCGATGAATTCCCGGAGTTCCCGCGCACAGTGCTTGAAGTGCTGCGCCAGCCGCTTGAAGACCGCGAAATCACCGTGGCACGTTCCAAATACTCCGTCACCTACCCGGCATCGTTCATGCTCGTGGCCTCCATGAACCCGTGCCCCTGCGGCTATTACGGCCACCCGCGCCGCCGCTGCACGTGCCCGCCTGGCGCTGTGCAGAAATACATGAGCCGCATCTCCGGACCGCTCATGGACCGCATAGACCTGCAAATCGAGATACAACCGGTAGAGTTCGACGACATGGCATCGCAGCGGCCGGGCCTTTCGAGCGCCGAAATGCGCGCCGACGTGGAGGCTGCACGCCGTGTGCAGCAGGTACGCTTTGCCGCCGAAAAGGGCGTCTTCTGCAACGCGCAGATGAACTCGCGTCTGCTCCAGAAATACGCATGGCCCGACCCCGCAGGCCTCGCACGCCTGAAACAGAGGATGGAAGCCCTCGACATGTCGGCCCGCGCCTTCGACCGCATCCTGCGCGTAGCGCGCACTATAGCCGACCTCGAAGCCGTGCAGAGCGGCCTCACGCCCGAGCAAGCCGCCACAACCCACGTCCTGGCCCACCACATAAGCGAAGCCATCGGCTACCGCGCCCTCGACCGCGCCTCATACGGCGAATCCTTCTGAAAGAGAAGCGCTCTCTCCCGAGGCAAGACGCACCTTTACCGGCGCCAAGCCGCCGACACCGCAGACAAAAGCCCGGGCCTTCCCCCTGACTCCTCCTACCCTTCCTTTACTTCCCCTCTCCCTCTTTTGTAAACGTGTCGGCGGCTTGCCGCCGGAGAGAAAAAAACGCTTATGCCCCGCTGCTACAACCACGACTACCGCTCACGCTGCATTTACCACATAACCCTGCGCAAGGACCCGGCGGCGCCGTTTTTCGGGCGGCTCTGCGGCGAATACCCGAACGTGGGCATAGCGCGCAGCCCGTTAGGCGCCGTCATGGAAAGCAACATACGCCGCTTTCCTGCCTTCCACAGCGCCTTGCGTGTCCTCCAATACAGCATCATGCCCGACCACCTGCACCTCCTCCTGTTTGTCACAGCCCCGGTCCCGTATCAGCTCGGGAATTACATAGGGATGTTCAAAACGGCGGTACACGGCGGTTTCCGCACCGCTACAGGCTGCGACATCACCCCCTTTGGAAAGGATTTCTACGACTGCATCCTCTACCGTCACCGGGCGCTTGACACCGTCTACCGATACATACGCGACAATCCCCGCCGCCTGGCAGAACGACGCCGCAACCCCGACTTTTTCCGCCGCAGCAACAGTCTGACAATCAACGGCCGCAATTATCAGGCCTACGGTAACCTACAATTGCTCCAAAACCCATTTAAAGAGCAAGTAGTGGTACATCGCGCCGACACCGCCGAGCTACACGGGCGCAACCGCCTCCGCTGGCTCCACACCGGAGCCAACGGAGGAGTGCTCGTCTCCCCCTTCATCTCCACATCCGAGAAAGCCGTCCGTGCCGAAGCCGAGTCCGCAGGAGCGCGCTTCATCCTCATCACCGCCGAACCCTTCGGCGAGCGCTACAAACCCGCCGCCCACGATTTCGACCTCTGTGCCGCCGGCCGTATGCTGATTATCTCCATAAACCAACCCGGCAATCTCTCGCGCGCCACATGCTTAGCCATGAACGAGCTCGCAGGTGCCGTCATTAAAATATAAACCATTATGGCTGGAAAAGAAAAGAAAACACACGGCGGGAAGCAGGATAATTTCGGGCATCAGGCGGAGCAACTGGCCGCCGATTATCTGCGCGAGAAAGGGTATGTTATCCGCGAAATGAACTGGAACCCGCCGGGCGCACACGTGGAGGTGGACATCATCACGCAGCTTGACGACACGATGGTTTTCGTGGAAGTGAAATCGCGCCTCGACCGATACGGCGACCCGATGGAGAGCATCACGCCGCGCAAAATACGCTTCCTGACGCGTGCCGCCGACCGCTATCTCCGCAACCAGCCCTACGATTTTTCCTATCGCTTCGACGTAATAACGGTGGTCCACGGCCCCGACTTCCCCGAGCCGGAAATAAGCCACTACGAGGACGCCTTCCTGCCACCCCTCAGCTCCCGCTAAGCGCAAACCCCGAAAAATGCTCTCCCGAGAAATCAATTTCGATGAAAAATGCTCTTTCCGGAGAGCATTTTAGCCCGGGTAGGCTTGTTGTTAATGTGCGCGAGTCTTGCCAGAGTGCATTAGGCGGCTTCAACAGCAGGCAGCTTTCCAGCGGCAAGCCACCGCAACATTTACAAAAATCCCGGCGCTATTAGCGGTGTATTTAGGTGAAAGAGAGTAACAGTCCGGCGCAGGCTTTCGGAGAGATAGGGGAATGTATCAAGAGAAGTGTCCGCCCGAGCGGACACTTCTCTTGACAGGGGTGAAATTGTTTTATTTGTCGGATTTAATCTTTTTCTTGATTCTTGACCGGGGTCAATCGTCGTGATGGTGGTGATGGCGGTCGTGGTGCCCACGGTGTTTCCCGTGGTCTTTTTTGTAGTGTTTTTTGTGTTTGTGTTTAGGTGGTCTGTGCTTGTAATGCCTTGGCCGCGGCACGTAGCGGCAGCGGTGACGGCGGTGGTGATGGCGACACCAACCATAGTAATAGCGGTAGCCGTCGTTACTGATGGTATAATGAACCCGGCCATCGGGCCCCATTACAACATAACCATTCTCACCCGCTACTCCCATTACAACCTGCGGTTCGGCTGCTGCGGGTATGGGTGTCACTGCCGGCAAGAGCATCAGCATCGCCAGGGTGACGGTGATAAAGATACGCGGTTTCATAGTTGTTTTTTCTTTAATAACGCCGACTTCACCCCAAAGGTTGACACGCGGCGCAAATTCCCTTCATACGGAAAAATGCGCCGCGCATAGTAAGTATCTGCTGTCTAAAGTGTCATTCTATCTTCTGAAGGGTGCGGAGCAGCCGGTCGCCGAGACCTATGGTGTAGCCTTGCGAAACGAATACTATGCGGTTGAAGGTGTCGGCGATTACGAAGATGGGCAGGTCTCCGGAGGGCAGGTCAAGCGAGCCGATTATCTCATCCTTTATCTTGCCGTCAATGTCCTCCCCAATCACCACGTTGGAAGGAAGGTCGGGGTATAGAGCCGGATTGAAAGCGCCGCCTTCCCCTTCGCCGAAGAGCAGCAGAATCTTTTCGCCGCGTGCCGACAACTCCTTCTGCAACAGCGAGATGTCGTTGAGGGTATGAACCGAGGGTTCGTGGCCGTTCCTTAAGATTCCGAGCACATAGTAGCCGCGTCCGGTGGTCGAAAGGATGCTCTTGTCGGTGCCGGAGGCGAGGTCGCGGTAGAGGTCTTCGGCGTTGAGCGAGCCGATGACGGAGACTGCGCTGTCGTCCTCGCGGATGGTGAGCGGCAGCGTGGTGGTCTCCCCTTCCTTGACGTTGAAGAACTTTACGTCGGCGAGCACACCGCCGTCGGCGAGACGCTGTCCGGTGACGAGCATATAGCTGCCGGCGTCCACCTCGGCAGGATTGCCGAAGAGCCATGAGGCTGTGCCGTTTTCGGAATATTCGAGCAGTTGCGGCCAGCCGTCCACTATGCGCGAGAGGGAGAAGTTGGTGTAATATTTCGGGTCTTTGAGGAACGGCTGCGGGGTGTATGTAAGTTGCAGTTTCCCCTTGGGGACGGCACCTCCGGCTTCCGGCGCTTCGGCGCGGAGCACGTCGTGCCAGTCGCCCCCGACTATGTAACCCGGAGGCTCGATGCCCTCGGTTTCGTAATATTGAGCCTCGCCGCGCACGGGGTCGATGCGCGCGGGGATGCCCAGGCTGCGTGCGGCAGCCACGAAGAGCACCTTCTTGGAGCGCGCGTCCGAGCGTTCCAGATTGGCGGCAGCCAACGGGTCCATAAGCAGCCCGAGCGGGTTCCAGCGCGTGTCGGTGGGCACTTTTTTGTCTATCCATTCGGCAAGGGCCGCCGGGTTCTCCCGGAAGGCGGCGTGCTTCTTTTCAGGCAACCACTTGCGGAGCGGTTCCTTGAAACTCTGCAACCGCTCGGTGGAGATGCGCGGACTCAGCCAATACGAGTACTGCAAATCAAGCGAATAAACACCGGAGGGAGCGAACTCCGAGGCATTCGAGACAACGACCTCGGCGGGAATGTCGCGGCAGTCTTTCTCCGTCACACATTCAAGCAGACGGAGGGCTATTCCCCTTTCGCGCGGTTCGAGCGAACGGAACATGTCGGCCAAAGCGGCGTGGTTGCCGCGCGAGTCGAGCATAATGCGTGTAAGGCGGTCGGCGTCGAGGTCAAGTTCGCGTGCCAGTGCGGCGGCCGATTCCTCAGTTGCGAAGGTGGCGGTATAGGCGTTGCGAATTGAATCCTCTTGTGCAAAACGGCGGTTGTTCTCGGCGCGCTGCGCGTCGGTGACAGTCACCGTGGCAGCGCGTGCCGGCGGCGGCGTGATGTCGAAGGTCAATTCGCCGGGAGTAGTGTCGGCGTTGCGGTCGAGGACTATGGTCAGCGGCTCCGTCGCGGTGCCTTTAAGCTGTCCTATGCCGTAATTCTCTCCGTCGCTGGCCCAGACTATACAGTCCCCCTTCCCGGTGGTCAGGGAGGCGTTTCCGGTGGCGTCAGTGCGCCGCACGGCCACGGGATAGAACTCCGCATAGTTGTAGATGCCGAAGCTCACGACGGCGTTCTCGACAGGCTTACCGTCGCGGTCGACCACCTTAACCTCCCCGCGCTTCACCGGCGCGTAGTTTTCGGTCACATTGATGGTAGTGGTGATGGATTCCTGACGCAGTTTCTCTTCCGGACCGTCATATTTACCGAATACGTTGGTGCTCATTAGCATCCCGCGTGCTGCCGGGGCGTTGAACCACGCGAGGTTGAGAACCGGTTCCGGCTCGCAGGCGCCGATGAAGTACCACTCCCCGTCGGCCCAGACCTCCACCCAGGCGTGGTTGTCGTCGGTGTGCGCCCAGCGGGGTGTGTAGACCTGCCGGGCGGGTATGCCGACGCTGCGCAGGGCGGCGACGGCGAATGTGGACTCCTCGCCGCAGCGGCCTATGGCCTGGCTGACGGAGGAGAGGGGGGAGGAGGTGCGGGCGTCGCTGGCGCGGTAGGTCACCTTCTCGTGGCACCAGTGGTTGACCTCGAGGATGGCCTCGGGCATGGTCTTGCCTTTCACCCTCTCTTTCAGCTCCTCGTAGAAGAGGGGGCGGCTTAGGTCGAGGTCCTCGTTGTTGACGCGCACGGGCAGCACGAAGTGGAGCCATTCGCGCATGGGGACCTGTGCGCCCCAGGGCATCTCGGCGCGGGCGCGGAGGGAAGCGTCGACGTTTGCGCCCCAGAATGCGGAGTCGTGCATGGCGCGGTCGGGTCGATTTCGAAACAAGTCGATCAAATCGTCACGCAATCGGTTTTTCGTCTCCTTGATCGGCTTCACACGCTCTCGGGTCCAAGCAA
>OHBJ01002269.1_pt1 | contig 12994 bp, 11 predicted proteins | sample 1577241 | NCBI WGS metagenome assembly OHBJ01 (sample SAMEA3541594, study PRJEB24748) | human gut metagenome | biome: human gut; feature: human-associated habitat; material: faeces | place: China | collected 2012
CAAAGTAAAAATACTTCGATAGAATTATATAAAATAATTTTGAACACCTACTTATCATCTACCCTTTTACATTATACACTACTGATTCGAATTTGAATTGCTTTCGCAATCATCATCCGAAGCATACTCCGCTTCAATATCGATGAAGTGAACGACCAACTGGCAAATTTCGCCATTTTCATCTACTCCCCAATACACCGGATAAACTCCATCACCGAATCCTGTTTGGAACATGGGGATATGGTATTCCGTACCAGGCACTTGCCAATTCAGCCAATCTCCACCCTCACGTTGATATTCCGGATGCAGTTGATAGTTCTCGTCAAACAGAACAGAAGAATAATCGTCGTAAGGATTATCATCGGGATGTTCCTCACACCATTGATCGTTCCAGTCGCAATAAATGCGATGAACCCACCTCATCACAAATACATCCCATACCAGCGTCCACACAAAAACCATAGAAACCGTCATCTTCCAGTGTATCCAAGTTTTCGTTGCCTACCAAAGCTTCGTAAAATTGCACCGGCCGCTTTTCATTGAAGCACAGACGCACGGCTGCATAACGTGCACAATCTCCCTCAGCGGGTTTTATCACGCACACCTCTGTTTCGTATCTGCCGGCAGGAGCCTTCAGGAAATATGGTCGTTCGTCCCTATCGGCAAGATAAACCAATGGATCTCGAACCAATACATCGCCACTGGGCAAATCGCAGATGCCGATATTCATTCTTGCCAGCGACATCCCTGCTATAGTATCTTGCTCAAAATAAGCGTTGAGGTCAACAGGGCAAACAGTGAAGTCGTCTAAACTTTTCTGACGAAGATTTGATTTGGAGATTTATCTCTTCTAAATTCAATCTTCACCTTTCTTTTTGGCCGTTTTTTGACCTTTCATCAGTCGTGTAGCTCGCTACACTCCTTCTTCAAGGCCCAAAAACGCCTCAAAAATTAAGGCAAATCTTGAATTTCATAAAAGTTCAGACGACTTCAGTCTTTTCCTTCACCGTTTCCCACTTTCCCAACCATTTTTTGTCAATGTCTTTCATGTTACTTCATTTGTAAGTGTAAGTGAGTAATGCAATGTGTGCCATATAGCCGCAAATATAGAGAAAAACAAACAGAGCAGTCGGTTTCTTTTCGACTAAAAAAAATCCGTAATACCTACACATTTTTCAACAGCTTACCCCATCGGAACAAGCACAAAAAAAACGAAAAGGAGCAGTTCAGCACGTGGCGAACTGCTCCTTTTCGTTTGTCTATATTTTTTTTGAGAATGAATGTTTACTTGCCAAGCCGGTGTTGCCAGTCAGGCTGTTCACTGCTTTACATACCCACAAACTACCATGTAGCTAAAAACTTTGCCGAATTAGTTATACAAATGCGAATCGTTGTGAGCCACCGGCTTCTGAGCACGTCATCAGCACCAAAGGATATAGGCCAATGAGCTAAGGCTGATAAATAGCCAAAGAAGGATGCCCTGAACAAGAGGTTTGAGACCTACCTGCTTCAGCACGTCGCGCGAGAGCGAAGCGCCGATGAAGAACATCGTAATAATCAGTCCCTTGCGAGCCAAACCCGAAATAGCCTGACCGAAATGAGGAACACTGTCGAGTACGTATGTATTGAGTACAATGGCAACAATGAAGAAGAGGATGAACCAGGGAATAGTAATTTTTTTACCATTGCCCTTGAAAAAGAACGAGGTGACTAATGCCAGAGGGATAATCCACAGGGCACGTGTCAGCTTAATGGTAGTGGCTACTTTCAAAGCCTCTTCGCCATAGGCAGCACCGGCTCCGACTACCGAACTGGTGTCGTGAATGGCTATGGCTGCCCAGGTGCCAAACTGCTGCTGGTCGAGCCCTAACCAATGGCCTAAAACGGGGAAAATAAAGAGGGCGATGGCGTTGAGCACAAATATGGTGGCCAAGGCTACCGACATTTCGCTATCCTTTGCCTTGAGCACAGGTCCTACAGCCGCAATGGCGCTTCCGCCGCAAATAGCTGTTCCGGAACTGATGAGGTAGGCGGTATCGCGTTCCACTTTCAGTAGCTTATAACCTATGAGCATACCGATGAGCATGGTGCCGATTACCGATATGATGGTAAATTCCATACCTTCCTTGCCCGATGCCAGCGAGGCGTGCAGGTTCATGCCGAAACCCAAGCCTACGACGGAATACTGCAACAGGTATTTCGACACTTTCTTGTTAAACTTGGGGTGTGCCTGACCGCACACCATGGCAAACAGCAAACCTAAGAACAGCGCTACGGGTGGAGTGACCCAACCCGACAAATGCGCCAATCCGGGCACATAGTCCATCAGAAGAAAAAAAGTCAGAACACTGAGAATGCCTACATAAATTGCTTTGTTTTTTTGTTGTAGAGCTGAAACTGAAATCATATTGCTATGCTTTTGAATTGTAATGAATGCGTTGTGAGGCGTAGCGTCGCGCGAAGGTTCCGTGGTGCTTTTGCGGGTGCAAAGTTACAACCTTTCGGTCATACTCGCGCATTCAGTTTATATATAGGCTATAACTAATGGTTATAATGCGACTGACAAAAGTTCATGAACAGGGTTGGAAGTCCGCTGTCCTGCCCTTGCAGTTGAACAAAGTCGAATTCGCGGTTCATAGACAGTCCGTTAATGTCGACCACCTTAAATTTACCCGAAAAAATTTCGCGGTTGATAGAGCGAATAGACAGAATGCCCATGCAGTCGCTGTTTTCGATAAAGAGTTTAATACTTTCGGTACTCCCCAAGTGCATTCTGACTGAAAGGTCAGAAAGTTTGATGTGATGTTCGCCGAGTGCCGACAACAGCACATCGAGTGTACCCGAACCGCGTTCGCGCAGCACAAGGGGAATTTGGCAGAGTTCGCTTGGTTCAATCTCGTCGCACTTACTCCAGCGGCTGTGTGTATTCACCACAGCCACCAGTTCGTCGCTCATGAATGCCGTGTACTTCAGGTTTTGCTGCCGTGCGTTCCCTTCGACGAGTCCCAGATCGATGCGGTGTTCCGTCAGTGCTTTTTCAATTTGGGCAGAATTGCCACTGAGTAGGTTGAGTGTGATTTGCGGAAAGCGTTCGGCAAAATGTGCCAAAAGTGGCGGCAGCACGTATTGGGCTATAGTAGTGCTGGCTCCAAGGCGCAGTTCGCCACTGTGAACATTGCGCAGCAAACTCATTTCGTATTCCAAACGGCCATAACCTTCAAGAATGCGCTTGCTGTATTCCCAAAACACCCTACCCGCTTCGGTCAGGATGATGGAGTTACCTTTGCGTTCGAACAGGCGTGTTTGGTAGGCCGCCTCCAGTTCCTGGATGTGCTTTGTCACCGAAGGCTGACTGATAAACAGTTCCTGCGATGCTTTTGTGAAACTCAAATTCTTAGCTACACTGGCAAATACTTTCAGTCGGAAATCTCCCATGTTCGTTGTGGTTTCTTTGATTGCGTCTTTTTGGCAGAGATAATTACCGTCCTCGTCTTGCTCCGCTCTCAGGTTATCAAGTTGATGTTCCGATTCACTCAGCCATAGGCAATCGCAAATTAAAAAAGCATCTCCGACAGTTCGGAGATGCTTGATAATTGAATATATGTGTGCGCCTGATAGGACTCGAACCTACACGTATCGCTACACCAGATCCTAAGTCTGGCGCGTCTACCAATTTCGCCACAAGCGCTTTTCGGGTGCAAATATACAACTTTTTACCCAAGAAGCCAAGAATGTGCGAATTTAAATTTGGCGCAGTTGCAAACCGTGTTGTTGAAAAGTAATCAACTTTACAAGGATGCAACGATATGATGGTAAATCAGTAAGATGCAACGATATGTTGAAAAATCAGGAACATTGACTTCACTGATACTTACCGCAGACTTACAAAATGTGCAAAGCCAGCATACGCTGAAGTTCGGGCAAATTCGATGAGGAGTTGAATTTCTGTTCAAAGGGAATGTCCGAACCGCTCAACCATATTTTCAGTTCGGCATCCAAATCGAACGTACCTGCCGTTTCGATAGAATAGCGCACGATAGAGCGGTAAGGAATTGACATGTATTCGCGCTTTTTGCCCGTCATACCCTGTACGTTCAGAATGACGAGTCGGCGGTTGGTAAACACCCATTTGTCGCGGAACACGGCAAAAGCCTGTTCGATGTGCTCATTGTCGGCCAGCATTGGACTGAACTCCCTTGCCAGTTCCTCTTTGTTTATTTTTGACGCGTTGCCCATGAATGAATCAAAAAGTCCCATAATCATTCAGATATTAAGTGTTAGTAAATCGTGCATTTAGCGTTTCGGGTCACATGCTTTTGGCATAATCCGAAGGACTGACACCAAAATAATCACGGAAACACTTCGTCAAGTAGCTTGGCGTGCTGAAGCCCACTTCGTAGGCAATTTCCGACACCGTTTTGTCGGTACGCGTCAGCATTTCGGCCGCCTTTTTCAGTCGCGCCACGCGAATGAGTTCCACCGGCGAGTAACCCGTAAGTGCTTTAACCTTGCGATAAAGTTGACTGCGGCCCAGCCCCATTTCCGAGGCTAAATCCTCAACCGAAAGGTCAGAATTATTCAAGTGCAGGTCAATCAGTTCGCGGAATCGTTCGGCAAAGCCCTTGTCAAGGTCGCTCACGTCAGCCTTTTCAATCGTCGATTTGTCGCCGAAGAACGCTTTCAGCCTGCGACGGTTGGCAATGAGGTTGCGCAAACGAGCGCGGAACATGTCCGGGCTAAATGGTTTTTCGATGTAAGCATCTGCCCCACTGTCGAAGCCCATGATACGCTGTTCGTTGAGCGTACATGCCGTAAGCAGCATCACTGGGATGTGCGAAGTTTGCCATTCGTCCTTGAGGCGGCGGCAACATTCCCAGCCATCCATCACAGGCATCATCACGTCGCACACCACCGCATCGGGCATGAGCTGACGCGCCTTTTCCAATCCCTCGCGACCGTTAGCAGCCTCTTCCACACAGTATTCACTGCCCAACAAAATGCGCGCATACGAACGAATATCCTCGTTGTCGTCGATAATCAGCACCGTAGGTTTCGGCTCGTTGCCGGCATTTACGCCGATACCTGCAGGTTTCGCGCTGGGCACACTTCTGACAACATTCGGGGTCGGCTGCTGCCCGTCAGCCACTTTCTCAGCAGGCTGCATCGTTGCCATTTGGCTGGTTTCAGCCGTATCTTCTGTTTCGGCTGCAGGCTGCGAAACCTGAGCCACTTCGTTCTGATGTTCCGAAGGCAAATCCTCAATACGTTCTACGCAAGGCACGTTAATGGTGAAACGCGAGCCCTTTCCGGGCGCACTTTCGGCCACCACCGTGCCCTTGTGCAGTTCGATGTAGGCCTTAACCGTGGCCAAACCTATACCCGAGCCCTCGTGGCTAACGTCGGTCTGGTAAAAGCGGTCGAATATCTGACCGATTTTTTCGGGCGCAATGCCCTGACCCGAGTCCTCTATGACAATGACGAGACGTCGGCCCGATTCTGCCTCGTTGCGAAGTGTGCCCTGCACCGTGATACGTCCGCCTTCGGGGGTAAACTTAAAGGCATTCGAAAGCAAGTTATACACCACGCTTTCCATTTTTTCAACATCAATCAGCCCCATAGCCTGTTCCGACGTACCGAAGTTGCCCGAAATCAGATAACGTATAATTTTTTTACGCGCCAAAGCCTTGAAGGGTTCGCACCATTGCCCAAAAGCCTCATTCAGATTCGTCGGCTGCAAATGCAGTTTCAGTTCGCCCGCTTCGAACTTTCTAAAGTCGAGCGTCTGGCTCACAAGGCGCATCAGAATGTCGGCATTCGTACGAATCATGCCTATCAATTCGCATTGTTCGGGCGTAAGGTTTTTACTTCCCTGCAACTGCTCAATAGGCGCCATGATGAGGGTAAGGGGCGTACGCAAGTCGTGCGACACCTCGGTAAAGAAGCTCAGTTTCGACTGCGTGGTTTCCTGCAACTCCTTCGACAGGCTCACCAACTGGTCGCGCTGATCCTCGAGTTTGCGCTTTTGCTGGTCCAGTTCCTGGTTACGCTTTACCGTGATGAAATACCAGCGCAAGCTCACCGCCAGCACAATGCCGATGAGCACAATGATGGTGACAGCCGCCAGCAGCAGCATGTTCTGCATGGAGTAACGCGACAGGAACTTGTCGAGCTGCGCCCCTAGTTGGTCAATGCGCTGTTCGCTTTCGTGAATCTGTTCACTCTGAATGCGGAAAATGCGTGCCGTTGAGGCATCGATTACTGCCGAACTGAGCTGCGTATCGCGTTCAAAAGGTTCTTTTCTGAGAATTTTCCGGGCAATTTGCACCACGCGTTCGCCGCCGGTGGGATAAATGAACGAGGCAGCCAGTTCGCCGCGTTCCACGTTGGCCAATCCGCCGTCCTTGCGCGCCAATCCGTCGATACCCACCACTTTCAGGTTCAATCCATGCTGTTTGGCTGCATGGAAAATTTTTACGCCCATGCGGTCGGTGTGTGAATACACGATGTCGGGCACAATGCCCCGTTTCAGGATAGAATCTACTTGATATTCAACGTGGTCGCCATTCCATCCACCCTCAATTTGCGCCAGAACGTGAATGTCGGGCGATTTTTTCAGCGCGTGAATAAATCCGTTGTGGCGTTCCTGGGCAGCAGTTGCGCCCATTTGTCCGGTAAATTCCACCACGGTTCCGTGTCCGTTGAGTTCGCGGCTGATAAACGAGCCGGCCGCATAGCCCACTTCAAAGTTGTTGGCACCGACGAAAGCCGTGTATTTGTTCGACAATATTTTGCGGTCAACCACTACCACCGGTATGCCCCGGTCGTACGCCTTTTCAACCACAGGAGTGAGTTTTTTGGCCTCGGTGGGCGAAACCACAAGCAAATCGATGCCCTCGTTGAGCATACTGTCGATTTGACGAATTTGCAATTCGCTGTTTTCGTTAGACGAACGCAAGTCAATGTGCAACTCGGAACTGTAGAGCAATGCCTCGCGCAAAATTTCCTCGTTCATTTTTTGTCGCCACACATCGTTGCCACACTGTGAAATGCCCACCTTGAATTGAGGCGTGCGCTGCGAGCATGAAGTGAAGGACAAGCCGGCGAGCAGGAGTGATAATATAAAAATCAGGTTACGATAATTCATAGATAAGTAAAGTCAGCAGACCATCGTCGGCCTACGTGGTTGTGTCATGAATCAGATTTTGCGAGGCAAAGTTAAAGCCTTTTGCTGAAAAAACTTGACAATCGTTTTATTCTTTCCGCCTATTGTGGGTAAAAAGGCATTATTTTGTTCTCTTTAAGTATCAAAAGACTCACTTATACCATTTATTTATACTTACAACTACCCCACAGCGACATGAAACTTTGGCGAGAAGCCAGAGCGCAAAATTGCTCTTTGCTGAAAAATAACTCTTTGCAGCCTATCAGCGTTACTTGGAAATGCTTAAATTTGTAGCATAATTATAAAGGGTGGTTCAACATATTCTGATTTTTAATGTATCAAATTCTGGTAGATGCTTTGTACCCTGTCAGATTCAGCTGAACCACCCTAAAGCTAAACACCATGATAACCATTCAGAACAACGAATTGCAAGTCACCATCAGCCTTAAAGGAGCTGAGGTGCAGAGTATGAAGGACCTGAAAACCGGCCGCGAATATGGCTGGCAAGGCGACGAACGCTGGTGGAAAGGCCGTGCGCCCATACTGTTTCCCATTGTGGGCGGTATGTGGAACGGAGAGTGCCGCTACGGAAACACCGTGCTGCGCATTCCGAAACATGGCATCATGCGCCAACACACCTGGCAGTTGGCTGAAGCAACGGCTGAGTGTGTGCGTCTGCATTACATCAGCACTGTGGCCGACTTTGAAGTGTATCCTTTTGCCTTCGAACTGACCCTGACCTACCGTTTGCAGGGCCGCACGCTTTCGGCTGAATTTCAGGTAAAGAACAACGGAAGCAGCACGCTGTGGTTCCAAATGGGCGGACACCCCTCGATTGCCTTGCCCGACTGGGACGAAAGTCACACGGTCGACGGCTACCTGAAACTGGAGGGCAAGCCCGAATCTGTTTGGCGTGCCGGCGATCAGGGCTGTCTGGAACCCGAACGCCACCCGGTGCCCTTCGATGCCGACGGACTGGTGCCTCTTTGCGTAGACACCTTTGCTCACGAGGCCCTGATTTTCGACAATCACGAGGTGACGGCTGCTACGGTGCTCGACCGCGAAAAGCAACCCGTGGCACGTGTGGCAAGCGATGCAGCCTGCTGGCTGTTTTGGAGTCCGCAGGGTCAGCATTCGCCCTTTGTGTGCTGCGAACCGTGGCACGGACTGTGCGACCATCAGCACTTCGAAGGCCAATTGAACGAACGTCCGTTCATGAACCACGCGGAATGCGGTGAAACGTGGACGGGCGGATACACCGTTGAACTTTTCTAATCAGCAAGGGTTCAAAATGCTTTAGCTTTCATTAGCCCATTCCATTATGAATAGGTTCTAAAAATTGACCGTCAGTACAGACCGTTGATTTTTAGAACCTATTTCAACATACCAACTTCAACTCATCTACTTAATTACTTACGCATTCATCATGTCACATTCAACCACGCATACGCAACAACGCGAACGCGGCATTTTCCGCGTCACGCTTTGGGGCAGTCTGGTTAATTTCATGCTGCTAGTATTTAAATTCGCTGCCGGTATATTGGGCAACAGTGCTGCCATGCTGGCCGATGCGGTGCATTCGCTTTCTGATTTCATCACCGACCTCATCGTGATACTTTTTGTGCGCTTGTCGGGCAAACCTTGCGATGCCAACCACGACTACGGACACGGCAAATACGAAACCTTGGCCACAGCCTTGATTGGTGTGATGCTGCTGCTCGTCGGGGTGGGCATATTTTGGAACGGTGCTGAAAAAATCGGGCAGTATCTTTGCGGCAAACCCCTCGAAGCACCAGGCAGCATTGCGCTAATAGCTGCTGCCCTTTCGGTGGTAGCCAAAGAGGCTCTTTACCATTGGACGGTGGCGCGCGGCCGTGCCTTGCAGTCGCAAGCCGTAGTGGCCAATGCCTGGCATCACCGCAGCGATGCCTTGTCGAGCATCGGAACGCTGGTGGGCATTGGCGGTGCCATTCTGTTGGGCGACCGCTGGCGCGTGCTCGACCCTCTGGCAGCCGTTGTGGTGAGTTTCTTCATCGTAAAGGTGGCCATTCAGCTGTTTGTGCCGAGTATGGAGGAATTGCTCGAAAAGTCGCTCCCGGCCGACGAGGAACGCTTTATCGTCGAAACCATTCTGCAACAGCCGGGGGTGAGCGACCCACACAACCTGCGTACCCGCCACATCGGTAATTATTCGGCCATTGAAGTGCATTTCCGCATGGACGGAAGCACCTCGCTCAACGAGGCACACCGCGCCACGCGCGAAATTGAGGACCGCTTGCGGCAAAAGTTTGGCAATCGGACTTTCATCACTACGCACGTTGAACCGTTGAAACCGGCCAACGCGCCCACGGAAATACCGAATGACCGTTTAGGTTAAAAACCGAATCTATGAACTTTCAGCACTCACTGAATAGGCGCACATAGTTTCTTTAAAATACAAGTTTACGCCCCAAAAAAGCCCGAACCCCTTGCTATTGCGATAGGGTTCGGGCTTTGGGTTTATAAGTAAGGCTGCGGAAAGGCAGCACATAGCGTCGTGTTTCCGTTGAAACTTACACGCGCAAAAATAGCTGCGCACGATACATTCGCCAAAGAATCCAGTAAATAAGGAGGCTGCACGAGGCGGCCAGCACCACTTGATACCAGGCTGAACCAATGTAGGGTTCCAAGCCATAGAGCAGGGAGTGGGGAATGCAGCGGAACTGAATGCACAGGGTCAGCATGTAGGCCGCAATGGAGTTCATGCCGTAAACGCGGAGCCAGTTCAGGCCGAAACGGAAGTGGCAAACGTCGATAACGTAGTAAAACAAGGCCATGAGCATGAAGCAATAGCCACTGCTGACAAGCACCATCGACGAAGTCCAAAGTTTTTTGATAACCGGATGGTCAAAATTCCACAACCACCCCAAACCTGCCATGATGAGGCCCAATACAGCCAGCACCATAGCCTTACGCCAAGGGGCCAGTTTGCCGCTTTTGAGCAACATACCGGCAAAAGTGCCGCTCATTACGCTCACCACAAACGTCAGGCTGCTGAGAATCCAGGTGTAGCGATACCAAGGGGCAAATTCCACCGCTCCGGCCGCATTCACCGTAGCGGCATCGCGAAAACGCCCCAATACGCTGCGGTCAATCCATTCGGCCAGGTTGCCGTCGGGCGTATAGTTGCCGCCACCGAAGCCATCGATGGTAATCCACTCCATAGCTCCCCAATAGCCCAACAGCAAGGCAAGGGCTATGAAAATTTGCGTTTTCCACGAAGTAAACACAAAGAACAATGCGGCAAACAAATAGCCCACGGCAATGCTCTGAAGGGTGTTCGAGTAGAGGTAAATGCGCGAAGCATCGAGACCAAGCAGATTGCCCTGACACAGCATACCAAACAGCCACAACAGCACAAAACGCTTGAACAGACGGCGAAACAATTCGCGGCGCGAAGCTCCTTTCCGGTAGCGCGACATGGAAAAGGGTATCGACACCCCCGACATGAAAAGGAACAAAGGCATGACCAAATCCCAAGGCGAAAATCCCTGCCAGTCGACATGGGTGAAATTCCACATTAAGGCTTGAAACTTTTCACCTTCGACGGCCCCCGACAGCGCGTGCATCACGCTTTCCAACCCGACGAGGAAGAAAAGGTCTAAGCCTCGCAGAATGTCTAACGAGGCCAGACGCTGTGGTTTTTGAGCAGATAAGGTTAACTTACTCATTTTTCAATCAGTACTTTTAAAAAAATGAACCGGGAAATGATTAGTCCAGACGTTCGATGCTCGTCACAACAACATCTGTAGCCGGACGGTCGGCCTGACGGGTGGGCACCTGCTGAATTTGCTCAACCACTTCGAGTCCGCTTTCCACTTCGCCAAACACGGTGTATTGTCCGTCGAGGTGCGGCGTACCGCCCACAGTTTTGTAAGCCTCCATTTGTTCGGGCGAAAGTGCGGGAGCAGCTTCCTTCACCGTTTTGCGTGCCTGCGCTTCGAGTTCATCCTGCAAAGCCTGCAAGCCTTCGCGGTTGCGGTTGCGGCGCATTTCCATGATTTCGCTGCGGTGAGCTGCCACCAACGCATTGAAAGTTTGCTGCAATGCCTGCATTTCGAGCTGTTTGCCCAGTTGTTTAAGCTGTCCGTCGTTGTAGGTCTGTCCCCACACGATGTAGAACTGGCTACCGCTCGAACGGCGTTCGGGGTTCACCTCGTCGGCCTGACGTGCAGCGGCCAATGCGCCTCGCTTGTGAAAGAACTGCGGCATGATTTCGGCCTCAATGGTATAATCCGGACCGCCCACACCGAGCATTTTGCCCGCCGGTGCGCCCACCGAATCGGGGTCGCCGCCTTGAATCATAAAATCCTTGATGACGCGATGAAACAGCGTGCCGTTGTAATACCCCTCGGCTGCCAGTTTCAGGAAATTGTCGCGGTGCTGGGGCGTTTCATCGTAGAGTTTCAGGGTGATGTCGCCCAAAGTAGTGTGAATCAGAATACGTGCCATGTAGCTTAATATCAGTAAATTAAGAAAAAAAGCGCGTTGGTTCGTAACGCACAGCGAAGTTACAAAAAAAATAGTCAATGCTTTGTGCTAAAACAGAACAGTTTGAAAGGAGTTTAGAAAATATTCTGTAAATTTGCGAAAGCAAAGCCGGAACTTATGGTACCCCGGCGCAAGCATAACCTAAAAAATAAATACAAACCATGGATATAGTAGAAAGATTCCTGAAGTACGTCAGCTTCGATACCCAGTCGGCCGAAGATGCCGGAAAAACTCCGAGTACCGACAAACAGCTGAAATTGGCTCAATACCTGAAACAAGAACTCACCGAACTTGGCATGACCGAGGTGGAACTCGACGCCAACGGCTATGTGTATGCCACACTCCCGGCCAATACCGATAAACCCCTGCCTACCATCGGCTTTATTGCCCACATGGACACCAGCCCCGACTGCTCGGGAGCCAACGTGAAACCGCGTATCGTCGAAAACTACGACGGAACGGACCTGGTGCTCGATGCTGAGGCGGGTATCGTGTCGACGGTGAAGAAATTTCCCGAATTGCTCGACCACGTGGGCGAAGACCTGATTGTGACCGACGGACACACGCTGGTTCCTGGCCTGGTTTTTGGACATACCGGTTATGGTTATCCCATCCACCTTAACCTCTTTCACCATCTCTGGTTCCGAGGTTTCCGTGACCTGCGTCTCATCCGGTTCCCCAAGGCTGCCCTTTGCCTTAATCACAAGGGCAATGCATGTGATAAGCACCAGGAGGATGATTCCGATGACTGCTATCTTCTTATAATCAGGCCCCTTCTTCCTTCTGTGGGTACTGTTACGCCTGGCAGTATGGGCCGCGTTCATCCTTCCGGCCTGTCCTGAATGGTAGGAGGATGAACCCCGGGAACCTCCGCCCCCGGAACTGCTGCGCCCGGAACTTCTGTTGGAATAGTTTCCATTGCCTCTATTATTGGTAACCTTGCCGCGGCTTCTGCCTGCAGAAGGGTTTCTACGTTCACGGTTATTCTCTAATTGATTCATTTTCTTCACCCATCATTTCATCTAGCATATTATTCACAGATTGTAGTATAACATACTTTATGTAAAATGGAACCGTCTTTTTTGTTTTTTTCCAGCCAATTTTACTTATTATGAAATTCATGTTACTATATATAAAGTAAGTATTAGGAAGTTATTAAAAATTGGTTACATCTGGAGGTTTTACCATGGATTACGTGGATTTACATGTTCACTCAAACGCGTCTGACGGCACCTGTACCCCGGCCGAAGTGGTGGGGCTTGCCGCGCAGGCAGACTTACGGGCCATTGCACTGACGGACCA
>OHBJ01002270.1_pt1 | contig 12994 bp, 15 predicted proteins | sample 1577241 | NCBI WGS metagenome assembly OHBJ01 (sample SAMEA3541594, study PRJEB24748) | human gut metagenome | biome: human gut; feature: human-associated habitat; material: faeces | place: China | collected 2012
TGCCGCACATGACGATGAGGTGTATGTCCTTTTCGTCGAGCTTAAGCGCTCTGCCCAGCTGATAGCCGAGCACGCCGCCGAGCTGCAGCGCCGCGCCCTCGCGTCCGGCGGAGCCGCCGAACAGGTGCGTGATCGTCGTTCCGACGAAAATGAGCGGCGCGGTCGAGCCGGGGATGGAGGTCGGCGCATGGATGGCGAGCAGCACACCGTTCGTGTCCGTCGGGTGCATGCCGCGCAGCTGGTAAAGCCATACGATCAGCAGACCGCCGGCCGGCAGAAAATACAAAAGCCAAGGGTATGCGCCGCGAAGCTGCGTCGCCTCGCGGATGGCATAGCAGAATGCCGTGCCGATCAGCCCGCCGAGCGCGCCGATCACAAGCCCTGCCACCGCCCACAAAACGAACGTGCGCACATACCGGAGCGTCAGCTTCACGTGACGGCGGAGAAGGCTTTTTCTGCCCGCCGCCGTGTTCTTTTCGGAAACCATCGTATGTATCTCTCTTCCTCTCTGGATAAACGGCACAGCGCGGCAGGTTTCCGGCCTGCCGCGCGTTGTGATCTTTTATTCGCCCCGGAGATATTTCTTCAATCCGGCGAAATCGGCGCTCTCGAGCGGGAGCGGATATCCGCCCTTGATATCCCAGAGCCGGTGCGCGTCCGAGCAGCGCAGCCGGTGAACGCTCTCCGGAATGCCCGCGGGCTCCGTGTCGTAGTAGAGCTCCACGGCGTCCATGTCCAGATCCTCCGGCCAGCAGCCGAGAACGGAATAGAGCGAGTTGGACGGCTTATCCACATGAGCGGGCCAGATCAGGCCCGAATACTGCCGCACGGCACGGCTCAGCTCATTGACGGAAATGCGCCGCGCCATGAAAAGCAGCTCGCGCTCCTCCGTCCGGCTGCCGCGCGAGCCGATCACAGTCTGACGTCCGAAGACATTCGGACGGTTGGCAATGCCGGGGCGCAGCGTGTCGAGCCAGCGGGAGAACGCTGCCGCCTTGCCGAGATCGGGCAGAAGGCAGACGCAGTGGATCTCCTCAGAGGTCGTGACCTCAATGCCGGGGATAAAGCCGATGCCGGCTTTTTCCGCTTCGGCAGCCACGGCGGGACAGTTGCGCGCGGAATTGTGATCCGTGATGGCGATCAGCTCCAGCCCCGCTTCCTTGGCGGCTTTAACGATCGCCGCCGGCGTCATGGTATCGTCCGCACACGGGGAGAGACAGGAGTGAATGTGAAGGTCTGTAAGGATCATTTCGTTACCACCTGAAGGCGGCGGATATCCGCTCGCCGTAATAAACTGAAGAAAATGCTTTACTTGTCTTTATCGTTTTTATAGGAAAATACGCACATGTCTGCCTCGGCCCGTCCGGCGACGATATCCTCGGCGAAGGCCCTGCATTTTGGGGAGCCGCATGCGCCGCAGTCGATGCCGGGCAGCGACTCGGTGATGCGGCGGATCTGCTCCATCTTCTCCATGGCGACGGACACGTCCTTGTCCAGCCGGAGCGCGGAGCTCGCCGTGGGGGTCTTTTCCCAGCGCATATCCTCGCGGGGGCAGTCGCTGGGGGGCAGGGGAGGGGCAAAATCACGCATCATCTGCTGAAGCCGTGCCTTCGCAATGAACGGGTTTTCCACCGCCAGCGCGCCGCCGACGCAGCCGGGATAGCAGGCGTTGAGCTCAATGAGATCGACGTGGGAGAGTTTGCCGTCCTCGAGCGCTTCCAGAATGCCGATGATGTTTTCGATGCCGGAGGCGGCGAGATGGTTCGGCTCGCCCGCGGCGGACGACTGCCCGCCGGAGATCGCCCAGCTGACGCCCGCGGCACCCGCCTGAGCATAGCGCTCGTGGTCGTCAATATCGCCCATCACGGCGGTGAGACGGGGCGCGACCTCGGCAATGGATACAACGCCGGTGATCGCCGGGCGCGCCGTGCCGAGAGCGGCCTTCGCGCCTGCGCATTTGGCGGGGCAGGGGGAGATATATACGCAGCCGATATCCTCTTCCGAAAGACCCGTTTCCTTCATGGCGAGCCGCTTGCTCCAGCGCGCCGCGACTTCCATCGGGGAGCGGTAGTTGAGCAGATGCGGCAGCAGCGACGGGAACCGGATGCGCACGATGCGCAGGATGACCGGGCAGTCGGTCGTGATGATCGGGTGGGGGATGCTGCCGTAATTGAGCTCATAGTGCGTCACGGCGGACATGACCTCCGCGGCGGCGGCGACCTCAAATACGCTGTCAAACCCGATGCGCAGCAGCCCTTCCAGAATGGGGGCGCGGGTGCGCACGCCGGGAAACTGCCCGTAAAGCGCCTGCGCGGGGAGAGCGATCGTGTATTTGTATTTGCCGAGCGCTTCCGAGAGCGTGTCCACCCGCGCCTTCATCGCGTGGCGCGGACAGACGCGGATGCACTCGCCGCAGTCTACGCACCGCTCGCGCAGGATGGTCGCTTTGCCATCGCGGATGCGGATCGCCTCCGTGGGGCAGCGCTGCATGCACCTGGTGCAGCCGACGCATTTCTCGTTTTCAAGATATATCGAAGCGTAGCCGATGCTCACGATGACTCCTTTCCGGCATACACCGTGATCGAAAGAGTCGTACCCTTTCCGACTTCGGAATGTATGTCAAAATCATCGCTGTATTTTTTTATGTTGGGCAGACCCATACCGGCGCCGAAGCCGAGCGCCCGGATGTTCTGGGGCGCCGTGGACCAGCCCGCCTGCATGGCGAGCTCCACGTTGGGGATGCCCGGGCCATGGTCGGTGAAAACGACCTTGACGGCGTCCGGCGTGATCGTCGCGGTCACGTGACCGCCGCCGGCGTGGATGACCATGTTGATCTCCGCCTCGTACGTCGTGATGGCGACGCGGCGGATCATGGCGGGAGCAAAGCCGAGCTCCTTCAGCATGGATTTGATATGCCCGGAGGCTTCTCCGGCACGGGCAAAATCGTCGCCGGGAACCTCATACTCACGGACGAGCGGGCTCATTTTGCCCCCGTCACCCCATGCTGATGCAGAATGCCGCAGGCATCGTACATCTCCAGAGGAGAGGTAAGCACGCAAACGCCGCATTTTTCCGCCAGCTCCAGGATCGAGGCCTCCGGCTCCTTGCCGCGCAGGAATACGACGCACGCCGTATCGAGCATTTCCGCGGTGCGGATGACCTGGGGATTGAGAAGGCCGGTGAGCAGAACGTCCGGCTGGGAGCCGAGCGCGAGCACGTCGCTGAGCATATCGCCGGCATAGGCGGAGGTGATCTCCGCGTCCACATGGGCCGCGGCGGTGCGCGCCTCGCCGGAGAGAAGGGCTGTCATTTCGTTGATTTTCATGTTTCTTGTTCTCCATCTGATCGGAAGTATCCGAGTCTCACATTATATTAACAAATATCCGCCGCAATTACAAGGGGGATTCTCGGAGAAGGAATCCACCAAGGGAAAGGAAGACGCCCGGCGCTTTTCCGGCAAATGAACAAAAAAAAAATACGAAAATTATACTGGATTTAATTCCATGAATGTGTTATATTATTTTGTCGGAAATACCCGGTTTTTTCGGGCATTTTTGCGGAAATTAACTGGTAAAACATGCAAAAAATGAAATGTTATCCATCATATGAAAACGCACCGTCCGCAAGGGGATATAATGCGGAAGGCGCGTGGAATATACAACGTTTTCCGCACAAAATGTCCACGAACCGGCTTTCTTCGTCCGCGTGGTCCCACAGGGGCCTGTAAGAAGTTTGCTAAGAAGCGAAATATAAACAAGAGGTGGAAAGGATGTCACGGAAAAACCTGAACGGTGTACATATCCCCCATCGGAAGAACACCGCCGGGATGCAGGCGATCAAGATGCCTCCCCCGGCAACGGTGACCATTCCGATGAGCATGCACATCGGCAAGCCCGCCAACTGCATCGTTGCGGTCGGCGATCACGTCAACGTCGGTCAGATGATCGGAGAACCGGGCGGATTTGTTTCTTCCCCGGTATTTGCGAGCGTTTCCGGCACGGTCAAGAAGATCGTCCCCATGCTGCAGTTTATGGGTGCGACCTGCCAGGCGGTCGTGATCGAGTCTGACGGTCAGATGACCGTCGCCGACACGGTCAAGGCCCCGGAGATCACCGATTACGCGAGCTTCATCAACGCCGTGCGCGACAGCGGCGTTGTCGGTCTCGGCGGCGCGACGTTCCCGACGGCGGTCAAGCTGGATGTGAAGGATACCTCCCGCATCCAGGAGATCATCATCAACGGCGCGGAATGCGAAGGCTATATCACGAGCGACCACCGCACCATGCTCGACCGTACCGACGAGGTCGTCGAGGGCTGCCGTCTGCTCGAGAAGTGGCTGGACGTCAAGAAGATCATCATCGCCATTGAGGACAACAAGCCCGACTGCATCGAAAAGATGAAGGCGGCTGCGGCGAACGACGAGCACGTCGAGGTACGCGCTCTGCCGTGCATGTACCCGCAGGGCGGCGAAAAAGTTCTCATTTACCACACGACCGGCAAGATCATGCCGGAGGGCAAGCTCCCCATCGACGTGGGCAGCGTTGTGATGAACGTGACGAGCGTTGCCACGCTCGCGCATTACTGCACGACCGGCATGCCGCTCGTGGAAAAGTGCATCACCGTTGACGGTTCCGCCATCAAGGAGCCGAAGAACGTCATCGCTCCCATCGGCACGGCCTGCAAGGAAGTTATCGACTTCGCCGGCGGCTTTGGCTGCGAGCCGAAGAAGCTCGTCATGGGCGGCCCGATGATGGGCGTTGCCCAGTACGATCTGGACGCCCCCGTCGCCAAGGGCACGAGCGCCATTCTTGCGTTCAACGAGAAGGACGCCCGCCCCGTGACGCCCACGGCGTGCATCCGCTGCGGCGGCTGCATCGACCACTGCCCGATGAACCTCATGCCCGTGGAGATCGAGCGCGCCTATGAGAAGAACGACGCCGAAGCGCTCAAGGCGCTGAAGGTCGGCCTTTGCATCGAGTGCGGCTGCTGCGCGTTCCAGTGCCCGGCCCACCGTCCGCTCGTGCAGGTGAACAAGCTCTCCAAAACGCTCGTGCGTGACTACGACAACCGCATGAAAACTCTGAAGGAGGCGGGAAAATGAACAACGGTCTTATCGTAAGCGTCTCGCCCCACTATCATAAGCAGGGCGCAACGACGCAGCGTGTCATGCGCGACGTGCTCATCGCGCTCATCCCGGCGCTCATCGCGTCCGTCATTATTTTCGGCTTCCGCTCGCTGCTGCTCGTGGCGGTCTCCGCCGCCAACTGCGTGCTGCTCGAGTTCGTATGGAACAAGCTCTTCAAGAAGGAGCAGACCATTGCCGATCTCTCCGCGGTCGTTACCGGCGTGCTCATCGCCTACAACGTCCCCGTGACGATGCCCATCTGGCAGCTCCTCATCGGCGACTTCATCGCCGTCATCATCGTCAAGATGCTCTTCGGCGGTCTCGGCTGCAACTTTGTGAACCCCGCGCTCGTCGGCCGTCTTGCCATGATGCTCTCCTTCACCGAGAGCATGACGGATTACCTGCACACGGTGACCGCGCCCGGCGTTGACCTTCTCGCCGGCGCCACGCCGCTGGCAGCCAGCGGTCTCGACATGAGCAGCTTTATGACGCTCTTCCTCGGCAACCACGGCGGCGTCCTCGGCGAGACCTGCGCTCTGGCGCTTCTCATCGGCGGCGTGTATCTCGTGGTCCGCGGCGTCATCAAGGTCACGATCCCCGTCTGCTTCATTGCGGGCACGTTCGTGTTCACCGTCCTCTTCAACGGCTTTGATGTGACCGGCGCTTTCCTGAGCCTCTTCTCCGGCGGTCTGATGCTCGGCGCCATCTTCATGGCGACCGACTATGTCACCAGCCCGCTCACGACGAAGGGCCGCGTGATCTTTGCTCTCGGCTGCGGTTTCCTCACCTCCGCGATCCGCGTATTTGCCAACTCCGCAGAGGGCGTTTCCTTCGCCGTGCTGCTGATGAACCTGCTGGTGCCCTACATCAACGAGGGCTGCCGGACAAAGCCTGTGGGAGGTGTCAAGGCGTAATGGAAAAGAAAAATACGTTCTGGACGGAAATGGCGCGTCCCGTTGTTGTTCTGGTCGTCATCTGCCTTGTGGCCTCCGCGCTGCTCGGCTTCACGAACGCCAAGACCGCGCCCGTGATCGAAGAAAACATCCGCATCGAAGCGGAAAAGACCCGCAAGGAAGTCCTCCCCGCGGCTTCCGAGTTCACCGAGCTTGAGGTGAGCGAGGAGCTGAAGGCGAACGGTGTCACCGGCATTTTTGAAGGCGACAACGGCACCGGCTATGTCGTCACCGCGGAAAAGACCGGCTACGGCGGCGCTGTCGTCGTTACCGTCGGTTTCGATACCGAGGGCAAGATCCTCTCCGTGAAGGCCAACGTCTCCACCGAAACGCAGGGCGTCGGCAGCAAGGTCGGCGAAGCATCCATGCTCGAAAAGTTTGAAGGACTCTCCGGCGACGTGAGCGGCGTCACGCTCAAAACCGGCGCCACCTTCACGAGCAACGCCGTCCGCGATGGCGTGCAGGCCGCTTGCGCCGCCATTGCGGCGATCCAGTAAGGGAGGGCGGAGAAAATGAAAAAAAGAATGCAGATCCTCGTTAACGGTATTTTCAAGGAAAACCCCGTTCTCGTTCTGGTGCTCGGCTGCTGCTCGGTGCTCGCGATCTCCGTTACGGTCAAGGGCAGTCTCGGCATGGGCGCGGCGCTCACGTTCGTGCTCGTCGGCTCGAACGTCGTTATCTCGGCGCTGCGCAAGATCATCCCCGACAAGATCCGTATCCCGTGCTACATCGTCGTCGTTGCCACGTTCGTAACGCTCGTCGAAATGGTGGTGCACGCCTATCTCATCGATCTTTATAACGCGCTCGGCATCTTCCTTCCGCTGATCGTCGTTAACTGCATCGTTCTCGGCCGTGCCGAGATGTTCGCCAATAAGAACAACGTCCTCGACAGCCTGTTTGACGGTCTCGGCATGGGCATCGGCTACACGCTGGTCCTCACCGCGATCTCCGTCGTCCGCGAGCTGCTCGGCTCCGGCAGCCTGCTCGGCTATCAGATCATCCCCGAGGAGTACACCATCCGCATTATCTCCCAGACGCCGGGCGGATTCTTCATGTTCGGCCTTGCCATGGCGATGCTCGTGCTCGGCATGTCCAAGAAGGGCAAGAAGTTCGTTCCGGAAATGGGCTGCGGTGACGGCGGCTGCGCCGGCTGCGGCAACGCCGAAGGCTGCACCGAGAAAGATAAGGAGGCGAAGAACTGATGCTCAAAGAAGTACTGAAAATCATGTTCGGCATGATCTTCACGCAGAACTACGTTCTCGTGCAGTTCATCGCCATCTGCCCGTTCCTGGGCGTTTCCAAGAAGTTTGATTCCTGCATCGGCATGAGCGGCGCCGTTATCTTCGTTATGACGCTCGCGAGCGCCGTTACGCATCTCATCTATCAGTACGTCATGGTGCCGAACGGTCTGGAGTACCTCTCCACAATCATCTTCATCCTGGTCATCGCCGCGCTCGTGCAGTTCGTCGAGATCTTCCTGAAGAAGTACGTTCCGCCCCTGTACAAGTCCCTCGGCGTTTATCTCCCGCTCATCACCACCAACTGCGCGGTGCTCGCCGTGACGCTGCTGAACGTCAGCAACGGCTACACGGCTATGGGCGGCGGCCTCCTGCTCAGCTGCGTCAACGGCTTCTCCGCCGGTGTCGGCTTCGGTCTCGCGCTGATCCTCTTCTGCGGCGTCCGTAAGGCGCTCGAGCATGCCAAGCCCCCGAAATGCTTTGAAGGTCTGCCCATCACGCTCGTGGCGGCAGCTCTCACCAGCATGACGTTCATGGGCTTTGCCGGCATGGCTGACAAGCTGTTCGGTTAAGGGAGGAAAGTGACATGTCTGGAGTTATAAGTGCCATTGTTGTTCTGCTCATCATCGGTGCGGTGGCCGCGCTGATCCTCGTTATCGCTTCCAAGTACATGAGCGTTCCCGAGAATGAGATGTTCCCCGCGATCCGTGAATGTCTGCCCGGCGCCAACTGCGGCGCGTGCGGCTACGCCGGCTGCGACGGCTACGCCAAGGCGCTCGCCGAAGGCGAAGAGACGAAAACCAACCTCTGCGTCCCCGGCGCCGACGGCGCCGCCGCTGCGATCGCCGAAATTATGGGCGTCGAAGCGGAGGATGTTGTAGAGATGGTCGCTTACGTCAAGTGCAACGGCAACTGTGAAACGGCCAAGCACAAGTACGAGTACGCCGGCATCAACAACTGCTCGGCGGCGAACATCCTCTTCCAGGGCGAGTGGGCCTGCCCGAACAGCTGCCTCGGCTACGGCGACTGTGAGAACGCCTGCCCGTCGGATGCCATCCATGTCGTGAACGGCGTTGCGAAGGTGTATCCGGGCAACTGCACCGGCTGCGGCATCTGCACCCGCACCTGCCCGAACCACATCATCGCGCTGCGCCGCGCGATCGATCCGACCATCGTCCGCTGCAGCAACACCCAGAAGGGCGCGCAGACCCGCGTCGCCTGCTCGAAGGGCTGCATCGGCTGCATGAAGTGCGAGAAGGTCTGCCCGACCGGAGCCATCAAGGTGGTTGACAATCTCGCCCGCATCGATTACGATAAGTGCGTTGGCTGCGTCGCCTGCTCGGAGAACTGCCCGGTGGGCGTTATCCAGAGATTCTGATTTTCACCAGAGAAAATCCGTCCGGCAGAGCCGGACGGATTTTTTATGAAAAGGGTTTATCCAATGAAGCCTGAACGGACAAAAAAAGACCGCCTTCGCGCGGATATATTGCTTATTGCGGCGCTGCTCGCGCTCGCGCTCGGCTTCTTTGCCGTGCAGCGTTTGAGCCGGAAGGACGGCGCTCTGGCCGTTGTGTACGTGAACGGCGAACGGACGTCAGAATATCCTCTCGCCGAGGATACGACCGTAACGCTGCATGCGCCGAACGGCGGCTACAACATTCTCGTCATATCCGGCGGCACTGCCGACGTGACGGAGGCAAGCTGCCCGGACGGGATCTGCGTCCGGGCAAAAGCCGCGCAGTACGAGGGCGATACGATCGTGTGTCTCCCGAACAAAACGGAGATCCGCATCGAGGGTGCGGCTTCAGCCGATATTGATCTGGTGAGCTGATATGAAAAAGACGAAACGGCTTGTCCTGCTTGCCATGCTGACCGCCGTGGCGATGATCCTCTCGTATGTGGAGTCGCTGCTGCCGTCGGTCGGCATTCCGGGCGTTAAAATGGGTCTGGCAAATATCGCCGTTATATTCGCACTCTTCCGCTTCGGCTGGAAGGAGGCGGCGGCGCTCTCGCTCGTGCGCGTCGTGCTCGTGAGCCTTCTGTTCGGCAGCGTCGGCGCGATGCTCTATTCTCTTGCGGGCGCGGTGCTGAGTCTCGCGGTCATGGCGCTGCTGCGCCGGATCGACCGGTTTTCCACCGTGGGCATCAGCGTGGCGGGCGGCGTTGCGCACAACGCCGGACAGATCCTGATGGCGATGCTCATATTGCAGACAAAGCAGCTCCTCGGCTATCTGCCGGTGCTCGCCGTCTCCGGTATTGCCGGCGGCGTGCTCACGGGGCTTGCTGCGGCGCTGCTCATCCGCCGCATTCCGGAATTCTGATTTCGATACGGTAGAGAGGTGTTCATCCATGCAATGCCTGCGCCGGAGAATTGATTTCAGGCGATGTCTCGCGTTTCTTCTGCCGCCGCTTCTTCTGATGCTGTACCAGCTCCTTTTCTCTGAATATACCTCCCTCTATCCGGACGCGCGCCTCTATTTGAGCATTGCGGACAATTTCCTGCACACCGGCCACTTCATCCAGACCGACCGCGCCGGTGTGGAGATCGTTGTCCCGTTTGCCTATCCGCTGTATATAACGCTCCTGCGTGCCGTCGGGATGCCGCTTGTCGGATTTACGGTGCTGAACCTGTTGTCCGTCGGTGCGTCGTCCGTGTTTTTATACGACACCGAGCGCCGTCTCTTCGGCAGCGGCGGCTTTTCGTGCATGGCGTATACGGTCATTTTGCTCCGCGTCGTGCTCCCGCCGTCGAATCTCTATGTAGAATTCTTTTATCTTTTCATGCTCTGCTGGCTGCAATGGCTTGCGTTCCGCGAGGGGCTGCCGCCGAAAAAACGGCTTCTTCTCATGAACATCGCCGGCTTCCTCGCGTTCGCGTCACGCCCGGTGCTGGCGCCGATCTATGCTGCGGTCGTGCTGTACACGCTGTGGAAGTGCGTAAAAGAGCGGCTTTCCCGTGCGCTCCCTGTCGCGGTCGTGGTCGTACCGCTGCTGATCTTTGCGTTCAACACGGCGGTGAACTACCGCGAGACCGGAGAGATCATCCCCATCAGCAACTACGCCGCGGACGCCGTCTGCTTCGCGCTCAACCCCAACAGCACGATCTGGACGAGCCAGCTCAATTTCACAGCGGACGACACCGTGCCGGAGCTGCTGGAAATTTATGGGAACGGCGCGCTCTCACTCTCGGAAAAGAACCGCGCGTTTTATGCGCTGACAAGGCAATTCGTTCTGCACAACACGGGGCATGTCGTCTCGGTGACGCTCAAACGCGCGTGGACGATGTTCTTCTACTTCACCCACGGCATGATGACGGCGGCGCTCCTCGGCGCGCTGTGGATGCTGCGCCGGACGCCGCGCGGGGAAACGCGCTCACTTGTTCTCGCGGAGCTTGTCCTCTCCGCGCTGCTCGTGGTCATCACCTCCGCGGGCATTTATGAGGCGCGGTATATCCTGCCGGTCTGGCCCGCGGCGGCGATCCACATCGCGGCCATCCCGCACTACGTTCTCCAATGGTACTTCGCGCGCCGCCACGCAAAACAGAAATAAGCGCATAATATAAGACCCGACATCGTTTCCGATGTCGGGTCTTATGTTATGTGTTACTCGGGAATATGGATCTCGCGGATGAGAAAGTCCCTGCCGGTGAGGATGGTTTTCTCAAAGCTGCCGCAGTGCGGGCAGTAGCCCTTATGCTCAACGACGTTGAACACCTCGTTGCACTCGTCACACTCCGCCATGCCGGGGACGATGTTCAAAATGAGCTTCGTGTTCTTCAGAAACGTATCCTCCACGACATGGGGGTAAATATCCTCAACATACTTCGGGATGACGAGCGACAGCTCGCCGACATCCACGACGATCTCGGCGATATCCGTGATCTGATTCGCTTCGGCGAAGGCGGTTACGGTCTTCACCATGGAGCGGACGACGCCTATCTCATGCATGCCGCCGCGCCCTCACGGTCTTGCGACCTTTTTCACGACGAGCTTGGCAAGCGCCGCCGGAGCGTTTCCCGCCGCGCCGAGCAGCGCCTTGAAGTACGGTGTGCCGGCATAGTCGGTGACCTTCTCCAAACGGATCGCGTCAAACTTGCACTTGGTGGTGCAGATGCCGCAGCCGACGCAGAGACTTTCGTCTACAACTGCCGTGCCGCAGTCCAGACAGCGGCGCGTCTCGGTTTTCAGCTGCTCTTCGGTGAGTGTTCCGCGGAGATCGCGGAACGTTTTCTCTGAGTCCTTCGCGGAGCCGCCGGAGGCCTTCTGCCGGGGCGCCGTATCAAAGCCGTCGATGGCAACGCCTGCGGTGGCGGGGTTCATTGCCTTATAATCACGGTGGTCACGGCCGATGACCTGCGACTGGCCGGGATGGACGTACCGGTGGATGGAGATTGCGCCCTCCTTTCCCGCGGCGATCGCGTCAATGGCAAACTTCGGGCCGGTGACAACATCGCCGCCGGCGAATACATCGGCCTCGCTCGTCTGGAAGCTCGGCAGAGACACGGTGACGGTACCCTTTGCGCCGGTGTCCACGGAAATGCCGTTCAGCTCGATCTCCTGCCCGACGGCGGAGATGACGGCGGAAACATTCATCGTTTCATAAACGCCGGTGCCGGCGGGCTTTCCGTCCCGCAGCTCCATGAGCTCGATCTTGAGCGTTTCTGCTCTGCCGTCGCCGAGGATTTCTGCCGGGGAGGCGAGGAAGCGGAAGGAAACGCCTTCTTCGGCGGCCTCGGCGATCTCGTCGTCCGCGGCGGGCATGGAATCGCGGTCACGCCGGTAAACGACGGTGACTTCGGCGCCGAGCCGGACGGCGGCGCGGGCCACATCGATCGCAACGTTGCCGCCGCCGATGACGGCAACGGACGTTCCGATCGCGGGCGCTTCGCCGAGATTGACCGCGCGCAGGAAATCGATGCCGGTCATAACGCCCGGCAGCTCTTCGCCGGGGCAGCAGAGCTTCGCGCCGCGGGACGCGCCGACGGCGAGATAGAACGCCTTAAAGCCCTCGGCACGCAGCGCATCGAGCGTGATGTCCGTGCCGACGGCAACGCCGGTTTTGAACTGTACGCCAAGATCACGGAGGATGTCGATCTCGGCACGGATGACGTCCTTTTCCAGCCGGAAGGATGAAATAATATTTGGAATTGAATGATAAATAGAAAATTCTGTATATCTTTACCAAATATTGAACATTTTCTAAAAAAATAACCGATTTAAAAATGAAAAATACAATTAAGTCCCAAAAGAACTTTGTTGCTTATTAAGGACTTTAAGCTATTAGAACTATGGAAGTTGATAAGAAAATACTGGAACGTTTGAAAAAAGGAGACGAAAGTGCTTTTGAATCCTTATTCTGGCAATACAACTCCCATATATATAATTTTGTCCTTTCTATCTTATACGATAAATCATTGGCTGAAGATATCACGCAGACTGTTTTCTTGAAAATATGGGAAACTCATGAGCGGATAGATCCTGAACAAGGTATCAATGCTTACCTTTTTACGATTGCCCGACATTTGGTTTATAAGGAAACAGAGAAAAAATTGATTTTTGAACAGGCATCGGATGTTATTTCTTCCTCTTCGGTTGATGATGATTCTGCATTGGAAAAACAGATGCGACCTGAACTTTGTAACAGCCATAGAAGACTGGACTACCGAGGATCATAAGATG
>OHBJ01002272.1_pt1 | contig 12983 bp, 7 predicted proteins | sample 1577241 | NCBI WGS metagenome assembly OHBJ01 (sample SAMEA3541594, study PRJEB24748) | human gut metagenome | biome: human gut; feature: human-associated habitat; material: faeces | place: China | collected 2012
GACGGTTGCCGAGATGGTCTATGTCATCCGTTGTACCTACGCCGTCCGCAATGCAGTTGAGGTAGTTGATAGAAGCCATTATATCATCGATTATGATATGCTTCGGAATGAGGTCGTCGCAACGAGCCGAAAGCTCTTCGGAAAGTGCATCCTTATCATCGCCGCACTTTTCGAGCACTTCCTGAAGCACGGTAAAGCGTACCTTCTCGTTAATGCCGATATCCTCAAGCTCAGCCTCTGTGAACATGGGAACATACTCACCGATGTCAACCATACCGTTTGAATAGACCTTAACGGTTTTATCCTCCGGAGTTACTATAACGGCGGTATTAACGCCCTCCTGCTCTATTCTGTAAGCAAGCTCGGGGGTTATGGTTTCGCCAGGCTCCGCAAGTATCTCACCGGTAAGATTGCTGATAATCGGTTCATCAGCCTTAAAGCCGGCTATGCGAGCGGAGATTGCAAGCTTTTTATTGTATTTATAGCGACCTACTCTTGAAAGGTCATATCTGTGCGGATCGAAGAAGAGATTATCAATCTGTGCCTGAGCAGTCTCGAGTGTGGGAGGCTCGCCGGGACGCAGTCTCTTGTATACTTCGATAAGAGCCTGCTCGGTATTTATGGTAGTATCCTTTTCGAGAGTAGCCTTGATTCTCTCGTCATAGCCGAAAAAGTCAAGTATCTCTTCGTTTGAGGAAAGTCCGAGTGCTCTGATAAAGGTAGTGATGTAAATCTTTCTGTTCTTATCAATTCTTACATAAAACAGGTCGTTCTGGTCAGTTTCGTACTCGAGCCATGCGCCTCTGTTGGGGATAACGGTAGTCGAGTAGAGCTCTTTACCCGTTTTATCATGCGTCATACCGTAGTACACGCTGGGAGAACGGACAAGCTGCGAAATGATAACGCGCTCCGCACCGTTGATTACGAAGGTACCGCTGTCTGTCATGAGCGGGAAATCGCCCATATAGACTTCGCTTTCTTTAATTTCGCCCGTTTCTTTGTTGAGCAGCCTTGCAGTAACTCTTAAAGGAGCAGCATATGTCGCGTCCCTCTCTTTACATTCCTTGACGGTATATTTGGGAGCATCGTCCATTCTGTAATCGACAAAGCTCAAAACAAGGTTGCCGGAATAGTCCGTAATATCTGCGACATCGCGGAATACTTCCTTCAGACCTTCGTCAAGAAACCATTGATAGGAATTTTTCTGTACCTCGATGAGGTTGGGCATCTCCATTACCTCATTGATTTTAGAAAAGCTCATGCGTGTGTTTCTTCCGAGTTTTACTGGTTTGACATTCACCATAGGGCTTATCACTCTCCGTTCGCAAAATTATTCCAAACGCCGACCGCAAAAATCAAGGGTATTGACAAATTGCAACCCGGCGGGAGATTACTATAATAATTGATTGTGATATGCTATTGATTTAATTGATTTTTTGTGATAAACTACTAATACAAAAAAACGACAAGAGCATATGCTTCCATTTTATAGCAGTTTATTATTATATGCTTGTCAATGGCATATGTCAAGTCTTTTTTGATTATTTTCGGAGATGTTATTGTATTATGTTGAATTTTGAAGAGCTTTCGCACAAGCTCTTTTCTCTTGTCATTTTCAGAAATCTGTTAAATGACGAGGTCATCAAATCGTTCACCGAGCTTGCCGATGAACAAAAGAGCGAAAAAGAAGAGGTTTACTTATATGCCGATTTTCTCTCGAAGCTATTTGCGGAAACCGATAATTTTTCAAAATATGTTTTAAACGCCGTTCTTGAGGACGAAAACGCTTACATATTAAAGTATGGTCACAAAAAGCTCGGCAACCATTATGACGAGGCTCTGAATATGGAGCTTGACACGCTTAACGAATTGGCGGCCGTGCGGTCGGACGATGTTAAAAAGAGCCTGCGTCTCGAAAATGAGTCTCTCCCCGGTTGGACTACCGAGAAAACCGATGTAAAAAGCATTTATCTCTCAAGAATAAAAAACATATCCAAAACCGGATACGGCATATGGGCAAAATACCACGTCTTTATCATTAAAAACGGCGATATTGTGCCTGTTAAATACCCCGACACGCAAAAACTTTCGGATTTTTCCGGTTACGAGCGCGAGCGCAGCGAGGTAATTGATAACACAAAGGCTCTTTTAAAGGGAGAACCGTGCAATAATGTTCTTTTATACGGCGACGCCGGAAGCGGTAAGAGCAGTACCGTAAAAGCAATAGCGAACGAATTTAAGGATGACGGTTTGAGACTTATCGAGGTTAAGAAAAATCAGCTCTATTCCCTGCCGGACATAATGGACAGAATATCTGGCAATCCGCTTAAATTCATAATATTTATAGATGATTTGAGCTTCACCAAAAACGATGAGGACTTCGGTGCGCTGAAGGCTATTTTGGAGGGCAGCGTAAACGGCAGGGCCAAAAACATAGCGATATACGCAACATCAAACCGCCGTCATCTTGTCAAAGAGAGCTTTGCCGACCGTGACGGAGACGATGTTCATATTCAGGACACGATGCAGGAGCTTACAAGCCTTTCGGCAAGATTCGGCTTGCAAATCACGTTTTCAAGGCCGGACAAAAATCTGTATTCGGGCATTGTTGTTGAACTTGCAAAAAAATACGGCATAAATATGCCGGAGGACAAGCTTATAATGAAAGCGGAGGCTCACGCTTTGAGAGCCGGCGGCAGAAGTCCGAGGACCGCAAGGCAATTTATAGAATATCTCGCATACAAGCAGGATGCGGAAAAGGAATAAGCTGTTATTAATTTGTTTGTATAAATTCAGTATAAAAAGATTGGAGAAGAAAATGGAGATTAAAAAAAGATACGATTGGGAAAACCCCGCCGTTATCAAGAGAAACAAAGAGGACGGCCACGTTATCGCTTTTTCTTATGATAATGCGCTCGACGCCGCGGAAAGAAAAGAGTCGCCTTACAAGGTAACTCTTAACGGAAAATGGAAATTCCATTGGCAGATGGGTATAGACAACTGTCCGCCTGATTTTTATGAGCCGAGCTTTGATGATTCGGATTGGCGATACATAACCGTTCCGTCGGTTTGGCAAACGGAGGGTACTGGCAGTGCTCCGTATTACTATGCAAGTACCTTTCCGAGGGCTATCAGCCGTCAAAAGAGCAAAATTCCCTGCATTGACCACAATATGCAGGAAATCGGTCTTTACAGACGCGCATTTACCCTGCCCGAAAACTTCGACGGAAAAGAAATATTTTTACACTTCGGCGCAGCCAAATCCGCAATCGAGGTATATATAAACGGAAGCTTTGTAGGTTATTCGCAAGGTTCCATGACTCCGCACGAATTTGACATCACAAAATATGTTAAGAACGGAATCAACGAGGTAGCCGTAAAATGCTATCGTTACAGCGACGCTCAGTACATAGAGGATCAGGATATGTGGCTTCTCTGCGGTCTTTACAGAGAGGTATATATCTTCGCCGAGCCCAAGACCTGTCTTCGCGACTTCTTTATAACAACCGACCTTGATAAGGATTACAAGGACAGCGACACGAAGCTTGAAGCAAAAATCATAAATTATGAAGGCGAAGACAAAACTTCAAAGCTCAGTGCTTATATTGAAAAAGACGGCAAAAAGCAAAAGCTGGGTTCGGAGGAATTCACGGTTGCCGGAAAAGACAGCAAAACAATAAACCTTGAAGCGGTAATAAAAAACCCGCTCAAATGGAGTGCCGAAACTCCGGAGCTCTACACTCTTGTTATCGAGCTTAAAACCGGTAAAACAACAACATACAAGTCAATCCGTTTCGGTTTCAAAAAGGTTGAGATAGTAGGAGAAAAAATTCTCTTTAACGGCCAGCCTTTGATGATTCGCGGTGTAAACCGTCACGATTTCGACCCGGATCACGGTTGGGCGGTTCCGAAGGAGAGATATTATCAGGATCTCGACATAATGAAACGCTGCAACATAAATTCCATCCGCACTTCTCACTATCCTGATGATCCGTTCTTCTATGAGCTTTGCGACGAATACGGTTTCTATGTTATGGACGAATGCGATATGGAAAGTCACGGCGTCCGCAGAAAGGGCGTTCCGGGAAGCAATCCCGTATGGACTAATGCGGTTGTGGACAAAATGCAGAGAATGGTACTTCGCGACAGAAACCACGCCTGCGTATTTATGTGGTCACTCGGCAATGAGGCCGGCGACGGCACAAACTTCGCTAAGATGAAGGAAGCCGCTTTGGAGCTTGACAAAACAAGACAGTTCCACTATGAGGGCGATTTTGACCTAACAAAGAGTGACGTTATATCGAGAATGTACCCCCTCCCCGACATTATGGAAAAGCTCGGCAATCGCGAGCCAATCACCATAAGCCTTTACGATAACGTTGCAAACCAGCTCGCCGCAGATTCAAAGCCCATTCCGAAAGATGCTTACACGAAGCCCGTAATACTATGCGAATATGCACACGCAATGGAAAACAGCCTCGGCAACTTCCAGGAATATATGGATGACTTCGAGAAATACGATAATATGTGCGGCGGATTTATTTGGGACTTCGTAGACCAGGCTCTTCGCTACAAGGCTCCCGACGGAGATCATTGGCTTTACGGTACGGACTTTGAAAAATCAGAGCCGCGCAGACCCTTCCAGCTTCCCAACACAACCGCTATGACAGGCAGTAACACATACTTCTGTGCAAACGGTATAATTGCCGCCGACAGAAAGGTTCACCCGTCGGCATATGAGGTCAAAAAGGTTTACGCCGAAATGAAGGTTATTGAAAAAGACCTTGAAAAGAAAGAATTTACCGTTAAAAATAAGCACTTATTCACCGACCTTTCGGAATTTGACCTTAAATGGACCGTAACTGCAAACGGCAAAGAGATTGAATCGGGTATTATCGACAATCTTTCGGTTCCCCCACTCTCTTCAAAGGACATCACGGTGCCGTTCTCTTCCGATAATCTTCCGAACGCCGAGTGCATTATCACATTCTCATTCATTCGCAAAAACAAGGAGCGTTACTGCGAAAAGGGCTATGAACAGTCGTTTGACCAGATAATTCTAAAGAAGATGCCCGAAGCTCTTCCCGATAATTCAAAGGGTAAACTTCAATGCGTTCAGATAGGCACAACAGCTACAATTCAGGGTGAAAACTTCACGGTAAAGGTTACCGACGGCAAAATAGTTTCGCTGCGCTTTGACGGCAAGGAATATTTAAAAACACCCTTGAAGCCGAATTACTTCCGCGCGCTTATCGACAACGACTTTTCACTTACAAACTTTGTTCCCTTCCTTATTCCGCTTCATCCGTATTACACATGGAGAACCGCAACCGATACGGCACAGGGCTCAATAACAGCCATAGATGAGGGCGCAAACGGTGAAATCATCATATATGTAGACTGGGCAGTATTCTCATTCTCGGGCGTTAAATCGAAATATATTATCTATCCCGACGGCAAAATCGAGGTCAACCACGAGGGTACTCCAAAGGCCTTTACACTTCTGAGATTCGGTACGCAGATGGGGCTTATACCCGAACTCAACTATGTAAAGTGGTACGGCAGAGGTCCACAGGAAACATATATAGACCGTAAAACCGGCGGCAAAATAGCTATTCACGAGATGAGCGTTGACGACCTTGAGCACCACTATATGCGTCCGCAGGAAAACGGCAACAGAGTTGACGTCCGTTATGTCGAAATAACCGACAAGGACGGCAAGGGCCTTAAATTTACCGCTCCGTACAACACTCCGCTCGCATTCAGTGCCTGGCATTACACGCAGAATGAGCTTGAGAAAGCCACGCATATTCATGAGTTAAAGCACAAGGATATTACGACGTTTAACTTTGATTTAACTCAGCTCGGCGTAGGCGGAGATATGCCCGGTGACGCGCACGTGCGTGAGCCGTATATACTCCATCCTAACAAGAAATATGCTTATTCCTTTACCATAGAGAGCATAAAGAAATAATACGGTTTAATGATATTTACCGGAGTCGCAAAAAGACTCCGGTATTTTTTTGTTTTGCCATAGCATAGTCACATATAAAAGCAAAAAAATAAATTAGACTTGACAATATACCCCTCATGGGTATATACTCAAGATACCCCCTAAGGGTATAGAGACGAGGTGTGGTTCATGGAAAAAGAAAAGTGCTGTTACTGCTCACAGCGAAAAAAAGAGCGTTCCCCCGAGGAATATAAAAAGCTTATACACAGGCTTAACCGAATCGAGGGGCAAATCCGCGGAATAAAGGGCATGGTGGAAAACAACGCTTACTGCCCGGATATACTCATACAATCCGCCGCCGTAAACGCCGCGATAAATGCTTTTAATAAAGAACTGCTTGCAAATCACATCAGAACATGCGTTGCCGACGATATAAGAAACGGCAAAGACGAAGTGATTGACGAGCTTGTGGTTACACTTCAAAAACTTATGAAATAAAGAAAGAACGGTAAAATATAATGAATGTTGTTTTAATAATAATTCTCATAGCAATTGTGGTATTGGCGGCGGTTTCCGGTGCGAAACACTTTAAAGGTCAGGGCGGATGTTGCGGTGGCGGCGGAGAATTAAGACCCGAGCGCAAAAAGCTCGACGGCCCCGTAACGGAAGAAAAGATAATTTCGATAGACGGAATGAGCTGCGAAAACTGCCGGAATCGCGTTGAGCGAGCTATAAACAAAATAGACGGAGCTTCGGCGAGAGTAAATCTCCGCAAAAAAGAAGCGGTTGTTTCGCTCGACAGAGAAATTGACGACGAAACGCTCAAAAACGCTGTTGAATCGGCAGGCTACAAGGCTGTTTCCGTAAAGACACGGGAGGTAAAAAAATAATGACACAGTATAACGTCACCGGTATGAGCTGTGCGGCGTGTTCTGCGAGAGTTGAAAAAGCGGTATCAAAAGTGCCCGGCGTAACGTCGTGTTCAGTCAGTTTACTCACCAACTCCATGGGCGTTGAAGGGACGGCATCGGACAAAGCTATAATATCCGCTGTACAAAAAGCCGGCTACGGAGCATCTAAGAAAGGCGGAAGTAAAGCCGCCGAGAGTGCCGATGAATCCGCACTCCGCGACACAGAAACACCAAAGCTCAAAAAGCGCCTGTTTTGGTCAGTCGGATTTCTTATAATACTGATGTATTTTTCGATGGGTCATATGATGTGGGGATGGCCCCTCCCCTCTTTTTATAACAGCAATCACGTTGCAATGGGACTTACTCAGCTTTTGCTTACCGTTATAATTATGGTAATAAACCAAAAGTTCTTTATCAGCGGTTTTAAAAGTCTGTGGCACAGAGCCCCGAATATGGATACCCTCGTAGCCCTCGGTTCAACCGCCGCATTCGTATACAGCACTTACGCTCTCTTTATGATGACAGACGCTCAGACACGCGGCGATATGCAGGCTGTAAACACCTATATGATGGACTTTTATTTTGAGTCAGCCGCTATGATTCTCACACTTATAACCGTTGGCAAGACCCTTGAGGCGCGCTCAAAAGGCAGAACGACCGACGCATTAAAGAGTCTTATGAAGCTCGCACCAAAAAGTGCGGTAATTTTAAAAGACGGCGAAGAAAAGACCGTGCCTATTGACACGGTACAAAAAGACGATATATTCTTCGTACGCCCCGGCGAGAGTATACCGGCAGACGGTGTGATAATCGAGGGTGAAAGTGCGGTAGACGAATCAGCGCTTACCGGTGAGAGCATTCCTGTAGACAAAGCCGCAGGAGACAAGGTTTCGGCGGCAACCGTCAATAGGTCGGGATTTTTGAAATGCCGTGCCATACACGTAGGTGAGGACACAACCCTATCGCAAATCATTAAAATGGTCAGCGACGCCGCAGCCACAAAGGCCCCGATAGCAAAAATCGCGGATAAGGTTTCGGGCATATTCGTCCCGGCTGTAATAATTATCGCGGTAATCACAACCGTAATATGGCTTCTGCTCGGTCACGGCGTAGGTTATGCGCTTGCACGCGGAATTTCGGTTCTCGTAATATCATGCCCGTGCGCCTTAGGTCTTGCAACTCCGGTTGCGATAATGGTGGGCAGCGGTCTCGGCGCAAAGAACGGTATTCTTTTCAAAACAGCGGCGTCTCTTGAGGAAACAGGCAGAATACAGATTGTGGCACTCGACAAGACCGGCACAATAACAAAGGGCGAGCCGAGAGTTACGGACATTATCCCAAACGGTGAAACAACAGAAAATGAGCTTCTTAAAGCTGCGGCGTCTCTTGAAAAGAAGAGTGAGCATCCGCTTGCAAAGGCTGTAATTTCATATGCGGAGAGCAAAAATATCATCTGCGACGACGTATCTGTCTTTAAAGCTTTGCCCGGAAACGGCCTCAGCGGCACCGTAAACGGAAAGAACATATTCGCAGGTAATCTCAATTTCATAAAAACAAAGGCCGAAATATCGCCCGGCATCAAGGAAATTGCCGAAAGGCTGTCAGGCGATGGTAAAACTCCCCTCTTCTTTGCTCTGGATGGGAAGCTCCTCGGCATTATAGCCGTGGCGGACGTCATTAAAGACGACAGCCCTAAAGCCGTTAAAGAGCTCAGGAATATGGGAATACGTGTTGTGATGCTCACGGGCGACAACGAGCGTACCGCAAACGCAATAGGTAAATCAGCCGGTGTTGACGAAGTAATCGCCGGGGTTTTACCGAGCGGTAAAGAAGAGGCAATCAAAAAGCTTAAAAAGCTCGGCAAGGTGGCAATGGTCGGCGACGGAATAAACGACGCGCCCGCCCTTACAAGAGCCGACATAGGCTTAGCCATAGGTGCAGGCACAGATGTTGCCATAGATGCAGCCGACGTCGTTCTGATGAAGAGTCGTCTTTCCGATGTGCCCGCAGCCATAAGGCTCAGCAGAGCGACGCTTAGAAATATACACGAAAACCTGTTTTGGGCGTTCTTCTACAACACGATAGGTATTCCGATAGCCGCCGGCGTATTTATCCCTCTCGGACTTACGCTGAACCCCATGCTCGGAGCTGCGGCAATGAGCCTTTCAAGCTTCTGCGTTGTAACCAATGCCCTGAGACTTAATCTGTTTAAGCTTCGTGACGCAAGCCACGACCATAAAATAAAAAAGCATTTAAAAAATGTAACGGAGGAATCAAAAGCTATGGAAAAGACAATTAAAATCGAAGGTATGATGTGCGGACATTGTGAAGCTGCAGTCAAGAAAGCTCTTGAAGAATTACCCGAGGTTGAGTCAGCCGAAGTAAGCCATGTAAGCGGTATCGCAAAGGTTACTCTTAAAGGTGAAATCGGCAATGACGTTCTCAAGAAAGCCGTTGAGGACAAGGATTACAAGGTTATCGGAATAGAATAATCGTGTAAACAAAAAAAGAACCGTGAAGTCATAAGACCTCACGGTTCTTTTATGCAATTCTGCAAAATTATCTCTTAATGTCGTCCCAAGCAACACCGTCTATGTGGAACAGCTCGTCAAAGTCGTAACGGTTGTTCTCGTCTTTTCTGTGGTTCGGATACCAAACCTGAGCAAAGAACGGGTTTGTCTTAGCGATAGCATCATAATCCCAAGCCTTATGCGGGATATAGCACTCGGGGCACCAATGTCCGCCGAGAAGTATAAGAGCGGGGCTTGCTTCGAATTCTGCGCCGCAGTGGCCGCATTTCCATTTAAGCTTAGTAGCCATATCACCCTTAGTCATTGTCTCGGAGAGGCACTCGCCGCCGCGGAACTTAGCAGCCTGCTTCATATCCTCAATGTCAAGCTCTGCTTCGGGCTTTGTCTCATCATAACCGTGGTCAAGCTTAAACTGCTCAGCCGCGCTGTTATCCTTATCGAACTTGATGAGGTCGAAATCTTCCCACTTTGACGGGATCTTCTTCCACTCGTCCATGCCGCCGAAGTAGATGTCAAGACGCTGCTTGTTGTTCTTTTCAACCCAGTCAAGAGTACCGAAGTCCGGAGTCTTGGCAATCTTCTTCATAAAGGGCTTCGCGCAAGCTGCAACGAGGTTCTTCGGAAGATATCTCGGAATTTTGAAGTAGAATTCAACCTGATCTGCAAGACGGTTGAAGTAATCCTTAACGGGGAGGTTCTCACGGAAGTGAAGGAAGTTTTCAAGCTTATCGCCGTCTGCATAGAACTGACCGTGGAAGTTCTTCGTTGTAAACCAGTTGGGGTCAAAGAGCTTTTCGGGGCCTGCAAGACCGAGAGTACCGAGAAGAAGGCACTCAAACTCATAGTTTGAAATTCTGTATTCCTTACCTGAACCTATATTGTAGAAGTGATTCCAGAAATCGGAACCGAGGTTGCCTTTTGCATCTTCATCGCAAAGGTTGGCAAGCAAACGACCCGAATCCTCAACGGTGCACCACTCAAGAACGCCGTTGATCGGAACGTGGAACATAATAGGATCCATATTTTTAAGAATGTTGGGATAAAGTATGCCCGACTGACGCATAACAACCCAATTCTTAATACCGCTCTCAACGAATACACGCTCTGCTATGCACTTAGAAACAGCATAATGGTCATATACCGAAACCTTGAGCGGATCGCCGCAACGTCCCCAATGGATAGGATAGTTACGACCGCCTGTTTCGGCAACGGTGCCTATGTAGCAGACCTTAACAGCGTCGGGATCCGGCTGAGCAAGAACTGCCTTGCAGATATTCTGAGCAGCACCGATATTTGTTTTCTGTGTTCTGTACGGTTTCCAGTCAGCTGCCGGAGAAACCATACCGCCTACATGAAGAATATAGTCAGAACCTGTTACTGCGTTGAGAACATCCTCATAGTTTGTAAGATCGCCCCAAACTATTCTGACTGAAGGATCATTTTCAAAATCCTTGAATTTAACACGGTTTTTTTCACTTCCGCGAAGTAAAAGAACAAGATTAAACTTATCTTTCTTAGCGTAAAGTTCCTTAAAACCGTGGAAACCCATATGACCGGAGGCACCGGTCAGCATTACGGTTTTTTTAGCTCCCATATTGTTCCACCTCATTTAAATCATAGTGTTTTTATTATAACATTTTTATGTACAATGTCAACAAAAGAGTAAAAAAATCAATATATTCTGTAAACAGATATTTATTTTTGCAAAGAAACGCATGCATTTTTTAACAGCGACGTTTAACTCAATATGTATCACGGCGGAATTCAACCTTTACAGCTCACGCCGTTAAAAGCATCGCCGTCAAATGTACATTTTTACCTTGGCACAAAGGAACTCATAAAAATCATCATACAGTTCCTTTGAGATTTTACCGGGATACGTCATAATTTTAAGCTCAAAAACAGAGCCTCCTCTTGTGTAAGCCGGTGCAAAATGCTCAAAGTCGTTTAATGTAAATCCGTTTCGCTCATAAAATCCGCGACGGCGAACGGATATTTCATCCTTCGGCGGGTCGATTTCCAAAATAATGGTTTTATTGCAGCCTTGCAGCATCGAGAGTGTGCGCTCTCCGTACTTGCGGTTGCGCTTTTCCGGTAAAACGCAAAAATGCTCAATATATATAAAGCTGTCGGTATCCCAATAAAGCACTTCGCCTATAAATTCGCCCTCATCGTATATAAGGTCAAAATGGAACTGCTCATCATACATGGCCCTCTGCTGTGCGTCATATGACCTCCGCTCGTATTTCGGGAAGCTTTTTTCATAGAGCTTCATTGCGGTATCAAATATTTTTCCCCTGCTGTCTCTCAAACGTATAAGCTCCATATAATTCTCCGTATAATCAGTATTTTTGCAGGCGGTTTTATCTTATATCGCCCTACAAACATATTTTTAATAATATATATTTTATCACAAAAACGGTATTCGGACAAGACGTCATCGGATGACACAAAGAGTGTAGCTTAAGCTGTCGGATAAAATTATTTGTTGAGAAAATTTTTGCAATCAGTAACTTATTCATAATTATTCATCACAACCTAACTGCTGAAATACCTTTTTAATCTTAGGATATTGAATAGCAATCCAGTCAACCATTTCTTCATTTCTTGCCCAGCAGTCAACCCCATTACTGCTTGAAGTTAATCCCCCTCGTCGAAAGGCAAACATAAATGGTTACCGTTAACAGCTTTGGTTCACTACCACTCTGTTTCGGTTTGTTATTTAACTTTTTCAGATACATTTTTGCATTTGCTGTTTTCATCCTGCGCGGTATGGCGGCGGCAAGCCCTTATGGGCTGAGAAAAGCGAAAAGTGAAAAGAGGAATGTTGTATAATAAAAACATACAGCACAAATTGCTAATAATATCCCGCAGTGTATAGCAGGAGCTTGTCCCTGCCGAGGGAATTTGCAAATATATTAACTGTAGTTATCAAACGGAAAAATATATTGTGCTGTATGGATAGACCTTACGGTTGTCTGTTGCCAAATGTTTTTCCGCATTCTACGATTCATAGGTTGCCTTATTAGGCTTGTAATGCTATTCTTTAGGTAAAATAAAAGGCGGTGTTTTTATGGATGCAACAAAATGCGGCGCGTTTATAGCAAAATTACGCAACGAAAGAGAAATGACACAAAAAGATTTGTCAGAGGTATTGAACGTTTCTGACAAAGCAATTTCTCGTTGGGAAACAGGAAAAGGCTATCCTGATGTATCGTCACTAATGGCTTTAAGCGAGTTCTTTTCGGTTAGCGTAAACGAATTACTTTCGGGGAAAAGAATAGATATTGAAAAACTGTCAACAACTGCAGATGAAAATGTGCTTGAGGCTATCCGAAAAAATGAGCGGGCTAATGAAAAGCAGAAAAAGCAGGTTGCGATTTATACGCTGTTACTTATAATTGCTATATCGCCGGTTTTAATTATTCTTGCAAAAAACCTTTTTGAAGCCTTTAAAACCGAAATTGAAGTTGAAAACATTTTAACATCGGTTATTTCGATTATGATTGCAGTAGCAGTTTTGATTGTCGGCTTAATAATAAAAGGCGGAAATTTATCTCTGCTGCATTCATATCACTACAAAAACGT